>ENA-OQAZ01000882-OQAZ01000882.1-human-gut-metagenome-genome-assembly--contig:-NODE-882-length-15865-cov-7.707460_pt1 | contig 15865 bp, 13 predicted proteins | sample MGYA00242737_ERZ504531 | MGnify/ENA primary metagenome ERZ504531 (study PRJEB26092, sample SAMD00036244) | human gut metagenome | host: Homo sapiens | study: EMG produced TPA metagenomics assembly of... | reverse complement strand
AAGAACTTAAACAAACTAGACCAAGAGTTCTTGGATAAGGTAACCGCCATCATCGAAGAGAACCTGAGTATGGAGGAAATGGATGTAAGCGTTTATTGCCGATAAGATGTGTATGAGCATTCTACTCTTTACCGAAAGATTTAAAGGACTGACTGAAATGTCGGTCAATGAATATGTCCGTAAAATCAAGATGAAGAAAGGTATGAAACTTATCAATGAAGGGAAGTATTCCTTAGCTGAGATTTCGGATTTGACAGGTTTCAGTAGTGTAGCTTATTTCCGCCAATGTTTTAAAGATGAATACGGAATGGCACCCACTGAATATTTGAAGAGAAAACAAAACTAATATTATCTCTTAGCAATATATGCCTGTCTGAATAATCCAGACAGGCATTTATTATTCTTATTATTTCTTATTGAAGAAATCAAGTGTCCAGCTATCCATCCACTCGATATAAGGTATCCCATTTTCAAATTGTACAGGTAACCAAATATAACGAGCATCACTCGGATGCTTAGGCCGCCAGATATCTGCCATAAAGATAAAGGCGTCTTTCTTTCCCGGTACCGGAAGTACATACGTACTCTGTCCACCAAAAGTGATTTCCGATTTTTCTCCACGACAAGGATTTGGATGTTGTGTCCAAGGTCCCCAGATGCTAGGAGCAGAGAACATGCGTGCCTCATTCGGATCCCATCCTGTACAGCCAGAAGTAATCATCCAGTATGTACCGTCACTCTTTTTGAATATGGCTGGAGCTTCATTGTGTCCGGCTGGAGCCATACGCACATACTTACCTGTATGAGTCAGGTAGTCATCTCTCAATTCTGCAATCTGTAGTGTCAGATTGTCTTCTGACGAGTAAATGTGATAGGCTTTTCCATCTTCATCAACAAAAAGCTGCATATCACGTGCCATTTGTCCTCCTTGCAGGTCGCGTTTCACAAACAAACCTTTGTGAATAGCTTCATACCACATCGGTGTCCACCATTCCTTATACTTCTCTGCATCCAATGTATCCAGCATGGCACGCTGTGTTTCATTCATATCAAAAGGAAGCACTCCCGGATTAATGCGTTCCGAACGAATATACTTGAACGGCCCGGTAGGAGAATCAGAGACGGCCACCGCCGAACGGGCTGCTGCATAGCCTTTTCCTTTCAATTCCAGATGGAACCACATGACAAACTTCTTCGTCTTTTCATTATAGATTACTTTTGGACGTTCCATTACACATCCCTGCACAATATCACTGGTAGAATCGTTCAACACTACAGGTAAAACGGCTCCTTCGTTGTTCCAGTCTGTCAGGTTCTTTGAAGAGTAACACATAATTCCCACCATGCACTACTGGTAGAGTCAGATTTATTCTCTCCATACCAGTAATAAGTACCATCATGATACAATACACCACCTCCGTGGGCATTTACATGTACTCCCTGATTGTCAGGCCAGATTTCACCACTACGAATTTCTTTAGGAGGTTCGGCCGTACATGCCACCACTCCCCAACAAAAACAAATACTTCCTAAAAGATTAATGAATTTATTTCTCATGGATTGATATAAATTAAAATTAAACGATAAGTTCATTCTGCTATGGTTGATACTCTTTCCCGACCGTCAGTTTATCACCCGATAAGTCCACTTCAAACAAATGGGGAATACGAATATATACTCCATTCACATCTTTATGGCTATGTACAGACATCAGCCATTTTCCTTCCAAAGTTTGAAACAACATACCGTGACCAAAGTCGGGAGGTGTTATAGGCTTCGGTTCTTGTATCCAAGGTCCGTCTAACGTACTACTTTCCGAATAGGCTACTCCCTGAGTATATACATTATAAATCCAGCTTGTCCATATCATTCCCAAACGTCCCTTAGCCGTGCGAAACAGATAGGACCATCCGTCACTTTATTGGGAACTTCCTTTCCGTCCTGCAATTCACGACTCCAGGGGCACTCACTGGCCCGAAATAATAGTTTACCTTCTCCAATGGAACCACTCAAATCTGATTTTAATTCAATCTTTTCAATGGTACCATCCCAATTCTGCAGCCACTCATAACAATACACCATGTAAGGCTTTCCATCAGTATCCACCCAAAATGTCCCATCCAAGGTTGGCTTATCTGCCGGCAAATAAGTAGCATCCAGCATCGGACGATAAGGTCCTTCTGGTTTGTCACTAACCAACACATGAGAAGCCCTGCGCTCTATCACATTTCCTTTTACGGTATCTATCTTTACGGCGGTATTCGTGAAGGTAGCAAAATAATAATATTTGTCTTTATAATGGTGAAGTTCAGCAGCCCATATCATTGGCTTTGGGCCCATCCATGAATGAGGGTCTGTTTGAGCTACATCGTAAGGTCCATCCCAAAGTTTCAAGTCCTTGCTTTTCCATAATTTTCCACCTGTACCTGTCATATAGTACATTTGTGTCTGTGTATCTGCCAGAATGCAAGGATCACTCAAACGAATAGAATCCAATGGAAGCAATTTTTTAGCAAGTGACTGTGCATTGACGGTATGAAGCAACAAGCAAACAAACCATAAAAAAGACAATAACCCCGTTTTTTTCATATTCTATAAAAAATCAGATAAAATGAAGTATTTCCAAACCATATAGCACTTGCGGCCAGGCTCTTATGAGAATACCCAAAGAGTCTGGTCGCAGTTCATAATCCCTTATTTACAAAGTTCAATAATTCCCTAAAACAAATCCCACGTACGGATTTCATCTTTCCAATGATGGTCCTTCGGGAAAGGTTTTTCACCCCATGCACGTACGCTGGTCCATTCCTGTGGTGCATCAGTCCAGAAAGGATGAGAAGCCGGAAGTCCCAGTGGCAAAAATGCCAGAGAAGTCATATACAAACTTCCGTTGTTGGTATACCAGTCGGCTACATTCGGCTGACGTCCGGTAAATCCGATAGTCAGGAAACCACCTTCATTAAAATTGTGTCCACTGGCAAACATACGTTTCATCACCGCAGTCAATGCACAGCGTACCTGAGCATTAGTCACTCCCGCAGGCAGTTCCTGATACCATGCCATCAGAGCCAAAGGTTGCATAGTAGCCATACGGTAAGGAATGGAACGACCGAATACGGGGAAGGTTCCTTCCGGAGAAATGAAACGCTCCAGAATCAGACTATATTTCTGGGCACGCTTCAATGCGCGGTCATAATACTTTCCATAATCTATCCGGCTACGTACTTTTGCATCCTTCATAGCCTGAAGGGTTTCAAGATACATCGGATGGAACACGTAACTGCTGTAATAATCGAATGCAAAAGAAGGACCATCGGCATACCAGCCATCTCCCGTGTACCATTCTTCTACCTTACGGATGGCTGAATTCACACGATATTCATCGAATGAAGCTCCTGCTTTTGCCAGGAAACTTTCTATCGTAGATGAGAACAACAGCCAGTTGGTATAAGGAGGATCTATACGACGTAACTGCTGAAATTCTTCTATATAACGCTTTTTAGTGGTTTCATCCAAGGGTTTCCACAACTGATCGTAAGCACGAAGAAAGCTTTCTGCCACGTAAGCGCCATCCACCAGAGTCTGGCCCTCCTGTCTCCACAACAAATAGTCCGGACTTTGCGGGTCTACAGCATTCGCATAGCTCTTCAAAGCCATCTCACGAAGTTCCTTACGTATCTTTCCTTCTTCCGTATCATCATCCGGCAGCGTCAGCCAAGGAGCGATACCCGCCATCAAGCGACCGAACGTTTCCATATAAGCCACCTTTTTGTTTCGGCCATCCCATGTGGGACTAACTTCCAGCTGCATATTCTTCTGCAACTCTCCTTTTGCCATGTTGCTCAATACCGGATAAGCCATCTGATAAGCCAGTTTGCACCAGTAGGCACGATCTGTAGTTTGAGGTGCTTCCAAGTAACGAACATACTCACAAGCAGCCAACAAGAAGGCTCCCACTCCAAAATTAGCGGTAGACTTTGCATTAATTACTTGTCCGGGGATTGCTTTTTCACCGATAGGCTGTACATAACCTACCGTTCCATCTTTCTGAAGCGCTTTCTTTGACAAATAATTCCATGCCTTCTGCACCACCGGCATGTATATATCTTTTTCCAAATACCCATTGTTTATACCCCATAAAAATCCGTATGTAAACAGTGCCGTACCGCTGGTTTCCGGTCCCGGTGCAAATTCCGGATCCATCATACTGCGTGTCCAGTAACCTTCAGGCTGCTGGATAGCTGCCACGGCTTTAGCCATCTTCTGAAATTTATCCACAAAGAACTGATGATGCTTGTATTCTACCGGCAAATCCTTCAACACTTTAGCCAGTCCGGCCAATACCCATGCATCACCTCTGGCCCAGAAATCCTTCTTACCGTTTACCGTCTTGTGTTTCGGATAAATGTATTTTGCATCACGGTAATAAAGATTCTCTTCCTTATCGAACATGATGCTGTCAGAATACTGCAAATAAGCATACAGTTTATCCAGATACAGCGTGTTATGAGTCACCTTGTAAAGTTTTGTCATTACCGGCATCGCCATATACAACGCATCGCTCCACCACCAGTAGTCATTCTGCGAAGTACTCATCTGATATTCCATAACCTCACGCGCACGTCTGATTTTCTTATCATCCGAATCCAGATTATACAAATCGGTATAAGTCTGGAAGCATATCTGATAGTCGCCAAAAAGTACATACTCATCCGACTCTCCGTAAGAATATTTCCATTCCGCACGATTATTGCTCTTTGCTCCCTTCCACTGGTTATAGTTTGCCCAAGTTTCAGAATAAGCACGATAAGTCTCATTTCCCGTCAGGAAATAGGCTTCCATATTACCCGTATGATATACAGCATTATCCCAGAATGAACGTACTTCCGGCGAATTTTCTGCCTGCCAATGCTGATTTACCTTATCAATCATTTTCCGAACCTCGGCCGCTTCGGAATCTTTGGCCCCAACCGACATCGGCAATATTCCGACAGCGCAGGCCAATACTAATTTAAATACCTGTTTCATAGTTTTATTTTGAGATTAATTTATTTCCAATACATACACAGGAGTTGCCTCGGAGGCCTTGACTTTTTCCCCGTCTCCCTGATGTGTTTCCTGCACAAATACATGCAGTTTCCAATGTGTTTTCCACAACTCCGTATCATAGTTGGGCTCCCAGGCATCTACAGAGAAATCGGTCAGGTCTTTCACCTGCCATTTACCCGACTTCACATCATCTGTATAAGCCATAGAAACCTTACTGCCACGTTCTGCATCACGGAACACAAAATAAGCCTTCCCTTTATCTACCGCAATACGTGGGCGTGAAATCGGAATCATTTTTGTACCTCCACCTTTTAAAGAGAATCCCAGCGATCGATTCATAATCTGACGGTTCTGCCATCCTTTCCCGTCGTTCCATACCAGCCGATATTGAGGAATCTCACTGTCTGCATCTCTCCAGTAGGTCACAATATAAGGATGTCCTTCCGCATCGGTACTCATACTCGTCTGGTTAATCAATTCACTATTTTGAGGTATGCGACAAGCATATTCTGCATTATCCTTACAAATAGGCAAGGTATATTTCTCACCTGTTGATTTGTACCACGTCTTTCCCTCATCAGGAGAATATGCATAACAAAGGTCATGATTCGTTTCCACCATCCAATCTCACGCCATACCCATGACAAATGAATCACTCCTGCCTTGTCCATATATAGTTGCCAGTAGGCATTCCGTTGATTTTCTCCGTCAATCAACACATCTTGCACACGTGTCCACTTCCGGCTCCTCAAATCATAACGATTCAATACCAAATTACCTTTTCCGGAAGCTCCTGAACGGTATACAAACAGCAAATCACCATCTGGCATCCGATAGAACTCCGGATACGTCACGTCGTCCTCATCCTTACCGGTCATCGCTTCTTTTTCTCCTAACGTCAAAGCACCGGGTGCCGTACTCTTGCAATAATTTAATTTGTTACCATGATGGTCAAAAGAAAGATGCAGATAACCGTCCCCATCTAACATCATACTGATGACATTGTGTGCATCGGCTACATTTCCCTTATACTGACTGCGCTGTAACGTCCAGTCAGTAGTTCCCAATGCACGTTTACCTACGGTCAAATATCCATCGGCATCATAATAAGATATATATTGCACATCCCCATCCGTTACCAGAGAACTGTTACGGAATACAGTCGTATTGACGGAAGTAGAACTATATCCGTCACCCACCTTTACGAGTTGTTGTGCTAAAATTTCACCCCAAACAAGAAGTCCTATAAAAAATAATAAATGCGCTTCATAGTTTATCCATTAAGTTTCCTTTGCAAAAATAGAATTTTCACATAAAAGGAAGTACGAAAATTTCGTCAAGGAGGGATAAAAAACGAGCAAGCAAAACTGAATGGACAAATTATACCTTTTTTGACAGAATCGTCACCTATTTTGATACAAATATCCAGGATGTGTATACAAAAAACAGTCCGTATTCAAAGCATCTACTTCAATACGGACTGTTCGTAAAAAAATAATATTTCTTACAGACAAGCTGGAAGTTCACTCAACTTCATACTGTTTGAACCTTTTATCAACACGCAACAATGCTGAACAGGATGAGCAGCCAGCATAGTTTCTACCTCCTTCACATTCTCATAATGTTCAAACGAAGCAGAGAGTCCGGCAAACTCCGGCCCAACCAGAATCACGCGTTCAAACTGACATTCGTTCAGGAAGTCCACTACTCTCTGATGTTCTTCCCGGCTTCCTTCACCCAGCTCTTTCATATCGCCCAAGATAGCCACCTTATGCTCGGCCTCCATCTGGCGAAAGTTTACCAGCGCCGCCATCATACTGGTTGGGTTGGCATTATACGCATCCACAATGAGTGTATTGGACTCTGTCTGAACCAGCTGTGAACGATTGTTCTGAGGCACATAAGAGGAAAGCGCATGACAGATTTGTGTATCTTCCACGCCGAAATAACGACCAATAGCAACCGCAGCCAATGCATTATCCAGGTTGTAGGCACCTATCAGGTGTGTTTTCACCTCGTGTGACGCACCTCCAGCCGTCCAGCCCAAATGCAAGAACGGAGAACAAGAAAGCACTGTTCCACTCACATCCAGCCCCGAAGTCTGTCCGTAACGGACACAACTCAGTCCTTCCGCAATTTTATTCAAATGAGGATTCTCATTCTGAATGAAAATGGTGGCATTTCCTTTTTCCCGAAGATAGTCATACAGTTCTCCTTTGGTGCGGATGACTCCTTCAAAAGAACCGAATCCTTCCAGATGCGCCTTTCCCACATTGGTAATAATACCGCAATCGGGCTCAGCAATGTGAACCAGCGTCTTGATTTCACCCGGATGATTAGCTCCCATTTCAATGACAGCTATCTCATGTTCCGGTCTCAGGCGCAACAATGTCAAGGGCACGCCAATATGGTTATTGAAATTTCCCTGTGTATAGAGCACATTGAATTTCTCTTTCAATACGGCCGCAATCAGTTCCTTCGTAGTGGTTTTTCCGTTGGTACCGGTTACTCCCACCATGCGAGTTCCTAACTTACGACGATGATAATTGGCCAGCTGCTGCAACGTCTGAAGACAATTTTCCACCAGCAAGATACGTGGATTCTCCGGTGATGCATACTGTGGTTCATCGACCACAGCATAACGGCATCCCTGTGCCAGCGACTGTGCCGCAAACGCATTGCCATTAAATGTTTCTCCTTTCAGGGCCAGAAACATAGAACCTCCGGACAATGACGCTGTCGGTCGTCAGTCCGTTACACTCCGTAAACCGGCTGTATAGTTCTTCAATATCCATATTCTTATTGTTCTGAGAAGCGCTTTGCCTGCTCTTCAATCAATGCCGCATCTTCAAAATAGTTGATTTTCATGCACGGCGCACTTCATCCATAGTCTGAGCGGCAGCTTCACGAGCCACTTCACAACCTTTTTTCAACATATCATATACGGCAGGAATGTCTTTTTCAAATTCCTTACGACGTGTACGAATCGGTTCCAACACCTCTTCCATGACAGCTCCCAGGAACTTCTTCACCTTCATATCACCCAATCCTCCGCGAGTGTAATGTGCTTTCAGCTCGTCCAGGTTAGCATATTCCGGCAAATAACGTCCGAAATGTTCTGTCTGGCAGAAAGCATCCAGGTAAGTGAATACACAGTTACCTTCCAGTTTACCCGGATCGCTTACCTTGATATGTGTCGGGTCAGTATACATGCTTTTCACTTTCTTCAATACCTCATCTGCCGAATCAGACAAATAGATACAATTGCCCAGTGACTTACTCATCTTCGCCTTTCCGTCCGTACCCGGCAAACGCAGACATGCCGCATTATCCGGAAGAAGGATTTCCGGTTCTACCAGTGTTTCGCCATAGATATGGTTGAAACGACGTACAATTTCACGCGTCTGTTCAATCATCGGTTCCTGGTCTTCTCCCACCGGAACAGTAGTTGCCTTGAATGCCGCAATATCGGCAGCCTGGCTGATAGGATAAGTGAAGAAACCTACCGGAATACTTGTTTCGAAGTTACGCATCTGGATTTCAGTCTTCACCGTAGGATTACGCTGCAAGCGCGATACGGTTACCAAATCCATAAAATAGAAGCTCAATTCATAGAGTTCCGGAATCTGTGACTGAATAAAGATGGTTGACTTTGCAGGATCAAGTCCGGCAGCCAAGTAATCCAAAGCCACTTCAATCACGTTCTGACGTACTTTCTCCGGGTTCTCAATGTTATCCGTCAAAGCCTGTCCGTCGGCTTCGAACACAAATATCTTATCATACAAACCCGAATTCTGCAATTCCACACGTCGGCGCAATGAACCTACATAGTGGCCGATATGTAATTTTCCGGTCGGACGGTCACCGGTCAAAATAATCTTTTCCTTTTTCATAATATAAGCTATTGTTCATTTTTAAATTGCAGCAAAGATAGCGAAAGGTGAGCGAAGCTCCAAGCCAAAAGCTTGCTTTTGAGTGAAAGAGCTTTCGAACCGCATCCTATCTTCTCTAAAGATATATAAATCCTTTGTTTTCTTCAAAATAAATCGTTTCTTTGCAAGAGTCTTTGCAGACAAACCATCTGCCTGACAGGGACTACCTTTAACGATACCACAACAAATTATCTATAACCATGAAGAAAGAACTCAAAAAAGTCCTGGTTCTCGGATCAGGCGCACTGAAAATCGGGCAAGCCGGAGAATTCGACTACTCAGGTTCACAAGCACTGAAAGCCTTACGCGAAGAAGGCATCCGCTCGGTACTTATCAACCCTAATATTGCTACTATTCAAACTTCGGAAGGAATTGCCGACCAAGTATATTTCCTGCCCGTTACACCTTATTTTGTAACTGAGATTATTAAGAAAGAACACCCGGACGGCATTCTGCTGGCCTTTGGAGGACAAACGGCCCTGAACTGCGGTACGGAACTTTACCAGAAAGGTATATTGAAAGAATACGGTGTGGAAGTGTTAGGAACTTCCGTAGACGCCATTATGTATACAGAAGACCGCGACCTCTTTGTCAAGAAGTTGAACGAGAAATCTCTGAAAACTCCGGTCAGCCGTGCGGTAGAAAACATGAAAGATGCATTGGAAGCAGCACGTACCATCGGCTACCCGGTGATGATCCGTTCGGCTTACGCATTAGGAGGATTGGGAAGCGGTATCTGCCCCGATGAAGAAAAATTTATCGAACTGGCTGAAAGTGCCTTTACCTTCTCTCCACAGATTCTGGTGGAAGAATCACTGAAAGGCTGGAAAGAAATTGAATTCGAAGTGATTCGCGATGCCAACGACCACTGTTTCACCGTGGCCAGCATGGAAAACTTCGACCCGCTGGGTATTCATACCGGTGAATCTATCGTAGTGGCTCCTACCTGCTCACTAAGCGAAGAACAGGTAACCATGTTGCAGGATTTGTCTAAACAATGTATCCGCCACCTGAACATTGTGGGTGAATGTAACATTCAGTATGCGTTCAATGCAGAAACCAACGATTATCGTATCATTGAAGTAAATGCCCGCCTGAGCCGTTCTTCTGCACTGGCCTCCAAAGCAACCGGTTATCCGTTGGCTTTCGTTGCTGCCAAGATTGCCTTGGGCTATACCTTAGATGAAATCGGAGAAATGGGTACACCGAACTCTGCTTACGTAGCTCCGCAACTGGATTACCTGATTTGCAAGATTCCGCGTTGGGACCTCAACAAGTTTGCCGGAGTTTCTCACCGCATCGGTTCAAGCATGAAGTCTGTGGGTGAAATCATGTCTATCGGACGCACATTTGAAGAAATCATCCAGAAAGGTCTTCGTATGATTGGACAGGGCATGCACGGATTTGTGGGCAATGACCACACCCGCTTCACCAACCTGGATGATGAACTGGCCAATCCGACTGACCTGCGTATCTTTGCCATTGCACAGGCACTGGAAGAAGGTTACTCTATCGAACGCATCTATGAACTGACCAAGATTGACCCGTGGTTTATCGGCAAACTGAAAAATATTGTAGACTACAAGCATAAACTGTCAACCTACAACTCGCTTGAAGAACTTCCGGCAGAGGTACTTCGTGAAGCCAAGTGATGGGATTCTCTGACTTCCAGATTGCCCGCTTCGTACTGAAGCCTCAGCAGGGTAACATGGAAAAGGAAAATCTGGCCGTTCGTTCTTACCGTAAGAAATTAGGTATCCTTCCGGCCGTGAAACGCATCAATACCGTAGCTTCCGAACATCCGGAACTGACCAACTACTTGTACATGACGTATGCTGTAGAAGGATACGATGTGAATTATTACAAGAATGAAAAGTCAGTCATCGTGCTGGGTTCAGGAGCTTACCGCATCGGTTCATCTGTAGAATTTGACTGGTGTTCGGTAAATGCCATCCAGACAGCTCGCAAGTTAGGCTACAAGTCCATCATGATCAACTACAATCCGGAAACGGTTTCTACTGACTACGACGTGTGCGACCGTCTGTACTTCGATGAATTGTCATTCGAACGCGTTCTCGACGTGATTGATTTGGAACAGCCGCGCGGTGTCATCGTTTCCGTAGGTGGTCAGATTCCGAACAACCTGGCCATGAAACTTTACCGTCAGGCTGTACCGGTACTCGGTACTTCCCCGATTTCTATTGACCATGCTGAAAACCGCAACAAGTTCTCGGCCATGCTTGACCAGTTGGGCATCGACCAGCCGGCTTGGCAGGAACTGACCAGCCTGGACGATGTGAAAGACTTTGTCAAGAAAGTAGGTTATCCGGTATTGGTTCGTCCGTCATACGTACTGAGTGGTGCAGCCATGAACGTATGCTACGACCAGGAAGAACTGGAACGCTTCCTGCAAATGGCCAGCGAGGTATCAAAAGAATATCCGGTAGTTGTATCACAATTCATGCAGGAGACTAAGGAAATAGAATTCGATGCTGTGGCACAGAACGGTGAAATCGTGGAATATGCTATTTCAGAACACATCGAATTTGCCGGTGTACACTCTGGTGATGCGACACTTGTTTTCCCGGCACAGCACATCTATTTTGCTACTGCCCGCCAGATTAAGAAAATCAGCCGCAAGATTGCCAAAGAACTCAATATCTCCGGTCCGTTCAACATCCAGTTCCTGGCTAAGAACAACGATGTGAAGGTAATCGAATGTAACCTGCGTGCTTCACGTAGCTTCCCGTTTGTATCAAAAGTATTGAAGCGCAACTTTATCGAAACGGCTACCCGCATCATGCTGGATGCTCCTTACGTACGTCCTGACAAACTGGCGTTTGACATTGACTGGATTGGGGTAAAAGCTTCTCAGTTCTCATTCGCCCGTCTGCAGAATGCCGACCCGGTACTGGGAGTAGACATGTCATCTACCGGTGAAGTAGGTTGCTTGGGAGACGACTTCGATGAAGCATTGCTGAATGCCTTGATTGCAACTGGCTACAAGATTCCGAAACAGTCCGTTCTGTTCTCTTCCGGTGCCACCAAGTCGAAAGTCGATTTGCTGGATGCCAGCCAGATGCTTCACCAGAAAGGATACAACATCTATGCTACAGCCGGTACGGCTGCCTTCCTGAACTCTCACGGCATCACCACTACTCCGGTGTTCTGGCCGGATGAACGTCCGAATGCAGAAAACAATGTGATGAAGATGATTGCGGAACATAAGTTCGACTTGATTGTCAACATCCCGAAAAACCACACTAAACGGGAACTGACCAACGGTTACCGCATCCGTCGTGGTGCCATCGACCACAACATTCCGTTGATTACCAACGCACGTCTGGCCAAAGCGTTCATCGAAGCATTCTGCCACATGAACCAGAATGAAATCCAGATTAAGAGCTGGCAGGAATATAAATAAGGTATACCAAAGGTAGAAAATAAGAACGTCAAAGCGCTTGGAACAAAACGCTTTGACGTTTAGATTAAAACGCAAGTGCGTTTGAAGTAAAATGCACTTGCGTTTCAACTAAAACGTCCTTGCGTTTTCCCTTAAACGCAAGGACGTTTTTTTCATATACCTTTTTCTTATTTCAAAGCGGCTTCTATATCAGCCATAAGTTCTTGAAATTCAGCCTTTGTATAACCTATGGAAGCATGAATCAGCTTACCGTCTTTTCCGAACAGATACGCTCTGGGGATTGTCTGGTCAGCAAAAAGAGAGAAGACTTCCCGTTTAGGGTCCGGATAGAGTGGGAAGCTGAACTTCTTCCGTTCATTGTATTTTTTCAGCTCTGCATCCGTATGCTCCCGACCGATAACTAACAGCTTGAAATCCTTGTTATCCTTGTATTTCGGCCACAAGGTCTTCTGAACCTCAGCCAGTTCTATCTGACAAGGACCGCACCACGTAGCAAACAAACTGACCAGCACTACCTTTCCTTTCAAATCGCTGGTGTTACCTTGCCATATATCTCCGAACTCAGGGTAATGGCAGGCATGGCATCACCCAAACTGATTTTTTCTTTCCCGGTGTCTTGTGCAGAAGCAGCCAGTACGCCCATCCAAATCAGACACAAAAGGCTCCAAATCCGTAAATTTTTCATTGTTCTTTCCTTTCTATAAAATGTTAAACCCTGACAAATATACCGTAAACCGCTGGAAAATCCGCCAAGGAGTCTATCTTTGTAAATAGTTTTAACGAAAAACAAGAGCGCGTATGATGACATTTATCTCGTGTGCCAAGACCATGACCGCACGTAGCAAAACTCCATATCCAGAAACCAGTACCCCTCATTTTTTGAAAGAGGCCCGCGAAAACGCCTTGTACATGACCCAGTTTACTGCCGAAGAGCTGGCTCAGATGCTGAAAGTGAATCCGAAGTTAGCAGCCGAAAATTACCTGCGCTACCACGAGTTCCTTTCACCGGAGACTCCTGCCCTGCCGGCTCTTCTAGCCTACACAGGCATCGTGTTCAAGCGCATCCATCCGGCTGACTTTACCGCAGAAGACTTCCGGTATGCCCAGCAGCATTTATTGATTACCTCTTTCTTATACGGATTGCTCCGCCCGCTGGACAGTATTCAGAATTACCGCTTGGAAGGCAATGTACGATTGCCGGAACACGAACGGAAAACCATGTTTGAATACTGGTGCCCTTTGCTGACGGACTATTTCATTGATGCCATCCGGCAGCAAGGAGGCATTCTTGTCAACCTGGCCAGTGGTGAAATGAAAGACTTGTTCGACTGGGAAAAAGTCTGCCGGGAAGTACAGGTCGTTACGCCCGAGTTCTACACCCTGAAAAACGGGAAACCTACCACGGTAGTTATCTACGCCAAGATGTGTCGGGGCGAGATGACCCGCTTCATCCTGAAAAACCGGATAGCACATCCGGAACAACTGAAAGAGTTTGAGTGGGAAGGCTTTTCTTATCACGGAGAAAAAGACGGAAAAATGCATTTCATTCTCCAATAAAAAGAAGCGGTCTGCCGAGCCATTTCTCCCGACAGACCGCCATCAATCAAATGAAATCTATTTCTTATTCTTCAGCACCGTTACATTCAATATCCGTAGCCAAAGTTACGTAGTTCAATACGGAAGTGCCGTCTACCAATGCCTTTTCTGTTTCTGTAGTTTCAGTTGTCAAGCATTTTCCTTTACCAGAAATCAGGGCATTGTACATCTTCACTTGTGTACCGGCACGCAAGCGAACACCCTGTTTCTCACCGCCGTTACCAATCAAGGTCAGGTTAGCCAAAGTAGGACAAGCTACCGGAGTGGCTGCAAAGTTCTTACCGTTATTATCGCATTCCATTAAGCAGTCGCAATCAAATCCGAGTGTTTCCTTTGCTTCCTGATAAGCCACCAGGAACTGGCCGCGTCCGTTCCATCCTTCAGTCCAGTCGAAAGAGTCATCACTACAGTTGGTAACTACCATGTGTTTCACGTCAACGCTACCACCAAAGAATTCAAAACCGTCGTCAGAACCATTGTAAGCCTGTACGTATTCTACTGTAGTACCGTTACCTACGCCATAGAAAGAAATACCATTTGCTTCATGTTCAGAGTCCAATGCATATCCTGTATTTTCCAGACGAATATATTTCAGCGTACCAGAGTTATCATTGTCAGCAGAACCTCCATAAGCTGCATCACCGATTTCTGATTTACCGGTACCACCTTCTGCATTGGTATGAGCTTTACCGCAGATGTGCAAACCGCCCCATGCACCAGACTCCTTTTTGTCTGAGGTCATGATGATCGGATTTTCTTTTGTTCCTACAGCCTCAATCTTAGCACCCTGCTGTACCAAGATATAATCTACTGACTCATCGTCGGTCATGGCAACAATTTTCACACCTTCTTCAATAGTCAGTGTAGCACCAGTCTTCACAATATATTCACCGCTAAGTGCATATACTTTATCCTTCAATAAAGTCTTATTGGCAGTCAGTTCGCCTTGCAGAATTTCCACAGCATTGGCACTTGTCTCATCGCCCTTACCGCTTGTACGAATCCATCCGGCCGTCCAGTCATTATTAGCAGGAACAGCACCACGATATGCAGCTGCTTCGAAGAAATTATCTACCTTCGTCATGTCGGCTCCACCGTCAATCGTACCGACAAATTTGTTTGTAAATGTATTGCTGAAATTGTAATTAATTGCGTTATTGTTTGCTGCAGTCAAGAACAACTCTGAAGAATACGCATCTGCAACAGGAGGTTCCGGATTCGGAGTATTGTCATCTTCACTACAAGCAGTACACAAAGTCATAGCAGCGATTGCGGCCATCGACATAAATTTCAAGTTCATTGTTTTCATACTTTTCTCGTTAATAAAAAGTTTAGAATAGTGTTCAATTTTTTCCTTTATGAATTTTTATAATGTATAGCTAAAACCTAATTCAAAAGTAGTTCCTCTTCCGTAGCGTTCCACTTCCAGTTTTCTGCCGTCTTTCACTTCCTGCTTGAAGACGATGTCCTGATTCAGCAAGTCGGTCATCTGCAGCTTAAAGTTCCAGTGGTCATTTAGTTTGTAAGTGGCTACGAAATCCAGCGTATGCAAGTCTTCCTGTTTCACGTCGCCCAATCCGGAAATACCTACCGCATGAATGCGTGGTCCTTGCAAGTTATAGAGCAGCGTAGCTGTCAGCTGTGTATCGTTCTTAAACTTAGGCGCATAGCTGATATCCGCATTCACCAGGTAAGGAGAAGCTCCTGCAGGGAACGTTGTGCGTTGGTATAGGCTCCACCTTCCGGCAATTGTACGTTGGTGTACATGTAAGAAGCGTTGGCTCCTAGCGGAAGTCGCGGAACAGTTCTCTGCGGAATTCCACTTCCACTCCGGCAGCCACACCTGTATCTGCATTCTGGAAAG
>ENA-OQAZ01000881-OQAZ01000881.1-human-gut-metagenome-genome-assembly--contig:-NODE-881-length-15879-cov-2.023045_pt1 | contig 15879 bp, 15 predicted proteins | sample MGYA00242737_ERZ504531 | MGnify/ENA primary metagenome ERZ504531 (study PRJEB26092, sample SAMD00036244) | human gut metagenome | host: Homo sapiens | study: EMG produced TPA metagenomics assembly of... | reverse complement strand
GAGTATAACTACAAAGTTACGGATTAATGTAGGAACTGTAACTTATGATTACAGCGACAGTGTAGAAAAAGGAATGGTCATCAGTCAGACAGTAGAACCTGGAACAAAGGCTTCTGCAGGAACGAGTATTTCTATTACCGTAAGTAACGGACCGAAACCGGAGGAAAAGATAGAAGTACAGAGTTTTGTCGGTCAACAGGAATCAGCACTGAAGAGCTGGGCATCGTCAAAAGGACTTTATACCAATATATCTGATTCACAATACAGTGACAGTTATGCAAAAGGATGTATTATTTCCATGACTCCTTCTTCAGGAACAGTTTCCAAAGGAGGAACAATCAGTTATGTGATCAGTCTTGGATCAAAATCACAAGATAGTAATAACACTGGAAATAATGGTGACAATTCCGGAAATTCAGGAAATAACGGCCAGAATTCCGGTGATGGAAATAACGGTGGTAATCAGTAAAAAGATATGCAGGGAAAAATTATAAAAGGAATTGCCGGATTCTACTACGTGGACGTAGCAGAGTCCGGAGTTTATGAATGTAAAGCAAAGGGAATCTTCAGAAAAGAGAAGAAAAAACCTCTGGTAGGAGATAATGTGGAGATTGAAGTTCTGGACGAAAAAGAAAAGACCGGCAATCTGATACAGATTCTTCCAAGGAAAAATGAACTGATCCGGCCGGCAGCGGCAAATGTGGATCAGGCACTTGTGATTTTTGCAGTCCGTCAGCCGGATCCGAACTACCAGCTGTTGGACCGCTTTTTGATTACAATGGAACAGCAGGAGATTCCTAGTATTATCTGTTTCAATAAAAAAGATCTGGCAGAGCAGGAAGAACTGGATCAGATGTATCAGATCTATATTTCCTGTGGCTACCAGGTGCTGCTTACCAGTGCCGAACAGGAGGAAGGAATCAGCCAGATCCGTAAGATTCTGGAAGGAAAAACAACAGTGGTTGCAGGACCATCCGGTGTGGGAAAATCATCGCTGACAAATCTCTTACAGGAAGAAGTCAGCATGGAGACAGGCGAGATCAGTAAAAAACTGAAACGTGGTCGTCATACGACCCGCCATGCACAGCTTCTGACAGTGGGAGAACACACCTATCTGATGGATACACCGGGATTCAGTTCTCTGTTTGTTGAGGGAATGGAAAAAGAGGAACTGCGGTTTCACTATCCGGAGTTTGCGGAATATGAAGGAAAATGCAGGTTTCAGGGATGCGTGCATGTTCATGAGCCGGAATGTGCGGTGAAACAGGCGGTGGAAAAAGGAAAAATTCACAGACAGCGTTATGAAAATTATGTCAGCTTTTATGAGGAGCTGAAAGAACAGGAAAAAAGGAGATATTAAGCGATGTATCAGTTATCACCATCTATATTGGCAGCAGATTTTAATTGTCTTGGAGAGCAGATCCGACAGGTGGAAGAAGCGGGAGTGGAATGGCTTCATATTGATGTGATGGATGGAGCATTTGTTCCGAGTATTTCCTTTGGAATGCCGGTGATCGCATCCATTCGGAAAAACAGTTCTCTATTTTTTGATGTCCATCTGATGATTGAGGAGCCGGGAAGATATATTGAAGAATTCAAAAAAAGCGGAGCGGATATGCTGACCGTACACGTGGAAGCATGTAAGCATCTGGACAGCACATTACGGGAGATCCGTAAAGCCGGAATGAAAGTCGGTGTGGCGATCAATCCGGGGACACCGGTCAGTCAGCTGGAATGTGTGCTGGATCTGGTGGATATGGTACTGATCATGACAGTCAACCCTGGATTTGGTGGTCAGAGTTATATTGAAAGCTGTACCGGAAAAGTACAGAAACTGCGAAAAATGATCACGGAGGCAGGACTGGACGTGGATATTCAGGTAGATGGAGGAATCAACGAAAAAACCATCGATAAAGTACTGGATGCGGGTGCAAATATTCTGGTTGCCGGATCTGCTGTCTTTGGCGGAAATATTGGAGAAAACGTCCGTTGCCTGAAAGAGAAAATGGAGAGCAGATAAAAAATGAAAACGCTGATTATCACAGGGGGCATGATCGAAGCAGATTTTGCTCTTTCCTTTATACAGGAGCTAAAAGCCGATTATATTCTCGGGGTAGACAAAGGGTTACAGTTTTGTTATGAATATGATATCCGTCCGGATTATATCGTGGGAGATTTTGACAGTCTTCCGGGAGAGATTCTGGAACGTTACCGGCAGGAGGGAGAGATCCCGATCCGTACCTACAATCCGGTAAAGGATGCGACAGATACAAAAATCGCACTGGATAAAGCCCTGGAAGAGGGCAGTACAGAGATCTGGATTCTGGGGGCAACGGGGACCAGGATCGATCACGTGGTCTGCAACCTGCAGATATTAAAGGAAGCATGGGAGAAAAAAGTACCGGTATGGATCGTGGACAGCAGAAATAAGATCGGTCTTCCGGTAGAAAAAACATTTTCTCTCAAAAAAGAAGAACAGTATGGTACCTATGTGTCTCTGTTCCCCATGGGTGAAACCGTGGAAGGACTGACACTTAAGGGCTTTAAATACCCGCTGGATCACTATCAGTTAAAAGATCGGGAAGGTCTGGGGGTGAGCAATGAGATCACAGCGGATGTGGCAGATGTCAGCTGGGAACAGGGTGTACTGTTGATGATACAAAGCAAAGACTGAAGTAACAAGGAGGATTTTACATGAACACGCAGGAAAAGAAAGAAGCACTGGTTCAGGCGGTAGAAGAAATCGCCGGAAAAGAAGCAGCATACTGGGAAGGGAATCCGAAGATGCAGGAAACATTCCGGAACTGTTATGTAAGTACTGCAAAAACCACGACAAAATTTCTTGAGAGCGGAGAAGCGTATGTATTTACCGGAGATATCGCAGCCATGTGGTTGAGAGATTCTTCCGCACAGGTCGTTCATTATCTGCCATATCTGAAAGAATATCCCATCTTAAAAGAGATGGTAAAAGGACTGATCGCCCGTCAGGCAAAGTATGTACATATTGATCCGTATGCCAATGCATTTAACGAAGAAGACAACGGAAACTGCTGGGAGAAAGACCTGACAAAATACAATCCGTGGAACTGGGAGAGAAAGTACGAGATCGACTCCCTGTGCTACCCGATCTGGCTGATCAAACAGTATGTGGAGAATTCAGGAGCAAGAGATGTCTTTACACCGGAAGTAAAACAGGCATTCCGCGACATTATGGATGTATGGCAGACAGAGCAGTACCATGAGAACTCCGAGTATTCGTTTGTACGTCTCAACTGTCCGCCATCCGATACCTTAAGTAACGATGGAAAGGGTGCACCGGTAGGTTATACCGGTATGACCTGGTCCGGATTCCGTCCGAGTGATGATGCGTGCAAGTATGGTTATCTGATTCCGTCCAATATGTTTGCAAGCGTAGTTCTGGATTATATGGCAGAATTTCTGGAGAAAGATTTCCAGGATCCACAGATGGCAAAAGAAGCAAAAGAGTTACAGGCGGAGATCCAGGAAGGTATCCGGAAATATGGTATTGTGGAAGATGAAACCTTCGGAAAGATTTATGCATACGAGACGAGAATGGTCTTGCAACTACAATCTGATGGATGATGCCAATGTACCGAGTCTGTTATCCCTGCCATGGCTGGCATATTGTGGAAAAGAGGATCCGATTTATAAAAATACAAGAGCCTTTGTATTAAGTAAAAAGAATCCATATTATTTTGAGGGCGACTGCGCAAAAGGAATCGGAAGTCCGCACACACCGGATCAGTATATCTGGCACATCGCACTGACGATGCAGGGTCTGACTTCTGATGACGAAGAAGAGAGAAAAGAACTGCTGGAAACCCTTCTGGCTACCGATGCAGACTGCAAAGTGATGCACGAAGGATTTGACTGTCAGGATCCGAAGAAATTTACCAGAGAATGGTTCGCATGGGCAAACTCATTGTTTGCATTATTTGCGCTTTCTATGAAAAAATAAAAGTAATGATATAAAATAAGAGAGGAACAGGTCAGGTGAGTATAATCAGAGCATACATAAGCAACGTTCAAACATATTTTTCCAGATTGGAACTGGCAAAAAAGATTCGTTTGATGTTGTTGCTGGTATCTCTGATTCCCCTGGCCTGTTTTGTTTGTTGTTGTTTATCAGATCAGTTCTTCTATTATTCACAGCCAGACAAACGAACTGATCCAGGCAAATCTGGAGCAGTCGGCAAGCAATGTGGAAAGCTTCTGGCGAACCTGTGAGGGAATCATTCAGAGCATATATACGGATGACTTTTATCGGGAAGAAATGGAATGTATCAATAACTGGGACAATAATCAGTATAACGGTGCCAGGACGGCAATCTGCAAACGTCTCGAAAACATTACGGTGAGCAATCCGAGTATCATGGGAATCGCAATCATCGGAGAAAAATACGATGTATGTTTTTATGATGAGATAACGGTATCGAGTCAGAACAGTTATTGCTTTCCAATAGAAACTTACGGAAATGGACAGAAACTGAAAGAAATCACAAATAACAGAGAAATCAGATATTCATCCTGGAACATCTCAGCAGTCGAGAATATGGAGCGGATGATGTGATCTATGTAAGTTCTCCGCTGGAAAGTGTCGATGAGGGAAGCACGGAACGACCGTATGGATATATTGTGATCTGCATCAAAGAAGAAGCTTTGCGCCGGGTCTATGAAAAAAGTAATACAGAGTCCAATCTGACGATGGTGGTTAACAACTATGGGGATCTGTTGTCTGTTTCTACCGGAAATGCAGAGAACATCAATCTTCCCGAAGAGACTGGTGTGTTTTCTGAGGATGATGTTTCTGAGATTAAGGAAGCAAATCTGACATCAGGTGTCGAAAAGAAGAAACTGGAAGAAGCATCCCTTTTGTATGTGAAAAATCAGAAATTGTTGGAAAGTAAAAACTTACTGGTCAGCAGTATTCAGCTGAAAGAAGGATGCGGATATGTCATCAATGTACAGGATACGGATTATGCGTTAAGAAATTTTCGATACATGATCGGCATTATCGTCTGCTTTTGCGTGCTTGCAGGTATTGCCTGCCTTCTTCTGACACTTCGTTTCTCCGGTCAGGTGGATACATCGGTAAAACCGATTCTGCAGGCTATGGATCAGGCAAATCATGGGGATATGGAGGCAAGGATTGAAGTACGGGGCAACGATGAATTTACCAGGATTTCCGAACAGTTTAACTATATGATAGGGAAAATCCACCAGTCCAATGAACAGGAAAAAGAATCTCTGGTGCGCGTCAAGAATGCGGAAATCAAATCGCTGGAAGCACAGATCAACCCACACTTTCTGTATAATACGCTGGATGCCATCAACTGGGTAGCACTGGATAATGAAGAATATACGATCAGTAAAATGCTCACGAGTCTTGCGGCAATTCTGCGGTACAGTATTCACAAAAGCAATGAGATCGTAGAGATACAGGATGAACTGGAGTATCTGAAAAGATATGTGTATCTGCAACAGCAGCGGTTTGATTATTCGTTTATCTGCACGATTGACGTGGAGGAGGGTCTGCGACATTACCGGATACATAAGCTGATGATCCAGCCACTTCTGGAAAACACACTGGTTCATGCATTTCCGGGAAATACGGGTATGGATGAGGTCAATATCCGGATCGGACGTACGGGAAAAGAGGACATGCTGGAGATTGTTGTGGAAGATAATGGTGTCGGCATGAGTCAGGAACAGGTGGGGCTGTTTAATCATTTTGACTATCAGAAAGAAAAGATTGAAAGCAGTATCGGTGTGCGTAACGTGATTACCAGACTGAAACTTTATTACGGAGGACAGGGAAGCTTTCATGTGGAATCCTGGAAGGGAACAGAAAGAGAAGGAACCAGAATCACGATGAAGATTCCTTATGAAGTATAGAAACTCCCGGAGAACAGAAAGATTCCGAGAGTACATAAAAAATAAAGGAGGAACAGGCGATGCGGATAGTCATAGCGGAAGATGAGCCAAAGTCCAGAGAAGGGTTGATCCGTCTGATCCGGAGATTTACGGATTATGAGATCGCAGGTGTGGCGGAAAACGGTGAGGAAGGATACCGGATGGTGGAGAAGGAAAAACCGGATCTGGTACTTTCTGATATCAAGATGCCGGTACTTGACGGACTGGGCATGCTGCAGAAGATCAAGGAGGCAGACATTGAGGTGCAGGCTGTTTTGCTGACCGGATATTCTGAATTTGAGTATGCAAGAAGAGCATTGCAGCTGCAGGTAGTGGAGTATGTACTGAAACCGATGGACATTGATCAATTCCTGGGTGTGCTCAAAAAAAGTGGAAAGCCGGATCGCAAAACAGAAAGCGGAGCAGGTGACACCGGAGCGTCTGTTATGGAATTATATCAGCAGCAGTGAAGAACAGAGAGAACAGATCCGTCCGATGCTGGAAGAAAAGATTGGTGTAACGAAAGACACGCAGTTTACCATGTTGCTGATCCATCCGGACAGTATGGCGAATGAATCCTATGGTGAAATGAAAGAAGAACTGGAAAATCAGATGGAAGCTCTTTGTATGGAAAACTACTACATGCTGATCCGTCCGGGAGAGCAGGGAGGAATCTATATCGTGCTGGTTGACACAGTACGAAATCGAACGTTAAAACGGCTCTTTGAACTGCGGATCCTGCCAAAGATCCAGAACATCACTCCATGTGTGGCAACCATGGATCGCTTTGTGGGTATTATGCAGCTACCGGATGTGATGAATGAACTTTCGGCACTGCTGAAACAACACATTCTGTAGTGGACATGAAGTGATCATGACAGAAAAAATGGCACAGATGATGGAATATGAAAAACTGGATTATCCGACAGCATTGGAGAATGAGATGGTACGGGGAATTCGCAGTGGTAAGAAAGATAAGATTGCAGAATCTGGGGAAACATTTTCGAAGCAGGTGATCTTAAGTCAGGCAACACCGGAATGCATCCGCAATTATACACTGCGTTTTCTGATGGGAATCGCCCGTGTGGAAGGAGAAATGCGGGGAGATGACAATCAGGAAGAGGAACTGCGATATATGATGGAAAGCGTTCGAAGCAGTCATACCCAGAAAGAACTGCAGTATCAGTTTCAAAAAGTGGTGAAGCAGGCCATCGCCTGGAACGAAGAAACAGAAGAAAATATTACAGAAAATGGTATTGTGCTGAATGCGATCGCTTATATCCGGGAACACTATAGGGAAGCGGTCGGTCTTCAGGATGTGGCACAGTGCTGTAACGTGAGTCCGGAATACCTCTCAAGGATTTTCAAGGAAGAGACAGGTGTGAAATTTGTGGATTTTCTGGCAAATTTCAGGATCAGTATGGGAAAAAGGATGCTTGCGACAGGAAATTATAAGGTGGCTGAAGTGGCAGAAGCCACAGGATTTAATGACCAGAAGTATTTTCAGAAAGTCTTTAAAAAGATCTGTGGAATCTCTCCGGCAGAATATAAAAAGGAGAACAGCCGATGAGGTTCAAAAAAATATTATATATACTTGCAGCAGTTACAATGGTTATATTTGTTGCACTGTATGCAGGATTTCTCCAGAGTAATCAGCAGGAAGCGACAGAGAAAGAAGAACGCCAGGTGATTCGTGTGCTTGCGCCGTATCAGGGGAAGATGCAACAGCAGATCCTGAATAAGGTAGCCGCAGAATACAGCAGAGATGAGTCAAAACCTGAAATTGAGATGATCTATGTGCCGAAAGAGAATCTGGAAAAAGAGCTGTCTGTACGGAGAATGACAGGAGAAAATCAGGTGGATCTTGTGATATGCGAGAATACGATGGTACAGGGGATGATCGGTCAGGGACTTCTGAAAGAAGTACCGGTCAGTTGGGAAATGAAGGAAGATATTGTAGATGACAGGTTCTGGCAGGCACTGCAGCACGATGGAAAATACTATGGATACCCATTGACCTGTGATCCGTATGTGCTGTATTACAATGCAGATATGCTGGAAGAAAGAAACGTTGATGTGCCAACAAGCTGGAGTGAGCTGCTCCGGGCAGGATATAAGGTGAAAAAATCAGGAATTCAGAGTATCGGGATTGCAGGAAAACGGGAGACAGAACTCACTAATCTGTATTGGATCATGATGTACAGCAGCGGAGGCAATCTGAATACTGTGAGTGAAGAATTATGGGAAAAGTGTTTTCAGAATTTCAGGCAGCTGTCAGTGGGAGAACTGACTTCCAGATACGCGACGAATTTTACACAGGAGGATCTTGCGCAGGAATTTGCCGAAGGAGGGTAACGATGATGATTAATCAGATGAGCGTTACCAGTATCTTAAAAAGTAATCAGACAAAATTTACGGTAGGCATGGCAGAAGTACCATATGATGAAGCGGGAGGAACCTTCTGGTTTGGTGATGAAGTATGTGTGACAAAAGAGGCAGGAACAGGTGCAGTGTCTTTTGCACAATACCTGATAAAAAAGGAAATCTCAGAACGGATTAATGATACGATGGGAACATTGCAGGTATATACAGGAATTTCTTATAAGAAAAAGGGAAAAATCTATATGGAAGATACCAATAATTTATCTGCCAGGGCACGGCCCATGCTGTATTATCAGTCCTGGTCGGATATCTGCGGAGAAATAGCGAGTGGTGTAAGCAGTGTTTTGAACAGTAATCTGAGTGATGTATCGTTGGTAGCAGAAAAGACAAGAGATCAGATCCGGGTATCGATTATGTCAGATTCATGACTGTGAAGTTACTGAACAGCTACTCAATGAAAAAGACCTTTTTGGATATTATGACAAAAATAATACCAAGGGTCTTTTTTTGTCATGATTTTTCAAACAACATCAAAAATTTACCCCATTGTTAAAAATTTCAAATATACAAAACATACAACGGTTGATAATATAGAACCATCAAATGACAACAGAGTCAACAAAGAAAAGGAGCAAACAACATGAAAAAAAGACAGATCTTAAGTATCCTTCTTGCTTCAGCAATGGTAATTGAGCATGACTGCATGTGGCGGTTCAAACTCTTCCTCTGACAGCAGCGACACAGGCAGCACATCAAGCAGCAGTACAAAATCCGATGACAGCTCATCAGGAGATAAAAAGAAAATCACAATCACCTGGCGTGATGACGGAACAGATATCAATGTAAACCCAAACTATGTGGCTATGCAGGAAGCATATGAAAACTGGGATAAAAAAGATGAAGTAGAACTGGATTTCCAGCCGATCACAGCTTCCGAAGGTGATTACTTCACAAAAATCGCACTGCAGTTAGGTGATTCATCCACTTGTCCTGATCTGGTTTGCGAAGATACTTTCCAGCTGCCAAACGATGTAGCAGCCGGCTATCTGACAGACCTGAGTGATTACGTGAGCGACTGGGATACATGGAATGACGGAACCTTCTATGACAAGATGAAAGAAGTTGTTACAACAGACGGAAAAGTATATGGTATTCCATATTGTACAGATACCCGTGGACTGTGGTACAACAGAGAAATCCTGACAAAAGCAGGCGTTATTGCTGAAGGAGAAGACTGGGCACCGAAGACATGGGATGACATCCTGGATGCATGTGCAAAGATCAAAGATAAATGCCCGGATGTCGTACCTTTCTGGTGTAACTCCGGTGTAGCAACCGGTGAAGCAACTTCCATGCAGACTTATGAAATGTTACTGTACGGAACAGGTGAGAGACTGATCACAGACGATGGAAAATGGATCACAGACAGCCAGGGAATCAAAGACTCTCTGCAGTTTATCTCTGATATCTACACCAACGGATATGGACCATCCCTGTCACTGGTACTGAACGGATCCGCTTCTACCACATCTGCACAGGAATACATTCCACAGGAAAAACTGGCAATCTCCCTGGATGGTATCTGGATCACAGGTAACTGGAAAGATACAGGAGCTTCACCATATGAAAACTATGGCGAGAAAATGGGATGGGCTGCAATGCCTACACAGAACGGTGATGGCGATGGCTCGATCACACTGGCAGGTGGCTGGGCTTACTCCATTCCGGAAAACTCTGATAACAAAGATCTGACAATGGAATTCATTGAACAGCTGAATACATATGATGCTTACAAAACATACATCATGCAGGCCGGTAACACATCTGTAAGAACAGATATCGCAGAAGATGAAGATTATGCTTCTCAGCCGTTCATGACTCAGGCAGCTGAATTCCTGGATGTAGCAGCATTCAGACCACAGAATGACCAGTACTCAACCGTATCTACTTCTATCCAGCAGATGGTTGAAGCAGTAGCAAGTGGAGATACTCCGGAAAATGCAATGAAACAGTATGCAACCAGTGTGGCAAATGCTGTTGGAGAAGAAAATACTACAAAGCAGTAAATAAGAATGACGGTGCGGGCTGCACATAGACCGGGCAGCCCGCATTTTTATACGAAAAAGTAATAAGAAAGTGCTTTCTCGTATAAGAATTGAGGCAAAAAAGTATGAAAAATAGGAGGAAAGGACCATGGCAAAACCGAATCGCGCAGCGATGATCAAAGATGAAGCTAAGAAGTCAATACTGCTTCTTCCGGCAGTGATTCTTCTGGTATGTTTCTTCATTGTTCCGATTATCCTGACAGTTTATTATTCATTTACAAACATGGCATTAACCGGAGCCAATGCGCAGAACTTCCAGTTCGTAGGCATTGACACTACGTTAAGATTTTTAAAGATTCAAATACACTGACTGCAATTAAAAACACACTGATCTTTCTGATCGGGAGCCTTGCAGGACAGAGTATCCTTGGTTTCATCATTGCTTATCTGATGAAGGGAAAAGCAAAAGCTTTCCGTAGTGTTGTAGGACCGTGTATCCTGGTCGGATGGGTTATGCCGGAAATCGTAGTATCTCTGGCTATGCTGGCATTCTTTGATATGTCCGGTACCATGAACACTATGTTGACAGCTGTCCATCTGCCGGCAGTAGAATGGATCTATGCACACCCGATGGCAACAGTAGTCATCGCCAACGTATGGCATGGTACTGCATTCTCCATGATGAACTTCCAGTCCGCGCTGGATAACGTATCCGGTGATATCGAAGAGGCAGCACGTGTGACGGTGCAACCCGCATCCAGACGCTGATTCGTATCATCGTTCCTTGTATCAAAGATACCATCGCAACCAATACCATGCTGAATACCCTGTCTACTCTGGGTGTATTTGGTCTGATCTGGGCACTGACCGGTGGTGGTCCTGGTACCAAAACAACAACACTGTCTATCTACATGTACAATGCAGGTATGAAGAACTTCCAGTTAGGACAGGGTACAGCAATCGGCATGGTACTGCTGGCAGTCGGCGCTGTATGCAGTGTCATTTATACAAAAGTAGTTAAGAGCGAAGAATAAGAAAGGAGAAAGATAAGATGAGTGAGAGAGTAACAAAAGCGATTCATTATGCAATACTGACGATCATTGCAATTATCTTTGTCCTGCCTCTGGTATGGCTGATTCTTGCAGCATTTGACTTAAATGCAAGCCAGGCCTTAAAATGGCCGTCACAGTGGACACTCAGTAACTTTACATCAGTACTGACAAATACAGATAACCTGAGAGGATTTGGTGTGGGTCTTACGATTTCCCTGATTCAGTCTCTGATTGTTGTACTGGTATCCGGTCTGGCAGCGTATCCTCTGTCCAGATATCGTCTGACATTTAAAAAACAGTTTATGTATGTCATCCTGTTTATGACAGCACTGCCAATGATCGCTGTTATCGTTCCGGTATACAAAATGTTCCTGAACATCGGACTTCTGGACAGCATCCCGGGAGTAATCCTGTATCTGACAGCTTCTGCACTTCCATATGGAATCTGGCTGATGAAGAACTTTATGGATGGCGTTCCGGTAGAACTGGAAGAAGCAGCATGGGTAGACGGAGCTACTACCATGCAGTCTATCAGAAAGATTGTAGCACCACTGATGTTCCCTGGAATCTGTGTAGTGTTTATTTACACATTCTCCGGAAGCTGGGGTAACTTCTTTATCCCGTATATTCTGCTGAGTTCCAAAACAAAACTGCCTGCAGCTGTTATGCTGTATCAGTTCTTCGGTCAGCATGGAACGATCGCATACGGTCCGCTGGCTGCATACTCGATCATTTACGCACTGCCGTCAGTCCTGTTATATGTGTTGTCACAGAATTATATGTCTAAAGGATTTACCATGCAGGTGCCGCAAAAGGCTGATGCCGTTGTTACACTAAAAGAATAAGTAAGGTACCAAGCCATCACCGGATGCAGAGGGTACACGGTTTGTATGTTACGTGTTACAGGTTCACTGGTAATATCGCGAAGTGTGTTAATGGAAACGGAGTGAACAGTAACTATCACATACGGGCTGTGTGTCCGGCATTCAAAGATGGCTTTCTTTTTTGGAGAAGATATGGTATTATGAGGTAAATACAGTTACTTTGACTATTTTGAAAATATTGGGGGGAAAGTGACTGCATAATGGGTTTTACAAGGAGGTAGCAAAAATGATATTGCTAAAAGAAAGAATCGGTAAAATGCTGGAATATCTGCAGGAACAGGTATATCCGAAGCAGGTTGCGATTCCAAGTTACAAGATGATCCGCACAGATGAGAGATGTCTGGATGTAAACAATCTGGATACCTCATCCTGGACAGAGATTACCAACCAGGAATTGTGGGGCGGACACAGAGAATACTACTGGTTTGAGACCGTAGTGACGATTCCGGAAGAATTTGACGGAGAGTGTGTAGTGTACGAACTGAAAACCGGAAAAGAAGGAGAATGGGATGCAACGAATCCACAGTTTTCCATTTTTGTAAACGGTGTGAGAGTACAGGGCCTTGATGTCAACCACAGAGAAATCATTCTGGCAGAGCCTGCCAAAGCAGGAGATACCTACCGCATTGTTCTTTCCGCATTTACCGGAGACCAGAACTTCAGCCTGAAGATGAACTCCAGCCTGAAAGTACTGGATCGTAAGACTGAGAAATATTATTATGACCTGGAAGTTCCGTACCAGAGTGCCAGACTGCTGAACACGGAAGACCAGGCATATATTACGATTATTCAGGCACTGAACGAATCTCTGAACCTGCTGGACATGAGAAAAGAAGGTTCTAAAGAGTATTATGAAAGCCTGGAAAAAGCACAGGAATATATCACCAAAGAATTTTATGAAAAATATTGCGACGGCGAGAAGAGCCCGATCATCTACTGTGTAGGACATACACACATCGACTGTGCATGGCTGTGGACACTGCGTGTGACAGAAGATAAGGCAGTCCGAAGCTTTTCTACCGTACTGGAACTGATGAAAGAATATCCGGAATATGTATTTATGTCCAGCCAGCCACAGCTGTACAAATATGTGAAGAAAAATGCTCCGGATGTTTATGAACAGATCAAAGAAAGAGTCAAAGAAGGACGCTGGGAGCCGGACGGTGGTATGTTCGTAGAGGCAGACTGTAATATCGCTTCCGGTGAAGCACTGGTTCGCCAGTTTGTACACGGACAGAGATTCTTCAAAGAAGAGTTCGGCGTGGACAATGAGATCCTGTGGCTTCCTGACGTATTCGGTTATTCCGCAGCACTTCCGCAGATTCTGCAGAAATGTGGAATTCCGTATTTCATGACAACAAAGATCAGCTGGAACGAGTTTAACAAGATGCCGTATGATACATTCGAATGGGAAGGTATCGACGGAAGCCGTGTACTGACGCATTTTGTTCCGACCCGTGATTATAATAAGGCAGCAGTAGAGGGTGGTACAGAGACAGAACACTTTACCACTTATAACGGATATATCAATCCAAGCCAGATGAAGGGTGCATGGGCACGATACAGCCAGAAATATCTGAACGAAGAAGTACTTTGCAGCTTCGGCTTCGGAGATGGTGGCGGCGGTCCAACCAAAGATATGCTGGAGAACCAGAGACGTCTGGCAAAAGGTCTCCCGGGTATGCCGAGAACCAAGATGTCTACTGCAAAAGAATTCTTCCATGTTCTGGATAAACATGTAACCGATAAAAAATATCTGCCGACATGGGTAGGCGAACTGTATCTGGAATACCACAGAGGTACTTATACTTCTATGGCAAGAAACAAAAAGTTCAACCGGAAAGCAGAATTTGCATATCAGAACGAAGAAATGTACGCAATGCTGGATGCACAGACCGCAGGCGGTGCATATCCGGAAAAAGAGCTGCATGAGGCTGGGAGGTCATTCTGCGTAACCAGTTCCACGATATTCTGCCGGGATCTTCGATCAAAGAAGTATATGATGATTCCAAAGCAGAGTACGAAGGTATCTTTGCAGAGAACAAAGCGCTGACCGATGCAACACTGGCACATATCGCAGCAGGTGTAAAAGCACCGAAGCATTCTCTGGTTGTATATAACCCGAACAGTGCAGCAGCGTATGATCTGGTAACCTTTACTGTTCCGAAAGGAATGGGAGAACCTGCAGTTTACGATGGAGAGACAAACTGGCTGTTCAGAAAACCGCAGACGGCGCATATGTATTCTTTGCAGCAGGCGTACCAGGAAAAGGATATAAGACTTATACCGTGAAAGAAGAAGCAGCAGATACCACACCGACGATGGAAGTATCCACCAAAGTGATGGAAAATGAATTCTTCAAGGTAGAATATAATGAAAAAGGTCAGTTTGCGAAGATCTATGATAAGAAAGCAGAACGAGATGTACTGAAACCGGGTGAAGCCGGTAACGTGATCGTAAGTTACGAAGACCGTCCGCACAACTATGATGCATGGGATGTAAACAATTATTATACAGAAAAATCCTGGGATATCGATCAGGTATCTGCGATGGAAGTAGTGGAAAATGGTCCGGTAAGAGCCTGCGTAAAAGTAGAGCGTAAATATCTGGATTCCACGATCACACAGTTTATTTATCTGTATCATGACATTCCAAGAATCGATATCAAGAATGTAATTGACTGGAAAGAGCATCAGATCTTTGTGAAAGACTACTTCCCGATCGATGTACATACCAACGAAGCTACATTTGATATCCAGTATGGTAACGTAAAACGTGATACCCATGACAATACTTCCTGGGATTTTGCAAAATTTGAAGTCTGCCACCATAAATGGATGGATGTGTCCGAGGATGGCTACGGTGTCAGTATGTTAAATGACTGCAAGTATGGTGTTGGTGTCCGCAATGGTGTGATCGGTATGTCCATGCTGAAATCTGCTATTCATCCGAATCCGGAAGCTGATAAAGAACTGCATGAATTTACTTATTCTATTTATCCACATCAGGGCGGCTGGCGAGAAGCCGGTACGGTAAAACAGGCTTACCAGATCAATAACCCTCTGACCTGCAGCTGGAAAGAGAATGAAGGAGGAACACTTGCTCCGGAATATTCTCTGGTTTCCTCTGATCAGGATAATGCAGTGATCGAGGTTGTGAAAAAAGCGGAAGATTCGGATGCTGTCATCGTTCGTCTGTACGAGTGCTATAACAGAAGAACTCCGGTGACACTAATTTTCGGTAAGGAATTGACATCTGTTGTCGAGTGTAATATGATGGAGGAAGGAGCAGATCCTGTAGAGTTTACAGGAAATCAGGCGACTTTCGAGATGAAACCTTATGAGATTAAGACGTTGAAGGTTACGTTTTAAAAAGGCGGGATTCCAGTCTGAGGTTTCGGAAACTGAATAGATTTTTGGTAGTAACCGGGGACTCCCAGTGTGTATGTTTTGCTTTTCCCCTTGCACTGGGAGGTCACCCGGCTATTATATTTTATTAAGATAGTTTTTTGGGACACAGGGGACGCCGTCAGCCCACCCCATCCTCCACCAACCACCCACAGACCCTGGCAGCTGGTGGAGG
>ENA-OQAZ01000880-OQAZ01000880.1-human-gut-metagenome-genome-assembly--contig:-NODE-880-length-15886-cov-5.861349_pt1 | contig 15886 bp, 20 predicted proteins | sample MGYA00242737_ERZ504531 | MGnify/ENA primary metagenome ERZ504531 (study PRJEB26092, sample SAMD00036244) | human gut metagenome | host: Homo sapiens | study: EMG produced TPA metagenomics assembly of... | reverse complement strand
CAATCGCTGAATTGAGCGTTGAAACCATATCTCCCCAGCAGATAAAGAAGTTATCCTATTATCTCGACAACTGGGACAGCATAGATTTTGACGACAAAAGAAAAGCCGCCGATGGTTTGATCTCTACAATCAAGGCCACCAGCGACCGTGTTCAGATAGAGTGGAAAATCTGATATTTCCGCTCTATCGCCCCTCATTTCTATTTTATCTCGTTTGTACCCCTTGTACACCGATGTTTGCTATATTGTTTATACATTTAACAAAGACGAAACCTATGACCGCATAGGTATTCAGTCGCCGTCTCTTGATGCAGTTTTTGGATACGAACATAAATACATTGAAATGGTGCGATCTGGAATCAACTTGGCTTTAGAACCTAAAAAAGTGTATACAATTCCGTTTGATATGAACAAACAAAAATACGAATTGATTTTCCAAATCGGTCACAATCATCGCCTTGGTCTTTTGGAAGATTTCTCCAGAAAAGGGGAATTGATTCTGCCGTTACACACAAATGAAATCCAAGAGTGCTATGATATTGCAACAGTTCTTTGTCGGCTTGCAATGTTCATGACATCACACACAGACATCTTGTTCAAACGTATCACGCTTTATCGCAAAGAAGTAAGTGTCGGGTGGTTCTACTGTCCCTTCATTTCGGAAGATGCCGTTGATAGGTATAACGGCTTATTCTACGAATTTGATATTATGAAATACATTCCCAAGCTCTTAAATAATATAGCATTAGATTCTGGCAACAAAATAACACAGAGTATTCCACTTGGTCATTTAGGGAATTTCGACTCCATGTTCACGCCTCAGCGATTTGTCGAACAAATTGTAGCATTTGAGTACTTATTTGATAAACTGGAACACAAGAAAGCTCAAAATCTCCAATTTCCACTTAAAAAGGAATTGGAATACATGTTTAATGAATATCCCCAATTGCTGTCGCAAACAAATCTTTCTGCAGAGAAAGTTAGTAATCAAATCAAGGAGATCAGACGTACTATTGCACATGGATATGCATATTACTATGACTTCAAAAACGATAGGAGCAGCAAATATTTGATGATTCTTTTAGACAAATTGATACGGTGCATGAGCCTAAAATTGATTGGATTCTCTAATGATGATATTTCGAATTTTATGCCTTTTTATCCATAAACACCTTCACGCCACAATCTTTTTTCTGTTCGGCTATCTCTTTCAAAGTATCCAGATACCCACGATTCTCGACATCCGCAGTCAGCACAAAGATTTTTCTTTCTTTTAAAAAATACAAATTCCTTATGGTCTCGCTACTTGACAAATTTATGCTGACTTTTGTAGAAGAAGCCGAATCGTCCACTGATATGATAAATCATCCTTCCCAGCATGAAAAACTAACTTTGTCTCCGATGATGCCGCTGGTGAAAGCGACAGCCATAAAAGAAGTATAAAAATAATTGCCTCCGACTTGTACACATATGGTGCGAGTCGGAGGCAATTTTAACTTTTTGTATTCAGATCGCTAGTGGCGTCATTTTTTGAAGCTTTCCCTGCTATGGGGTCTTTTGAATAGGTGTTTTTCGTTTTATATTCCACATACTCATGGGGAGTGGGTTCGTAGTGCTTTGATTGGTATTTTTGATATTTTTCGGATATGCTTGCTGGTTGTTCTTCTGCAACTGTTTCTGCAATTGGCTCAGTGCAAATCGCATCTTGCAAGATTCTTTCCAGATACTCATACTCGGAGTAATTATCCAAACACGCCATCACCAGTGCATCCCGGACATATTCTGCGCTCTGTGCCAACAGTTCTTGGTCGAAATAATATCCGTAATGCTCAACAAAGAATGTCATCAACATTACAACGGTTCGAGTGTTTCCCTCTCGAAAAGGATGCACACGCCAAATTTTCGGAAATTTATGCGCAATTTCTTTTGCGAAATCTTCTTTTGACAAAGAGATCCATTCTACTTGGTGGATTTCATCCCAAGCACATTTCAAGTCATGCGGAATATCTTCCGCATTGCTATACCATACACTTTGTCCTGCAAGAACAGGCTCTCTTTTTATAATATTGATGACACGATAGTTTCCGGCCCATTCGTACACATCTTCAAATAGTGTGCGGTGAATCTTCTTTACGCCGCGGTTTGAAAAATCATGGAAGCCATGCTCATACAGAAGCATCATGCTTGCGCGAGATTGTTCAGCTTCCACGAGATCCAGCGTCTTTTCATCCTTGATGCCGAACTTGTTTTTTAGTACCGGCACATCCTCATAAAGATAAATATCATTCATAGCATTACTTCACGCGACGGGCCATCTCCATGTGGCTTTTCAAAAGGGCCTCTTTCATCTGCGCCCCGGTAATTTTGCCTTCACTCCATGCGTTTGAAAGCTCTATTGCATAGCTGCGAACCGGTACTCCTTCAATTTTATTGACAGCATCTGCCACTCGCATTGCTCGTTTACGCTGTGCTATTTTCTGTGGTGCCATAAGATGCCCCCTACAATTTGTTTGTTAGAATTATACCATATTACGTTATTAAGTTCAAGTTTATCCATCTTGATTTCCAGCCACGAAAAAGGCCTCCAATCTGCGCGGCAAAACCGTATAGATTGAAGGCTGTCTTATACCAGATGATTGCCTTTCTTGGTGGGTGAGTTCTTCATCCTTAACCCCAACCAACTTTCCAGCGTCTGCAAGTCGCTGAACAGGATATCATAAACTTCATCGCTTACCAACGGCGTATGGGCTTCATACGCGCGCGGCAGCGGTTCAGGCGGTCTGTCAGTTCCCGCAGTTTATCGATGAAAGCGGCTTTTTCCTGCCATTCCTCGGTTTTCATTGGTTTTTGGGAGCACAGTGGCCGAAGTTCAATTCGTGAATTATCGACAGGATGGTATCATCGTCATCCCAATCAGTAAAAAATGCCGTGGGTGCATAGGTGCCATCCAGCAAGACCATCACCCTCCCCTGCTCAATGCGCAGGGTCACATCCTTGCGCCGGGCGCAGACGATGGCGAGATTTCCGATTTGCTTCATAAGGTAAGCACTTCCTTTCTTACGCGACCTGCAAAGCTATCGGCAGCACCTTACGGCTCCACAGGTCAACAAATTTCTGTACTTCTTCTGTCGGTGCGCTGTTATGGTCACCGTGAATTTGTGCGATTTTTCCGTCGCGTACCTCCACAGTTACATACGGCTTCTTCGGTTCTTCCACGCGGCGGACAAATACGATCAGGCTTCTTCCTTCGGCCACGCTGTCAATATAGCCGCCGACACAGTGGTGCAGCGCCTTTCCTTCGTCTACGAGGTCATTGGCTTGTTTCGGGCAGACAATTTGCAATTCTTTGTTGGAAAGCGCTGCTTTTCGCGCAAAGCCCGCGTAGGCCATACAGAACGCTTTCTTTTTCTGCGCGTCGTTGATTTTTTGAATACGTTCTGCCTCCCGGTCATGCGCAGCTGCGCAGTTTTTCGGAAATAATACCGACTTATCTTTCATGTCATAAGCCTGCCTGCGGCACATATGCAGATAATCCACATACATTGTCACCAGCGTTTTCATTGTCGGTTCCCGATACCTATTAGCCGGGCGCGTATCGCAGTAAATTGGAAGCTGAGCTTCCATGTAGTGCATGAACTTTTCTGCCGTCATATACCGAAACACATCCGTAGAAATTTCTGCCACTTTGTTGTCGATTTTCCATTGAAATAGCTCCTTCCTGCCGCGCAGGTTAATTGCCACATAAGATTGATACTTTTTCAGCATCGCCATGTCTGCATTTTTCTCCCGCAGAAAAGACACATCTTCTTTTTGCACGCGCAGGATGCGGTGTGTCTTGGTCTGCGTTTCATCCAGTGCATCACTGAATCCATTGCGGTATACAACGTCTGACACAATGTTCTTATAGCCCACTTTCGTCAGTCGTTCAACCAGAAGCGGATGCTGCAAGTACATTTTCAGATAGTAGCTGACCTGCATCGGGATGCCCGTCTGCTCGTAAAATTGGCGTAATGCGCAGTATTCCCAAGGCGTACCTTGCAGGGCCTTTTCAAGCCCCGGAAGATATACCGTGCCGGTTTCTTCCGAACTGAAGCACGCCATTCCGAACAGTGCTCCCGGACGATAACCGTACCGCCAGTGGGTCACGCTGTCATACCCGCTGTCATAATAGTACGGCTCCATGGTTGCGTCCTTGCCGTTATCACTGCGGACAAATATGCGCATGACTTCATACGCGGATTTTCTGATGGTATCCTTTCCTTTGGCATAAGACCAGTACAGTTTATAGATACGCACCACAAGCTCCTGCGGCTGATTTGCCGGATTATCTGACAGGTTTCCCTATCCTCATGGTAGGCGGCTCTTTTCCCCTGCGCCTTGGCTATGACTTTCTGTCCGCACTTTGGACAGCGCAAAACATCGTTGTTTTTTGGTCTTTCGATTACGGAAAATTTCTCGCAATAGGTGCAGCGGGCTTGTGTTTTTGAGCGACCGTTATTGTAGTTATAGAACAAATAGTGCGGCATAATGTGCTTATCCGCCCAGCGTTTCAGGTTGGCGGGCGTTTGCGGCACACGGCGCATTTTGTCCCGAACTACAGCATCTCTCTTGTAGCGGCGGATTTTCGCCTGTCGGTCACGGATATCTTGTTGATACCTGTCCAATTGTTTCAGCACTAATGTCGGATTTGCTTCAACATGGATGTACCTTGCAATCGTATGACATCCTGTTTTTTTATAAAACACACAAGCGGGCAGGAATGACCCACTATAATAACCCGTCAGATTTGTCAGCATGGCATCCCGCCATTTGACGTTTCCTGCGGCATCGCGTTCCAGCGTGGCAAAGTCATCCTTGCCCTGAAACACGACCCACTTCGGCATACGGTCATTTGCTTTCAGGCGTTCACAGTCGTAGAAGTAAACCGCCAGCACCCAATGCCCGCCGAGCAGCTTGACGGCGGCGGTGACAAGGTATTTCACCCGATCCGTGTACAGCACCCCGGCATTCAGGCTGATGTGCAGCGGAACATTGGCCGCATGGCGGCAGGCTCGTTTGTCCAGTTTCATCCTGCTGCCTCCTCTGTGCTGAAGTCACCAAAGGTAAGCTGTTCTTCGTCCGCAGGTTTCGGGGCAGGCTTGGGCGCTGCCTTTTTAGGCTTTTCCTTTTTGCCTGCCTTGGGCGCTTTCCCTGTGTAGGTCTTGGAAATAAACTTTTCTTCCAGTTCAGCGTCCTCCTTGGCATCGGCATCGCGGAAGTATTCCCGCGCCCACTGGTAGCAGAGTTCGTCCGGCACGTCGCCGCCGAAACCACCGCCCATAGGCTTCTCATCGTTGTCTTTCATTTCCTGTTCCAGATACTCCCGCGCCTTGCGGTTGATGTAGTGGAAGCAGTTTACCATCTTTTTCTTGGGGTTCATCACAAGCCGGGCAAAGGCAGGGTCAGCCAGACACTCGGTCTGTACATCCTCCATAACGCAAAGTTCATGTTGCGGCGGGTCAGGCGCTCGGTGTCCTGCGAGACGCGGTTCATGGATGCCTGCATCACGTCGTCATCCGACATGGCTGCAAGGCGGTCCAGTTCCTGCTGTTCCCGCAGTTTCTTTTGTGCCTGTTTTGCCTCCCATTCGGCTTTGCGCTTGGCTTCGGCGGCATCAAATTTAGCCTTTTTGCGGGCTTCTTCCGCGTCCTCCGCTTGCGGTTCCGGCTTCGGGGGTTCAACCGGCTCAAATTCTTCGCTGAAAGAATCTACGGTTTCACTGTCCGAGGACACCTCGAAAGCATCATCCTCGGCATCGCGGTTCATCATATCCATTTCAGAGAGTATACCCATTGTTCTGTCCTTTCTAAAAAAGGCAGAGAGCCTCCATACGGTAGCTCTCTGCCATAACTTTGCGCGGCATCAGGCCACTTTTTCTTTTGCTTCTTCCCGCCGCAAAGCAAGCTGCCAGTCGTCTATGCCCTTGTAGGCAGTATTCCAGACAAGGCTTGTGCTTTGCAGCCCGGCTACGCGGGCAATCTGCTGAACCTTTTCGGCGGCAGATGCCACATATTCATTTTCTAACTTGTCCATGTCATAGGCTTCCACGACCAGCTTGGTGCCGTTCTGTGCCATGCAGCGCAGTGCGGATTCCAAGCCGTTCAAGCTGTTCACCCCTGCCACCGCGACGAACGAACGCCCTGTCAGACAGTGGGCAATATCGGCTTTGAGCAGCCCTTCCGTCACATATACGGTCTTGGCAAACGGCTCGCCCACAAAATGCAGCGGGCTGCCGGAGGTCACGCCGTGCGGCTTGCCTACGGACGACAGCCAGATATACTTGGCACCGCTTTTGCCCGGCGGGTCATCCCTGCGGCGCAGCGGTGTGTCCAGCCGTATCTGCATACCGCAAATAAGACCGTCCATACCGACAGCCGGTACTAGAATGCCCGCCATGCGGCTGCCAAAGTTGATCGTCCACCGCCCGGCATCGTCTTGATAAAAGCCCGGCACACCCTGCAAGGTGCAGCCATGCCGCCGCAAGCGCTCGGCATAACTGCGGCACAGAAACGCAGGCGGTCGATTTGAACCCGAACCTTGCAATCTGTTCCTCGGTCAGCCCACGCCGCGGTGACAGCAAGTGCGCTTTGTGCGTGGGTGTCAGCGGCAGCATGGAGAGCAGCAGCGAGTAGGTCTGGTGTATCTCCTGCGGGGCGGCACGGGCATTTTGCCCCGGCTTTACCCCGATGCAGTCATTCACTCTTGGTCGGGGTGTGTACCGCCCCAGTGCCTCGCATATCTCGCGGTAGGCATCGGCATTGCCGGTGCAGTTATGGCGGGCATACAGTGCCAGCATACCGCCCGCCGCGCCGCAGCGATTGCAGCGCCAGACGTTTTTGTCTGTGTTGACGTTGAGCCGCCCCCGCTGATCCCCGCAAAAGGGGCAGTTTAGGTACAGGCTCGACGGCAGACGGCGGCGGACGGTAAGGCCCAGTAGTTCTACCACATCGGCAATGCCAAACGGAAACGTATCGGAAGATGAGGTCATACAAAAAGGCCTCCTTCCCTGTTATCCCGCCTGCTTCTCCTGCAAGCTGTCCCATATGATGGCAGCCGCTGCACGGAGAATATTGTTTTCTCCTTGATAGCCTTTCACATACCAGCGCAGGCTGGCGGCACGGCGGTCAGCGACCTGTGCCAGCGTCCAGCCTTGCAGGTGCCGCAGTCTACGATGACGTTCTGCGCCTGCTCGTAGGTCATCTGCTGACGGATCTCCTCCACCGGGCTGCTTTGGTATATGCAGTGGCGGGCGGTTCCTGTTCCAGCACAATGACATTCTGCGGCGGTTCTGGCGGGGTCTGTGCAGACTGCACGGATTCTGGCACAACCGTCTTAGGCTTTTTTACAACTTCTGCCGTGGTCTGTTCGGGAACGGGCATATCGTCCGCCATGATGGCATCCAGCGGGTCAGCCTTGGCAGACTCCTGCGGGGTAGCTTTCACGGGCTCCGGCTGCTTCTGCACAGATTCTGTGACTTCCGCTTTCGTCTGTACCGGCTTGGCAGCTACCGTTTTTACCTGAACAGGCTTTGCAATCTCTGCTTTTGCACCTACCGGCACTTCGCTGCCGTACTCCTCGGATTCACTGCCCACATCGGCAAACTGGATGCCAAAGCCCGCATTGGAGAGCGCCGTGTCCAGCGCTTCTTCCTGCGCAGCCTCCACATACAGCCCACCGGGCGTTGCGTCCAGCGTGCAGTTGCAACATAGCTGCTCAACGGCTCGGCATCCTCGCGGTCACGGTAGACCTTGGCTTCAAAAATGGCCATCTTCTCGGTGATGCGCAGGGCGTTGAGCTTCAGCCGCCCCGTGGGGCAAGCCAGCCGGAACCACAGCTTTTTGTACCGCAGGTCAAGGCGCATCACGTCATCCCCGGTTTTGCGGGAAGTTGTGCGGCGCAGGAATTTCAGCGGGTCAAAGCCGGGTACATGGTTTAAGGATGCCACAGCGGCGTTGGTAGTGTACAGCATAGGTTCTTGATTCCCTTTCATGGGTGATTTCTCCCTTCAATTTTGTATTCAGCCGGCCTGTTGCAGTTCCGGCAGTGCATTTCGTTCGGTGTGGTAGGCCTTGCAGTACAGGCGGATACGCTCGCCAAGCATGGTGTTGCGCTTGCTGATGTCGGCGCGGTGAACCGCCATAAACAGAATCGGCTTATGCCCCACAAGGATGACTTTTTTCTTGGCGCGGGTCACGGCTGTATACAATAAATTACGATACAGCATAATTGAGTGCGCTTTGACGATGGGGATGATGACCGTTTCAAACTCGCTGCCCATTGCCTTATGAATCGTAGTAGCGTAAGCAAGGTCAACGTGCGCCAGTTGTTCTGCCGTGTAGTTCATCTTGCGGTCGCCGCCAAAATCCATCTGTACGAGCCGTTCGCCTTTGCTGTTCGTGGTAATCCCGGTAATAAAACCGAGGTCACCGTTGGACACTTTCTCGGTGTTCTTTGTCTGCATAACACGGTCATGGACACGGAAGATACGGCTTCCAATCTTCACTTCTTCCTCGGTCGAACGGAACGGGTTGACCCGTTCCCGGATGGCTCGGTTAAGCTGCTCGGATGCTGCCTCGCCTTTCTCGCGGAACGGCGAAAGGATCTGCACATTCTCAATACCGCGCTCGGCGGCTTCCTTGCAGTAAATATCTTGGATGCGCCGCGCCGTCTCGATTTGCGTCGGGCTGTCCACAAACACAAAATCATTGCCGTAGTACAGCTTGGTGTTGCCCTCGTTGATAAACTTTGCGTTGTGGGCAATCAATCCGTCTTTCGACTGGCGGAAAATCCAATCCAGCACCGTGACAGGCACCATTCCGCTGTGGATCAGCTCGTAGAACACGTTACCGGCGCCCACACTGGGCAGCTGGTTCGGGTCACCTACAAGAACGACCCGCGTGTGCTGACCGACACGCTTGAAAAGCTGCTGTGCCAGCCACATATCCACCATAGAAAACTCGTCCACAATGACGAGGGCGGCATCCACAAAGTGAACGCGCTCGCCATCGCCCACTTCTTCCCCGGTGCCAAGTCCCAGTGCGCTGTGCAGCGTGCGGGCTTCGTCTACGCCGGTGCTTTCCGCCATACGGCGGCTGGCACGACCCGTGGGAGCCATAAGGGCGAACTTTCCTTTCGGGTGCAGGTTCTTGAACACCTCGATGATGGCCTTTAACACGGTGGTCTTGCCGGTACCGGGTGAGCCGGTGATAATCGTCAGCCCATGCTGAAATGCCGTGCGCACCGCCTGCTCCTGCTTTTGGGAAAGCGTGATACCCAGGCTTTCGCGCACCGATTCCAGCGCGGATTCAATGTTCTCTGCCACGCTGATGTTGGCAAGCCGCGCGGCAATCATGCGGGCGGTATCATCCTCCTGCCCAAACACGCGCGGGCTGTACAGGTACTGCTTGTAGGCGACCACTGCGCCGTGCAGAATCATCTGCCGCAGGGTTTCCTGCACTTCCTCGGCGCGGATGCGCTGTTCCGGGATGGGAATTGGTGCATTGAGCAAGAGCAGCGTTTCTTTTACTAAATCTTCCGATGGCAGAAACAGATGCCCCGATTTACTGCGGGCATCCTCCAACGTGTACAGCACCGCGCCCTTGATGCGCTCGGCGCTGTGCAGGCGGTTATCCGTCTTGCGGACGATGCCGTCCACACGCTTGAATCCGAACCCGGAAATCTGGCACAGATCATACGGGCATTTTTTGAGGATGTCCACACACGCCGGACCAAAGTTCTGATAAATTTTCAGCGCCGTGGCGGGCGTGATTTTGAACGGTCCCAAAAGGCTCATAAGATTGCGCAGGACGCGGCTCTCGGCGTAGGATTCCTCAATGTCCTTGAGTTTGCCCTCGGTGATGCCGCGGATTTGCAGCAGCTTCTCCGGCTCATTGTCAAGGATATTCAAGGTATCCGGGCCGAACGTGGCGACAATATCCTCTGCCGTCTTGGGGCCGATGCCCTTGATAAGCCCGGAACCAAGATACGCCAACAGTCCGTCCGCTGTCTGCGGAACGATTTCTTGCCACTGCTCGACTTGCAGCTGATAGCCGTACTTGCTCTCCACCCATTCGCCGTCCAGTTCCAGCTCTACCGCCTTAGTGCGGGGCAGTTCGTACCCCACCGCCGTAAAGCGCAGCATACGGTCGCCGTAGTAGCGACCGCTGCAAGCCTGCGGCGGGATGCGCGGGTCACTGGTCTTGACAACGATGATGGAGAATTTGTTTGCTTCATTGTAAAAAATCGTGGATTCGTAGGTGACACGGCAGCCGGTGATGCCGCTGTGTTCCTGTTCACTGTCGTGCATAGGCACGCTCCCTTCTTTGTCAGGCGGCTTCGTCTGCCGCCTTTGCCTTGATGCTGAACCGCCGCGATTCCGACACTGTGACGTATTCATCGTAAATATCCGGGTGCAGCAACTTCAGCTTTTGGAGATTGTCTTTCGTGATGCCTGTCCGGCTGACGGGGTTGTAGCTGATGGTGTACTGTGTACCGCCGTACTCCCCCATCGCCATGTAGCTGCCGCCCAGTTTGGCAACCATTTGGCCTTTCAGACGCTGCATTTCTGTGTCCAGCGTTTTGACCCGCGTTTCCACCTGCTGTTTTTGCTCCTGTAGGCGGAGGTATCGCAGCATGGTGGCGGACAGGTCATTGTCGAGCTGAATGGCCGGGATGGTTTTGTCGGCAGCACCCAGACGGCGGCGCAGACTTTCTAGGATCAGGCTGCCGTCCTCGGTGTAGGGCGGCGGGATGCGGGTCAGGATGTGGTCGTGCCAGAACTCGCGTTCCAGATAAATCATCTCCTGCTCGTATTCCCGGTCACGGTACAGGTGGCGAATGATGACTTCGTCCTCGTTGTTGCCGTAGAGGCAGCAATAGAAGATTTCGTCGATGTCCATAACGGCCATGTAATGCCGCCCTTGTGTTTCGTAATAGATGGGAACATATTCCTCGTCGTCCTTCCACCAGTGGTCTTTTGCGTTGTAGTTGGTCGTTTTTATCTCCAGCAGCGCAATTTTTCCGTTTGGCAGGCGGACGAAGTAGTCCACATCTGCTAGCATAAAGGGATACTGCGGGTGCTGGAACATCTTCTTGATCTGGAAAACTTCCAATCCGGTTTTCTTGGTGAAGATTTGCGCGACCAGCGGTTCCAGCAAATGCCCCATTTCCAGCGCTACCCAGTTGCCCGCATCATCGACTGCCGAAGCAATGTTCAGCTTGTCGTCATATAGGTCGCGGGCGGTACGAAACGGAGAAATGCCGAGGATTGCGGCGACATCACTGCCGCCTATCCCCTGCCTGCGGTACGTCAGCCATTCCTGCTCGGTAAGAGCTTCGGTGCTGACCAGCACCTTGGTTCCCGCCGTATGTGCTCCGGCATCCTCAGCCCCTCCTCTCGCGCTGGCGATAGGGACGCTTTGGCCGGGAGCGCACATTGTACAGCCGATACTGCAAATTGCGCGGGATGGGTCTTGCCTTGCGCGGGCGCGTGATGCGCCGTGCGATTGCCTTGGGTCTTGCCTGTTCATTCATTTGGTGTTCCACCTTTCCTATATAAAATGTATTTTCCAAAGCCGATTGGCCTTGAAACAAAATAAAAAAGCGAGAACGACCGCAGGCAATGCCTGATGTTCACGGCAAACCGTGAACCACGATCATTCTCGCTATGGTTGAGTGTTTTCCACCCCGTATAAAAAGAAAAGTGCCGGCAGCATCTGCCCAAAACGGACAGAACATGGCTGCTGGCACGAATTACAAACTTAAACAACGTGTGCGCAAGGCACAAAAATCATTTACAGGTGGAGTATAGCACAAGAATATCTGCCCTGTCAAGATGATGAGATTTTGCATGATAAAAGCATAGTGTCCGCATTACATCCGCGCAGCTTTTGTATATACCACCGTCGTTTTTTGATATACACTTATTCACAAAGAATATATTTCCTTATAAAAGTATAATAAAATGGAGGTAACGCCTATGAAAGAAGTTCCCATTTGGGAGAAATCAAATCTTACACTTGAGGAAGCCGCAGCCTATTCCGGCATCGGTATAAACAAGTTGAGGACATTAACCGATAACGAGCATTGTCAATTTGTACTTTGGGTTGGGTCGAAACGACTCATTAAGCGGCGCAAATTGGATGAATATACAGAAAAAATGTTTTCACTTTAAAGCCAAAATGTTGTCAAAATAGCTTGCAGAAAATGATAGGTTTGTGGTATTATAAATACGGAACAACGCTCTTTTCTGCATTACTATGTGGAAAGGAACAACGCTTATGACAACAACTCGAAATACAAAACGTAAAGACAAGGCGCGTGTCGTTCTTCGTAAAGGTGAATCCCAGCGTAAAGATGGCAAGTACGATTTCCGTTGGACTTCCCCGGATGGCAGGCGGCATTCTATTTATGCCGCAACCTTGGAGGAACTTCGGGAAAAGGAAAACGACATTCAGCGAGATTCGCTGGAAGGCATCAAGGCAGAAGCACGGTATGTTACCCTGAATGATGTGTTCACTCTGTGGGCAAAGGTGAAACGGGGTCTGAAAGATAACACTTTTCAAAACTATCTGTATCTTTATCGGCAGTTCGTGGAGCCGGATTTCGGCAAGTCGAAAGTGTCTGCGCTCAAAAAGTCGGACGTGAAGCAATTTTATAATATACTGGCAGATGAGCGCGGCTTGCAGATTTCTACAATTGACAGTATACACACGGTTCTGCATCAAGTGCTGGACATGGCAGTGGATGATTGTTATCTGCGGAGCAACCCTTCGGACAATGTTCTACGGGAGTTGAAAAAAGCGCACCAATTTGAAACCACCCACCGCAAAGCGCTTACTGTTCCGGAGCAGAATCTACTGTTGTCCTACCTTTCCAAAACACCGAAGTACCAGCACTGGTATCCGATTTTCGCGGTTATGCTGGGAACGGGTTTGCGCGTAGGAGAAGCCACCGGTCTGCGTTGGTGTGATGTTGACTTTGAGGAAAGCACGATTTCCGTCAATCACACGCTCGTCAACTACGACCACCGTGAGAACAACGGAGGCAAGAAAGGTTGCTACTTCAACTGCCACTCGCCTAAAACAAAAGCCGGCATTCGTACCGTTCCGATGATGGACTTCGTGAAGGAAGCCTTTGAAAAGGAACGTGCCTATCAGGAAAAATCCGGGATTCATTGCACGGTAACGGTGGACGGTTACACGGACTTCATCTTCGTCAACCGTTTTGGTGAATGCCAGCATCAGGGGACGCTGAACAAGGCAATCCGACGCATTATCCGAGACTGTAACGATGAAGTGCTGACAAACAATCCTGACAATACCATTCTCCTTCCCCGTTTCAGTTGTCACACTCTGCGGCATACATTCACAACTCGGATGTGTGAAGCAGGTGTGAACGTCAAGGTAATTCAAGATGCGCTGGGACATTCGGATATTTCTACAACCTTGAACATCTACGCGGATGTAACCAAGGAACTGCGAAAGTCCGAATTTGAAAACCTTGACCGTCAGTTTGCACAATGGAAAGTACCTGAAGAGTAAAGCAAAGTGTACGCCAAATACGCCATACGCCATTTACGCCATTTCATACGCCAAACGATACAATTCGGATAAAGGCTTATGTAGAGATGTAAATTAAAGGACAAAAGATAATCCTTGCCGCGTATAGTAATATCAAGAAATAAAGACTTACAATTATTCATCGTTGTAATCCCCACGATGAAGCCCATTGACCAGTAATTTATCGAAAATATTTCGTTAATACGTCAAACGCAAAATGCGAAATATGTAAGAATAGCTGTGTCACCCTCGATTTGACATCAATTTGACAGCAAATCCATGGAGAATCACGATTCGTTATGAAGCGTGATGAATGTCAGCAGAAATACGAACTGGGGTTTGCATAAAACCTTAGAGCACTTCTTAGAGAAATCTGAGAGGTGCTCTTTTTTTATCCCTGCATTCGACTTCTGTCATCAAATAGGAGGATGCTTTTATGAAAAACGATTACAAACCCATCAAGCCGATGAAAGAAGTACCAGATCAGCTTCGTAAACTGCGCCGCCAATTTCTGCGGTATCAACAGGCAGAAATCGTGTACAGCTTGTCACACAAGAAACTGTTTGAACTTGCCAGCGATGCCGGTGCTATCTACCGCTTTGACAGTACGGTGCTTATCAACCGGGATATTTTTGATGCCTACTTGGAACGCTTTCATGAGCCAGCTAGAAAGATTACTTCCGAGGAGGTCGAGGACGAATGAGTGGTACTGTCTGGATGTTCTCAGATCAAATTGATGATGAAGATATAGACTTCATGCATCGTGAATTTGTGACTTATAATATGGCGAGTATACTCTCATTCATTAGCAGATAATCTGTCGCGCCTTATACTGCCTCAGTAGGATCATTTCTTTCCTATACTGCGCCGGTGACTTCCCTATCTCTTTCTTAAACACCCTGCTGAAATACAGCGGGTTCTCATACCCTACGATTTCGGAAATTTCTTGATGTTGTAGGTCGTCCGCTCCAACAGGCTTTGGGCGTTGACCATGCGCAAGGAGAGGATGTACTGGGCCGGGGACATACCTGCGTACTGTTTGAAATTGTGTATAAACCAGTTGGTGCTGATGTGCAGGGATTCCGCATAATCGTCTATGCTGATCTTTGTGTTATAGTTCTCGTTGAAGTAAGCCGCCGCGCGTTCAATTTGCTCTTGGACGTTGCCGGTGGTTTTTTTCTGTTCATGCTGTTGGCGGTCCACCAACAGCAGAATATCGTTGAACAGCGATGCAATATAGTCCTCGTACCCATAGCGGCACAGCTGCAACTCCTGAATGATCTTGCGGAACAGCGCCTTGTAATCCGGCAGCACACCGCAGTAGAACACATGCTCATCGAGCGAGATGCCGTGATACGCCAGGATGTTCTTTACATCGCTGCCTGTGAAGTGAATCCAGAAAACTTCCGGGTTATCTTCCAGATAATATACATATTTTTGGATTTCTTCCGGCTTATAAAGCACCATATAGCCTGCGCTGACGATTTCTTCCCTGCCGTCAAACCAGAAATGCGTCTTGCCGTTTGCCACATATAAAATCTGGTAATCCCTGCGCCCTTTCTGCCAGTAAGTCGGTAGTTTGGGGCGCGTTTTCAGCCGGTAGGTGCCACAGCTGCCCACCACCAACGGCGTGGAGCTGTCTTTGAAATCTGTACGGGAATTGTTCAGATATCCAGCGTTAATGTACACAAAAATTCCCTCCTGTTTTTGTGAATATTGCTAGGTGCTTCGTCCATTTTACCTTCACTTTACAAAAAGCCATTGATTTTGTGCATATTTAGTGCAATACCGTTTATGTTTTATTGTATATAGAAATTGTATAATAATTTCAGACGAAACGCAAGCAGAACTGTATAAATCACAGGAGGAGAATGGATGATTATTCCGCACTATTACGAGGACCCGCACTCACTGCATGTGGGTACCATGCCGAATCGTGCCTATTACATTCCGGCATCTCAGCGCAGCGATGCTTGGTCGAGCACCGCGAGACCTCGGATCGCTTCCAGCTTTTGAACGGAAGCTGGAAATTTCGGTACTACGCCAGTATTTATGACTTGCAGGATGCTTTCTATGAGGTCGGCTATGATGCCTCCTCTTTTGACAGCATCCCGGTCCCCAGCGTGTGGCAGAACCACGGTTACGACCACCACCAGTACACCAACATCCGTTATCCATTTCCCGCTGATCCGCCGTATGTTCCCAAAGAGAACCCCTGCGGCGCTTACCTCTACGACTTCACCTACCAAAAGGATGCCGCTGCCCCTCGCGCATTTCTGAATTTTGAGG
>ENA-OQAZ01000879-OQAZ01000879.1-human-gut-metagenome-genome-assembly--contig:-NODE-879-length-15893-cov-1.884371_pt1 | contig 15893 bp, 18 predicted proteins | sample MGYA00242737_ERZ504531 | MGnify/ENA primary metagenome ERZ504531 (study PRJEB26092, sample SAMD00036244) | human gut metagenome | host: Homo sapiens | study: EMG produced TPA metagenomics assembly of... | reverse complement strand
GGACTGTACTTGCTGCTGCCTTTGTTACAGCCCAGTCCATAGGCATAATACCTACTGTGAGTAAAACCGCCATTACGACCGCCATTACTCTTTTTGACTTTTTAGTCTTCATAATTACTCTCCTCTCGTGAAATTAGCCCTATTGTCAATTTTTAATCAAAAATGTAAAATTCGTGTTACATTTTTGTTAAATCTCTCCAATGACTCTAATCTATCACAAACATCCCACCTTTTCTACAAAAAAATAGTGATTTTTGCTCTTGTTTACTGATTATTTTAGGTGTAAAATATAGCATATGTTAATATTACGCAAATATATTATGATTTTTTGTGCATTTTTACCATTTTGCATTCAAAAACATCCGAACAAATTTTATAAAATTGTTCAGAAACGAGGATTTCTATGGCTGTAACATCAACGATTTGAAATTTCCAAAAAGAACCCATCAGGCGTTCTTAACCATATGCACTCTGCGCATTGCACATTCTTATTATTGAAATGTTTTACCTGATCACTGGCAGGTGCGATTTATTTATCAAAAACAATGTCTACCACCTGACGCCCGGCAATATTACATTTATTCCCGCAGATACGCTGCACCGCACTTCTTACTCAGATGCTGCCCTGCATGAATGTGTATCGATTGAATTTACACAGAGTTATTTAAGCGAGCTGGTTGCAGAATTCGGCACAGTATGGCTGCAAAGCCACCTGTTTTCCAAAATCTTTTATCTGCCGGAGGACTGCCGCAGCGATATCAATGCCATGCTGAGTCTGATTCTTGCCGAACACCAGTCGTCTGATATTTTTTCAAACTGCATGTTAAAAATGTATTTTCAGACCTTGGTCGTGCGTATTTTACGATATATTAATGATGCTTCAATTCTGATTGTCAACAACAACACACGTGCCACCGATGAAGCACTCCAGATTGCCGTAGACTATATTAACGAACACTTTAAAAATAATATTACACTGGATGACATGGCAGAACTGCTGCACTTAAATCCTTCGTACTTTTCCAAAAAATTCAAGTCTGCAAACGGTCTGGGGTTTAAAGAATACTTAAATAATGTGCGGATTAATCATTCTGAAAAACTGCTTCTGGAAACCGGCATGAGCATTACGGAAATCGCCTTTGAATGCGGCTATGATAACAGTAACTACTACGGCGACGCTTTAAGAAAGTAAACGGTGTGTCCCCATCGACATTCCGGAAACTGAAAGGGAATATTGTTGACCGGTGATACGGAATACAAGAAATAAAAGCTGCACAGATACTACTTTTTCTGTGCAGCCTTTTTATTTCACTTTACAATTTTATTGCCTGTTATTCCTCTGGCGATTCTTCTGCCTTTTCATAGGTTCCAGAATCACCGCTGTAACCCGTTCTCTTGTCGAGGTGTTGATTGGGTGGGCTACATCCCTGTACTCACCGTCTGACGACCTTCTGCTTGGCATCGCAATAAATAACCCCTTATCGCCTTCGATAACCTTAATATCGTGTACAACAAATTCATCATCTATTGTAACCGATACAACTGCCTTCATCTTTCCTTCTTTGCTGATTTTTCTAACACGTACATCTGTAATATTCATAAGCGCCCCTTCTGCTGCCCCCTGTTGCAGCCATAATCTTTTTGTGTCGTTGCAGTTTTTTAGTAATAAATCGGACTGTTTTCATCAAGAATCAGCGGTTCGCCCTCACCCTTGTAATTGGTATTGGCTTTAATGGTACTTCCGCTTTCCACAATGCAGTTCTCCAGATAAGAGTTATCTCCAATATATGCATTATTTAAAATAATGCAATTCTTTACTACACTGTTATTTCCGATATAAATCTTTTTAAACAAAATCGAATTTTCAATTGTACCGTTGACAATGCAGCCGCTTGATACAAGGCTGTTGCTGACCTGTGCACCACAGTTGTACTTTGCCGGCGGTAAATCTTCTACCTTTGAATAAATATCCGGATACTGCTTAAAGAAATAATCACGGACATCTTTCTTTAAAAAGTCCATATTAGTTTTATAGTAAGACCTTACGGATGAGATATTGCTCCAATAGCTTTCCAGCTATATCCGTAAATCTTTTTTAATATTCTTATAACGTATCAGAATATCCCTTACAAAATCATGACGGTCTTCTGAAGCTGCCTTTTCAATCAGTTCAATCAGCAGTCTTCTGCGGATTACATAGATTCCTGTTGAAACAGTGGAAAGATTGGTTTCCAGCGGTTTCTCATCGATATCGGTAATCCGTCCTTCCTCTGTCATCGTTACCAGTCCGAAACGGTTAATCTCCGAACGGTCTGTCATTTTCTTGACAACCATCGTAATATCCGCTTTCTTTTCAATATGGTACTCCAGCACTTTATTATAATCCATCTTATAAATACCATCACCGGATGCGATAACAACATACGGCTCATGGCTTGTCTTTAAGTAATTCAGATTCTGATATAAAGAATCTGCCGTGCCGCGGTACCAGTAGCTGCTGTCTGCTGTAATTGTCGGTGTAAATACGAACAGTCCGCCCTGCTTTCTGCCGAAATCCCACCATTTTGATGAACTTAAATGCTCATTTAAAGAACGGGCATTGTACTGTGTAATAACAGCCACTTTATTAATACGGGAATTGGACATATTACTTAATGCAAAATCAATTGCCCTGTAGCTTCCCGCAACCGGCATTGCCGCGATTGCCCTCTTTTTTGATAAATCTTTCATCAGTTTGTTATTGCCACCGGCCAGAATAATTCCTATTGCTTTCATACATTATCACCTGCCTTAATTATGATGCCTCCGCTTGCAAGCTGCCCTTCCTGATAATCATCAATGGTCGTCTCGCCGGAAATAGCTGTATTCTTACCTACTGTTACATTGTCCGGGATAACGGAACATTCACCGACTGTAACAAGGCCTGAATTATAAATTTTGGGTTTAAATACATTCTCTGCTTCTTCGCCTGCCCCAAGTTCAACATGGCTGCCAATCTGAACATCTTCTGCAATAATCGACTTTGTAACAATACTGTCTTTTCCGATAACAGAATTGTTCATAATAATTGAATCACGTACACCGTGCCTTCTTCTATGACGACGCCGGCACCGATAACGGAATTATAAACCTTTCCGTAAATTTCCGTTCCATCACCGATAATACTCTTTTCTATGTAAGCATTTTCCCCAATATACTGCGGCGGAATCGTATCCGTGCGGGTATAAATCTTCCAAAATTCTTCATACAGGTTAAACACCGGGATAATATCAATCAATTCCATATTTGCTTCCCAATAAGAACTGAGTGTTCCGACATCTTTCCAGTATCCGTTGTACTCATACGCAAAAATGCGTTTATTGTTCTCGAAGCAGTACGGAATAACATGCTTGCCAAAGTCACATTCATTCTGGTCTTTCAGCTTGATTAAAGCTTCCTTTAATACCTTCCAGCTGAATATGTAAATACCCATTGACGCCAGATTGCTCTTTGGCTGCGTCGGTTTTTCCTCAAATTCTGTAATGCGGTTATCTTCATCTGTTACCACGATACCAAAACGGCTCGCTTCTTCCATCGGAACCGGCATTGCGGCAATCGTAATATCCGCATTGTTCGCCTTATGATAATCCAGCATGATTTTGTAGTCCATCTTATAAATATGATCTCCTGACAAAATCAAAACATAATCGGGATTATACTGTTCCATATACTCCAGATTCTGATAAATGGCATTGGCTGTTCCTGTATACCACTCACTGTTTGAACTCTTTTCATACGGCGGAAGTACGGTTACACCACCGACATTTCTGTCCAAATCCCACGGAATACCAATACCGATATGCGAGTTCAGTCTTAACGCTGATACTGTGTCAGCACACCTACCGTATCAATGCCTGAATTAATGCAGTTACTCAATGGAAAATCGATAATCCTATACTTTCCACCAAAAGATACCGCAGGCTTCGCTACCTTTGCAGTCAGCACTCCCAGTCTGCTGCCTTGTCCCCCTGCCAATAACATGGCAATCATCTCTTTTTTAATCATGCTATCACCTCTGATGTTATAATAATAAACCTGTTTTGATAAAACAATTATATCATATGTGACTCATTAAGTAAAAAGAATTTTGTAAAATTCTAAATATTTTTATCCTTTAATAAAACAATTACACTTGTATATAACACATACGCAATACAATTTACATTTTATGCGGATATTTTCAAATAATACCTATTTTTCCGATATAATTTAAGATGTCAAGGTCATAATCCTTATCACGCGATGCGCTCGCGCAAGCGTAAGGATTCATGACCCGCCCAGTATTCGCATAAAAGTGAAGCGAATGCTTCACGATATGTGAATACTGGGCAGGATTGTGAGAGTGCGCAGCACGGAGCAATCCATATGACATCTGTACCGAAAATATTATGTCAGTACCGGTGAAAATAAAGTTTGAATTTTTCCGCAATACGTTTATAATATGATTGTATGATGTTTTTCATCTGCTATATTTAATAAGAAAGGATTCAACCATGTATCATATTAATTTTAATAATCCTATTCATGTACATTTTATCGGTATTGGAGGAATCAGCATGAGCGGTCTTGCACATATACTGCGGGATAAGAATTTTACCGTATCCGGCTCAGATGCTGCTGAATCTGCACTCACGAAAGAACTTACTGCCGCAGGCTGTCATATTGTATACAGCCAGACGGCTGACAATATTACCAGTGACATTGACTTAGTAGTCTACACAGCTGCCATCAGGGACACCAATCCTGAACTTTCGGCAGCAAGAGCTGCGGGTATTCCTACGATTACCCGTGCCGAACTGCTCGGACAGATTATGACCAACTACAAAACTGCTGTCAATATCGCCGGTACACACGGAAAAACAACGACAACTTCCATGCTGACGGAGATTTTAATGGCAGGTAACTGTGACCCGACCATTTCTGTCGGCGGCATTTTAGACAGTATCGGCGGTAATATCCGTGTCGGACAGTCCGGTATTTTTGTAACGGAAGCCTGTGAATATACCAACAGCTTCTTATCCTTCCACCCGACCATGAACATTATTTTAAATGTCAAGGAAGACCACCTCGATTTCTTTAAGGATATTGACGATATCCGTCATTCCTTTAAGCTGTTTACTGAAAAGCTTCCGGCAGACGGTACTTTAATTATCAATACCGATATTGACAATTACGAATACTTCTATCAGGACACTTCCTGTGAAGTCATTACTGTCGGTTCTGACCCGGCTAAGAGCATGTACAGCGCTGCAGATATTGCTTTTGATGAAATGGGCTGCTGCACGTACACTCTTTTAATAGAAGGAACACCTTCCGGCCAGATTCATCTTTCTGTTCCCGGCGTGCATAATGTATACAATTCTCTTGCCGCCATTGCCGCCGCAAAAAAGCTGGGACTTTCACTTGAAGTGATTGCCACCGGTCTTTCAGGTTTTCACGGTACAGAACGCCGCTTTGAAAAGAAAGGCGAATTTAACGGTGTCACAGTCATTGACGACTATGCCACCACCCGGATGAGATTAAGGCAACGCTTGCTTCGGCTGCCCATTATCCGCACAAAACCGTCTGGTGTGTATTCCAGCCGCATACGTATTCGCGTACCAAAATTCTGCTCACGGAATTTGCAGAAGCGCTTTCCCACGCAGACAAGGTTGTTCTTGCCGATATTTATGCTGCAAGAGAAACGGATACACTGGGCATCAGTTCTCTTGATTTAAAACACGAAATCGAAAAACTGGGCAAAGAGTGTTTTATTTTGGCTCTTTTGAAGAAATTGAGAAATTTTTATCAAAAAATTGTATCAACGGCGATTTGTTGATAACTATGGGTGCCGGAAATGTCTATCAAATCGGGGAAGCCTTGATTTCTCAATAATTTCAGTAAAATAGTTTGGTTTTCAACATAGTTATCCACATTATCCACATACTTAATCACATTTTTGTTGATTCTGTGTGTGGATTTCCTGTTTATAAGGACTTGTCCACAATTCCGCTTTTTACACGCATTTCATTTTTCTTTTACAAGTTATCCACATTATCCACAATATCCCCAGTGGATAACCCTGTGTTTTCCACCTGTTGATTTTGTTTTGGTGTGTGTTATAATGAAGAAACTGAATTGATAAGGAAGTTTTTTGTATGAATACAATTACATTACATATGGAAAACCGTGCGGATAACACCGCCGTTTCCAATTATTTTATTGACACCTTAATGCCACAGGCAAATGGTGAATTTGTAAAAATATATTTGTATCTTCTGCGTTGTGTGTCTGCCGGTCACATTTCTTTATCTGTGTCTGAAATGGCAGATTTATTCAACCAGACGGAAGCCGACATTCTGCGCGGGCTGCGCTACTGGGATAAAATGAATGCCCTGCGCTTAAATTTCAACCCGGACGGCATGCTGACCGGCATCTCCTTTACGGATTTATCCGCTTCGTCCGCTTCCAGGGGGGCTGACCCCCGCTATGCAGACAATTCTGTCATGCCAAATGCCATCGTAAACAGTCCGGCTGTCAATACTGCCGTGTCAGCTTCTGCACCTCACACTATGACATCCGCTGTGGCTCCTCTGATGGAAACGGCAGCCGCAAAAGAAACCGCCGGTCCAGAATCCTATTCCATGACCCGCATCAGCGAATTTAAACTTGGCGATGAAAATTTTGCCATGCTTTTATTCGCCGTAGAAGAATACATGGGCGAACCTCTTGGTTCTTCTGCACTTCAGCGGATTGCCTATTTTTACGACACCTTAAAACTGCCCGCAGACCTGATTGAATATCTGGTCGGCTACTGCGTACAAAAGGGTCATAAGAATATGCGCTATATTGAAAAAATTGCTGCCAGCTGGGCAGAAGCCGGAATTACTTCCGTCAAACAGGCAAAGCTTGAAACAGCAAACCACAATATGACCATTTACTCCGTGATGAATGCCTTTGGCATCGGAAGCCGCGACCCCGGACAGCGGGAACGGGAGTTTATCACCAAATGGACGGACACGTACTGCTTTGATGCCGATATGATTATTGAAGCCTGCAACCGCACTTTAAAGCAACGCATCAGCCGAGTTTTGAATACGCAGACTCTATCCTTACCAAATGGAATAAGGCAAATGTAAAAACACCCGAAGATATCCGCAAATCAGATGCTGAATATGAACTGCTGCGCAATCAGAAAAAAGCATCTAATGCAGCTTCTGCTCCCGGCACGAATAACAACCGTTTTCACAATTTTCACCAGCGTGATACCGACATTGACAGCTTAGAGAGCGCTTTAATCAGCAATAACAGCTAGAAAGGACAAGGTTATGGCACTTACCAATCCCAACATGATGCAATTATGCGGACTTACGATGCGATCCGCACCGAAAACCGGCATATCCAGAATGAACGGTATGCGCAGGTGACTGCCGCATGTCCTGAAATTGCCCAAATCGAAGACGATATTATCGGGCTTTCCATGCAGCGGCGGCAGAAATGTTAAAAAATCCGGATTACAAGACCGCCTACCGGAAAAAGCTTTCAGAACTTGCAGACCGTAAAGCCGCCTGTCTTGCCGCTCTTGGCAGACCTGCAGACTATTTAGAGCCTGTCTATACCTGTCCGAAATGCAAGGATACCGGCTATATCGGTCAGCATAAATGTGCCTGCTTCACCAAAAAAGCCATTGAGCTGGTGTATCACGATTCTAATTTAAAAAATATCATCACGACGGAAAATTTTGATACCTTTTCCTATGAATGGTATGATAAAAAAACGCCGATTCCGTCCATTGGACTGACACCCTATAATAATATGCAGAATATTGTGTCCATATGCCACCGCTTTGTGGATGAATTTGACACCACCTATGATAATCTGCTGCTTTTTGGCGATACCGGTGTTGGAAAGACTTTTTTAACCAACTGTATTGCAAAGGAACTGCTCGATTCTTCGCACAGTGTCATTTACCTGACTGCCGTGGAATTGTTCCAATGCTTTGAACAGCAGGATTTTAACAAGCCGGATACATCTGATACAGCAATTGACAGCAGCTACATTTTAGACTGTGATCTGCTCATTATTGATGACCTCGGCACGGAATTTGCCAACAGCTACACCAGTTCCCGCCTGTTTTACTGTATCAATGAACGGATTCTCAGAAGAAAAAGCGTGGTTATCTCAACCAACCTTTCGCTCTCAGATATCCGCAACATGTATTCGGAGCGAATTTTTTCGCGCCTTACCAGTGCTTATAAGCTGTTAAAGCTTGCGGGTGCCGATATCCGTCTTTTGAAAAAAACAGGGCAAAAACCTTAGGAAATCATTGACTTATCGGCAAAGAATGATTATATTTTATATTGTGTTAAATACAAATTTGTATCGTATTATACTAATGGAGGATTTTAATTATGCCACGAGACGAACGTCACACACAAACTATTCCATATGGTACCTTAGGTAATCGTTCCTTTAGCCAGCTGCTCAGAATTAGGCAAAAAGGTAAATAATTATCTTGTTGACTGGAGAGAACAGCGCGACCACGAAGATGAATCTACACTCGCTTTCAGCGGATATAAAAGAGATTCTTATATCGTAAGTGCAAGCACCCCTCGTTTTGGTTCCGGTGAAGGAAAGGGTGTTTTAAACGATTCCGTACGTGGATATGATTTATATATCATGGTTGACGTATGTAATTACAGCCTTGAATATTCTTTATGCGGTTATAAGAACCATATGTCACCGGATGACCACTATGCAGATTTAAAGCGTGTTATCGCTGCTGCCGGTGGTAAAGCACGCAGAATTACCGTTATTATGCCATTCCTGTATGAAAGCAGACAGCATAAACGTTCAGGACGTGAATCCTTAGACTGCGCACTTGCATTAAAGGAACTCACAGATATGGGTGTGGATAACATCATTACATTTGATGCACATGACCCGCGTGTACAGAACGCAATTCCGTTAAAGGGATTTGAATCCGTTTCTGCTACGTATCAGTTTATTAAATATCTTTTACTGGGTGTTGACGATTTACACATCGACAGCGACCATATGATGGTTATCAGCCGGATGAAGGCGGTATGGGACGTGCTGTTTACTTTGCAAACGTCCTCGGTCTGGATATGGGTATGTTCTATAAAAGACGTGACTATACAAAGATTGTCAACGGACGTAACCCGATTGTTGCCCATGAGTTCTTAGGCTCTAACGTAGAAGGAAAAGATGTTGTCATCATCGACGATTATGATTTCTTCCGGCGAAAGCATGATTGATGTTGCTGCTGAATTAAAGAGAAGAAAAGCAAAGAGAGTCTTCTGTGCGACAACCTTTGGTCTGTTCACAAATGGATTTAAGAAATTTGATGAAGCTTATGAAAACGGCGTTATCGACCGTGTTCTTACAACGAACCTTGTATACCAGCCGGAAGAACTGCTTTCTAAGCCTTGGTATATCAATGTAGATATGAGCAAATACATTGCTTTATTAGTTGATACGTTAAACCACTATTCTTCTATCAGCAACTTATTAAGCCCTGTTGAAAGAATCCAGCAGCGTGTTAAGGAATACAACGAAACACATTACGGCAAGTAATATTAATGTATGCAGGCTTTGGGCGCTGCCCGGCAAAAAGGGATAGGAAAATGTTGATTCACATTTTCCTATCCCTTTAATTTATGGCTTGTTCGATTTCTCATCTACCCGCATCAACGGACGACTTTGTGCCGCTGTCGGCACAAAGTGTTATGTGAACAAGCTTTGATTTATGGCTTGTTCACATTTACCACTCTCCGCGTGCCGTTGCATCGGGATCGGTTCTTGTCGTGGCGTCAATATCGCCATACTGCATCGGTGCCGTTGTCTTTGGCTGTGCCGGTGCTGTCGTCCATCGCTGATACGGTGTTGTTGTTGGCACCTGTGCTGTCGTGGACGGAACCTGCTGCGGTGTTACCTGTTCAATCCCTGTCGTTTCCGTTTCCGGCACAATTGCTGTAGTTTCCTGCGGTAAGGATTGCGTTTCCTCCTGTACTGCCGCTGTCGTCTCCGGTTGTGTTGTCTGCTGTGTAACCGTACTGAAATCTGTTACAGGCAGATTGGTATGCACCGCCGTCATAAAATCTTTAAAGATTGCATTGACACGGCTGTTGACACCGGACATTTCTTTTGGATAATCGTATCCTGCCCATACCGTTGTGGTGTAATACTTGCTGTATCCGCAGAACCATACATCTTTGCTGGCATTTGTCGTTCCCGTTTTTCCGGCAACAATTGCATTTTCCACATTTGCTGATGTTCCCGTACCGCTTAATACAACTTCCCTTAACATCTGTGTCATCATGCGCGATGCACTTTTATCATAAACCTTGCTGTCACGGTTCGTTTCATTGACAACCGTTTTATTGGAAGCATCTACAATAAGACGGATACAGGTTGCTTTTCTGTATACACCGTCATTGGCAAGTGCTGCATATCCGCCTGCCATTTCTTCTGTTGTCACACCATACGTAAAACCGCCTAATGCACCGGCATTGTAATCTTTATCCACCCAGATTTTATGAAATCCCATTTTTATTAAAAAGGAACTTCCCGTCTTTGGCGTAATCTGCTGATAAATGTTCCATGCAACCGTATTTTTAGACCATTTTACGGCATCTGTCAACGTCATCTCTCCGGCATAGCTTGCATCGGCATTGGCAGGACCGCCGTCAATCTGCGAATCGGTAACCTTCGTATCCGGCGTATTGCCAAGCTGCAAATACGGTGTATAGACATTTAACGGCTTAATACAACTGCCCGGCTGGCGGTAACTCTGATACGCACGATTTAAAACATAGCCCTTGATGTCTTCCTGACTGCGCGAACCGACAATCGCCACCACATTTCCGGTGCTGTTATCCACACACGTTGCCGCTCCCTGCATACTGTATACACCTTCCGAAGACTTTTCCGTATATGCCGCCAGATTGTTATCTACTGCCTGCTGTAACTGATTTTGTATATTCATATCAATGGAGGTGTAAATGCTGTAGCCACCGCTTAAAAGCTTCTGCTGACACATATTGTAAAATGTATCATACGTAGCTTCATATGCATTATAATCGTCTTCCGAACTGAAATTATAACGGAAGGTAAAGCCCGATACACCCATCAGCGATTCGGTTGCACAGTGCCTTGCATACGTTACAACCGAATTGTTAATCTCCTCTGTCTGATGCGGATTTAAGACAACCTCTTCTGTTTCAGCCATATAGCGGTCGAGCGAACCAATATCATCCGCCTCGTAAAGCTGCTGTAAAATGAGGTTTTTACGCTGAACGGTATTGTCATAATTTGTCAGCGGATTATAGCGTGTCGGATTGTTGGGAATCGCCGCGATAAAAGTCTGTTCCGCAAGCGTAAGCTCTGACACTGATTTGTCAAAATATCCTCTTGCCGCAGCTTCCACGCCATAATATCCGTTTCCGAAATAAATATTGTTCAGGTAAAATTCCAGAATCTGATTCTTACTGTACTTCTTTTCCAGACCGACCGCAATAAAAATCTCCTCAACCTTACGCTGCCATGTCACTTCCTGCGACAGGAAAATATTTCTTGCAAGCTGCTGGGTAATGTACTTGCCCCCTGCGCAATATCATTGCTTTTCTGATTAATCACAATGGCACGCAGAATTGCCTTGATATCATAACCGGAATGTTTATAAAACTGGCGGTCTTCCATGACGACAAAGGAATTGACCAGTGTCACCGGAATCTCCTGATACGACACATAATACATATCCTTTGTATTCTTCATTGTACAGAGTTCCTGGTCATTCGTATCATAGATAATCGTTGTCTTTGAATCTTTAAAGGTACTGACCGAGCTTGCCGCTACATAAGAATCCGCCGCACGTTTTAAACGTACAACCGTAATCACTTTGGGAATCAGATAAATGAGTCCCGCAAGCACCGCAAGCACCAAAACTGCCCGTATGATTTTCTTAAACTTTTTCATGCAAACCTCTCATTAGTGTTTCATTAATAAATCCGATGTTTCATCCTTCTTAAAAATCATCTTATCTGAGTAACGCACCGTGATATTATTCACATTAGAAATCGCTTTTTTTAACACAAGAATCACCTCGGTCTTTCGGTTGGTCGTTGAAATGGTATCAATAACCAGACCGTCACTGGTGCTGTTTTCTTCCCGGTTAATCAGCTGATCCATCGTTGTTTCTGAAAAACTGCCGTCTGCATTTTTCACAACACGGTACAGATTCACACGCAGCTTATCGACAATCGCATTAGACACATAAATGCCCGGCTCATTATATTCTTTCTGCATCGTATAATCCGATGCCATAATATTCACCTGATACATCGGGAAAAAAGTATTGCCGTCGCCTTCGGATACAATGTCCTCTGCATCAGCAATGCCATAAATAAAATCTGAATTAATGTAGCCCAGCACCTTGAGCTTTTCACCCGCATCTGCACGAATGGTATAATCCGTGCCATCCTGCATATTGAAAATGCGGATACTGTCCGTATCATATTGCGAATGATTTTCGCTGTATGCAATCATATTTCTGCCTTTAGAAACGGCATACGTTCCCTGTGCCAGCCCTGAAACTTCTGTCATGACTTCACGGCTGATTAAATTAATGGCATACAATGTATCGTCAATTAAAATATAAAACAAATTGTTGTCATTCACATAAGCAATGCCGCCAATGCGTTCTTCCATACTCTCATAGGAAACATCTACCGGCAGATACAGTTCTTCCTGCACCACATTTTCCCCATAATTATACGAACACAGCGAAATTCCCATTTCCCCTTCGTGTGCACCACGGCTCATGTAGCCGCAGATCAGAAAATAAAGGCTGCCCTCGTCCGATACGCTCATAATGCGGATTTCATGCTGGCTGCCGCGTTCCCGGATATTGTCCGAATCCTCTGCATCAAATGAAAAGACCTTTGTTAATTCTGAATTGTCCGAATCCAGTTCCCAGGGTGTATTCCGGCTGACAAATGCCGTATACTGCCCATTATCACTTGCCTGCGCCATCACATCCGTATCCGGCTGTATACCCAGATTAATTTTGGAGGATGGCAGAAAATCATTCTGACCGTCAAAATACTGCCTGCCTCACGCTCATAATCGAGCAGATACAATTTACTGCCGGACTGGCGTATTTTATAGTAATCTTTTACACGATATGTATCATAGGAATTATTATCATTTTCTGCACCCACCATATAATCTATTGTAATTTCTGCCGTTTCCTGACCAATCTGTGTAATTGAAGGAATTCTGTCACTTTCAATAAACGGTCCTAATTCACCCCAGCCAACCTGTGACTGCTTACTGTGAATATTGACCTTTCCGAAATTGGAATTATCTCCGGAAGATGTCGTTTCCAGATACTGTGTCAGATTTTTCAACTGTGTCTGGTCATACGCATAGCTGTTGAGTTCCAGCACATAATTCAATTTATCCTGCACCTGAAAATCCGTACCGCTGATAATCCGCGTGTAATAATAAATTTCTTCCTGCTTTTTTGTCGATATCGTAACCTCTAACAGATATTCTTTATTGTTATCAATCAGATTCTTAATATTAAGCACAACATCTGCACGGCTTTCGTCCTGCGTATAATCTTCTACTTTTGTATTTTCAATCAGCGATAAATCGCTTAAATCTCTTACCTTGTACGAAACACCCTCTAATTCCTGTCCATACAAATCCACTACAACGGACAATTTCTTATCTGTCGGCAGCGGTGTCAGTGTTTCTCCCATCATTGAAGCATCGACTTTCTGTGTATAACCGTATAACCGGTTATACAACTGGCCTTCTTCGGTCTGCATCATAACGACCGGAAGCGTTGCCTGTGTCATTGTCATTGTCAATATGGCTGACGTCTCATAATTCATGGATATAAATGTAACCACGACAGTTACCATAAATGCGACTGCCAATATAATATATTTATATGTAGCATTTTCCCTGTTGTCCATAACTTAATCCTTTCCATTATCCATCTGCGGCCTATTCGCCCAGCAGTTTATTTAAGGTCAGATTCAAATGGAGTGCTTCCTCCATATTTTTCAATGCTTCTGCTGCATTTTCACTGTCTTTTCCGGTATAAACCGCACGAATCAGCAGATTTTTCGGTGTATGTTCCATATCAATAAATTCCAGTATCTGTGTGTCATACCCTTTTGCTGTCAGAAGATTTGCCCGTACGGCATCCGTCATAATTGCCGCCATGCGCTCTTTTAAGATACCATACTGCAACACCGGCTGTAACAGTTCATTTTCCATCATTCTGTTGGCTTCATGCTGGCAGCACGGTACGGATAAAATGACTTTTGCGCCCCACTGCACGGCTTTAGCCAGCGCATAGTCCGTTGCCGTATCACACGCATGCAGTGTCACCACCATATCAACCGCATCAACATCGGTATAGGATGCAATATCCCCGACAAGAAATGACAGCTTCCCGTAGCCGTATTTGTCCTTTAACTCATTACAGTGTGCAATGACATCTTCCTTTAAATCCAGCCCGATAATACGGATATCATAGCCTTTCAGTTCCTTTAAATAATAGTACTGCAAAGGTCAGATAGGACTTCCCACAGCCAAAATCAATAATCGTCTGCTCCCGTTCTTTGCTTAACTGCGGCAGAATGTCTTCAACAAATTCCAGAAAGCGGTTAATCTGACGGTATTTATCATACTTCTGCCGTACAATTTTACCCTCTTTGGTCATAACGCCCAGATCAATCAGAAATCCAACCGGCGTTCCTTCCGGCAGAATGTAACGCTTGGTACGGTTGTGCGACAAATCCCTCTGCACCCGGACTTCCTTACATTTTTTGTATTTCACGGTCTGGCTGTGCTTCCCGGACAAAATCTGTGCCGTTGCATCGGTCATGGTAAACTGTGCCTGCTTGTAGTCCTCCTGCATCCAGTCTGTAATCTTCTTTTTCAATTCGTCTTTTTTATAATTCTTATGAAATACTTTCCTTCCGATAAACTCTGAAACCTGATATTCTATTTTATCTTTCATGGCAACCGGACGTACCTTTATCTTTACCGGAAGTTCTTCGTTTTTCTTTTTTAATCCGCTGATTGTCAGATCAATCAGATTCTTCTGGATGCACTGTTCAAGTAATTCTTCTATCGTCACTGATTTGTTCCTCTTTTACTTTCAAATATTGATGAATAGTTTTATTTTAATCTGTTTACCAAAAAACTACAAGCCTAAATGCAGATTTTCATAGTCTGCCGTTTAGTAATCCTGCATATTCATCGGTGTCGCAAGATACACCGTGGTTTCATTTTTTTCTTCGTCATATCCGATGCAGATATTGACATTCACCTTGTCTTTTCCTATCATAATATAATTTTTAATCCCTTTGTTATATGCGTATACAGTATACACATCTTCCATATGACGACCGACACTTAGTTTTGCATTCATCATATCAAGCATATCCTGTGCAAACTGCTCTTTCTGCGTATCGGTAAGCGCCCCATGAATCTGTCCCTTTAAATTGACATTGACTTCCGTATCAATCTGCATTTCTTCCATTATCTGACGAATGAGCTTCTCATATGTAAAAGAAGCATCTACCGTATTTTTTAATGTCACACCGATGTAAAGGTACTGCTCGTACTCCACATTTTCCTGATGAATCGTTATAAATCTGCAAAGAACACTGCCGTTTTCACCGTTTTGGGAAAGCTGCATTGTTTCCACATTGTCCCGGCTTGTCTGTTCTACCGTATACCGGTTAATCCCTATTTTTTCTGCCGCCTTTTCCAGGATAATCTCTTTTGCCGTATCCGTAAGCTCCATACTGCCATATTTGCCATATGCA
>ENA-OQAZ01000878-OQAZ01000878.1-human-gut-metagenome-genome-assembly--contig:-NODE-878-length-15917-cov-2.531919_pt1 | contig 15917 bp, 14 predicted proteins | sample MGYA00242737_ERZ504531 | MGnify/ENA primary metagenome ERZ504531 (study PRJEB26092, sample SAMD00036244) | human gut metagenome | host: Homo sapiens | study: EMG produced TPA metagenomics assembly of... | reverse complement strand
CGGCTGTTAACCGAAGGGTTGTTGGTTCGACGCACTCGGGGAGTTAGCACGCGGTATGTTCATACTACGTGCATATTTATATCTTAAATCTGGCTCCTTGGTCAAGCGGTTAAGACATCGCCCTTTCACGGCGGTAACACGAGTTCGATTCTCGTAGGAGTCATTATGGCGACATAGCCAAGTGGTAAGGCGTGGGTCTGCAACACCCTGATCACCAGTTCAAATCTGGTTGTCGCCTTGAATTAAAGTTCTGAAATCAAATTGATTTCAGAACTTTTTTGTGCTATATGAAAAGTTCTGTTGAAAAGGAAGACTGGACAAAGTGTGGATTTTCGCTTATAACTACATCAGATATGCGGTGACGGGCAATAAGTTTGTATCAAATGGTAGTAGAGGCATGCTTTAATTTGCCATCGCTGATATTAGTTTATAGATCCCGACATGTTTGAATAAATGATAAGGATAAGGAGGATGAACGATAAAATGATAAAAATAGATTTGATCACCGGATTTCTTGGTGCAGGAAAGACAGCATTTATAAGAAAATATGCAAAATATCTGATAGACAGTGGAAAAAATATTGGTATTCTGGAGAATGATTTTGGTGCAGTCAATGTAGATATGATGATGCTTCAGGATCTGATGGGCGATCAGTGCGAGCTGGAAATGATCTCCGGTGGATGTGATCCGGAAACACATCGCAGAAGATTCAAAACAAAACTGATCTCCATGGGAATGTGTGGATATGACCGGATTCTGGTTGAGCCGTCCGGTATTTTTGATGTGGATGAATTTTTTGATATTCTGCATGAAGAGCCTTTGGATCGCTGGTATGAACCGGGCAGTGTCATTACGATCGTGGATGCAAATCTGGAAGAAGAGATGTCGGAAGAAGAAAATTATATTCTTGCGAGCGAAGCAGCCAGTGCAGGCAAGATTGTTTTCAGCAAAATAGGTAAAAATCTGAAAACAGAAAAAGAGGCACAAATGGAAGAAAAAGGATCTATTGCAAAGGCAGAAGAATCGATTTCCAAAGTGCTTGCACATATCAACATTGCATTAAAACAAATCAAATGTGAGCGTGTGATAGAGGAAAAAGATTGTCTGTGTAAAAATTGGGATACGCTGACAAAAGCAGATTTCCAGGATCTGATGTCAGCCGGCTATATACCGGAAAATTATCAGAAGCTGGATTTTGAGCAGGATTCCGTTTTTGAATCCTTGTACTTTTTGAATAAAAAAATCAGCGTGGAAAATATGAAAAAAGCGGCGGAAGAGCTTTTTCAAAATCCGGACTGCGGGCATATTTTCAGAATCAAAGGATTCTTAAATACCAGCTACAAAGAAGAAGTAATGATGGAAAATAAAACGACAGATGAAATGGAAAAAGCAGATTTCTGGGAAGAATTTAATGCAACACGCAAAAATATCAGCATCCAGCCGGTAAAAGAAGGACAGGAAGTGCTGATTATGATCGGGGCAGGGCTGAAACAGGAGAAGATAGAAGAATGCCTGGAGAGGCATTGCACAGAAGGGTTTGAGAAATAAATAAGAAGTTGTCGGTGGTTTCATGGCAGGCGTAAAGAATTGAAATACCGAGTGTTTTGTTAAGATGCTGTCAAAAGCTCCTGACCTGCCAGAGGTTGTTTAAGCGGGAATTGTTTTTTCAGACGCAATGTTTTCTACTTATCTCTAATCCATTGTTTTACATTATATTTTCAAAATGTAAATATAATGTAAAAGTGAAATCAAAGGTATTGTTTTTTGATAAATTGTGGAGTATAAAGAAATTACAAATACCTCAGGCTGCATGAACGTAAGTGATGCCTGATATGCGATTCTGAACAGGGAAAGGGTGGTTTTATGAAGAAGAAATTTTTGAAATTGTTCACGTCGGTTGCAATGCTGGCTCTCGTATTCTGTCTCCATCAGAATGTCCGGGCAGAGGATATTGCACAGCCAACGGAAAAGGATGTCTACATCCATCACGATGATGGAGAGGACTATGTAGCCAATCGCTATGAAAGAGCGATCGTGGTAGACCGTGTGGTATATCAGTATCTTCCGGAGAAAGACAGTTACCGGATCGTAGCATTTGATGATAATGACGAAGAATTTCCGGAAGGCATTACTTTTAAGCCTCGTTCGGAAGTAAGAGGCAAACCGGTCACAGGAATTTACATTGACGGGGAAGAGGACGGACCGAGCTATCTTACACGGCTCAATTTAGTACTCCCGGATTCGGTAAAAGATATTGATATCAGCGGTGCAAGTTTTGGTTCTATTACATTACCAAAGTTCCTGATTGTCACACCGGGAGTAATATTCGAAAGTGATTTTGAGCAGATTATTATTCCGGAAGGAACTACAAATGTGAGTGGGATTCATAATATTTGGAAACTCCGAAAGATGGAGCTTCCGTCTTCAACAAAAAGAATTGGAAAATATTTCTTGGAGGACAGCTCGGATCTGAGAACCGTATACATTCCGGAAGGAGTTACCGAGATTGGTGCAGAAGCGTTTTCCGGATGTCCGAAACTTGAAATTTATATCCCGGCAAGTGTAAAGAAGATCGGTAAAAATGCATTTAAGAAAACGGATGAGTACGGACAGGTAAAAATGATCTATTGTGCCAACAATTCTGCCGCACATAAGTATGCGAAGAAAAATCATCTTCCATATACGATCATAGATCCGGTCAAAACTTCGTATAAAGCGACAGACCTGTCACTGAGCACAAAACAGATCAGTATGCCGATCGGTGCAAAGAAGAGAGTGCTTTATCAGGTAACGCCGGTCTATGCTGCCAAACGTAATGTAAAATTCAGCAGCAGCAATTCCAAAGTGGTATCTGTAAATGCAAAGGGTATGCTGACGGCAAAGAAAAATGGAAAAGCAACGATCACCGTTCAGTTAAAAAGCGGAAGTAAAAAGAAAGTGAAACTGAAAGTCGTTGTCCAGCCTCGGGCTCCGTATCTTTCGGCAGACAGCGTTGAGAATAAAAATACAACGGTATTTACCTGGAATAAATCCGAAGGCGAAGAAGGGTATGAGCTCAGCTGTTCCGATACGAAAAACGGAACCTACAAAGTCATCAAAAAAGTGACCGGCAAAACAAAGATCACATTCAAGGCATCAACAAAGAAATATTACAAAATCCGTGCCTGGTATAGAACAGCAAAAGGAAAGAAGTATTACAGTGATTATTCAGAGGCTGTATACCACCTGGGACATATGTGGTTCTGAGATTAAGATTCTGAAAAATAGATATTTTATGATGCCAGGGTCAAAAGGTCTAAATCCACATGAGCTTGCTCATAGGTGGATGAAAGACCTTGGGACCGCCCCGATATGAGCATAAAAGTGGGATGATAATCCCACGATATGCGAATACTGGGGTGCTATGTGCCAGTGGCACATGTTTAGCACCGACCGAAGCGGAGCGTAGAAAGGATTGTGGGAGTGCAACGCACGGAACAATCCGTAGGCATCATAGTTGGAGACTTTTGACACCCACATCATTTTATTGAAAGGCTGCAATCGTAAAAGGTTGCAGCCTTTTGTACTTGACAGAAATATCGGAAGTATTTATACTATTATTAATATAAATGAAAAATATTAATAATAAATATATAAAAACTTTAAATTGTAAATAAAATAACAGAAAAACAGGAAAAGATATGACGTTTAATCTTGGTTCACTTTGCATGGCGATTTTATGGAACAGTATTTTTATTGCAATTGTTTTCTGGATGGGAAAAAAGAAAATTTACACGACGCGAAAGGGGATTCATCTGACACTGATGTTTTATTTACTTGGGCTTGTCAGGATGATATTTCCCATTGACTTTCGACCATCTATAGGGATTCAAGTATCAAAAGGAATATTTCCGATTATAAATAATGTAATAGGTCTTGAAAAACACAATTTATGGGGAAGACAGTTTACAATAGCAAATGCTCTGGCAGCGATCTGGCTGATTATTGCAGGGGTTTTCATGTTGCGTTATTTTGTGAAATACCAGGAGATGCGTCGCATTTTTCAAAAGTATTCCACAGAAGCAAATGAGCAGTGCCAATCAGTCTTAGCAGAATCAAACAGGAAAAAAAGATTAAAAAGAAAATAGCAGTATATCAGAATCCGGGGATTACTATTCCTTGTGCGGAAGGTGTATTCCGGTGGAATATTTATCTTCCGGACTACGATTATTCGGAAGAAGAATTATATTATGCTTTGCTCCATGAATGTACACATTTCACAAATGGAGATCTGTACATAAAATGGCTGACGCAGCTCTGTCGTTGTCTTTGCTGGTGGAATCCACTGGTTTACAAAATGCAGGATACATTGGAAAAAAATCTGGAAATCCGGTGTGATCTTACTGTGACCGAAAAACTCAGTCAGAAAGAGCAGTTAAGTTATCTTGGAACTATCGTTAAGACCTTGAAAAATGCACAGAAAAAAAGAGGCAGCGGTGTTTTGTACGGAGTCCATCTGGCAGATAAAAATGGAGAAGAGTTAAAAGAACGATTTGAAATTATCTGCAAAAATCAGGATAAAAAAACAGGACGAAATCAAAAGAGAAAATATATGGTATATTTTTTCCTTATGATTGTTCTTTCATATACGGTGGTTATACAGCCAGCTTATGATCCGCCGGAAGATGAGATTATAACAGAAGAAGGTATGGAAGAACTTACTCCGGATAATACCTATGTTCAAAAAGAGGGAGATAAATATTATATGATATATAAAAACGATAAAGATGAGATATCGAAGGAAGATGCAGAAGAAATGAAAATGAGTGGATTTGAGGTGAAAGAAAATGAAGAGAAATAAGGTGGAAAGTATATTGTTGATCGCAGTGCTGGCTCTCAGTATACAGACAGGGAGTTATAGTGCAGCAATAACCGATAGAGAGCTGGATCAATATTATGCAAAGAACATTCAAGAGAAAAGCACAGATGTTATTGTATGGAAGTATCGGGTATGGAATGGAAAGAAGCAGAAAAGGAGGTGGAATAAAACAAAAAACAGATGGGAAGATCCAGCATGGAAAGACGTATGACGAACTGATGCAGTGGAAAAGATATCAAATTTAAAATTTTAAAGGGGGGAACTTTTATGTTCAGACAACTCAAAAATATTATGTTAAAGGGCATAATGCTGTTTGCTTTATTTTGTATACTTCCGGTAATGGCTGCACATGCGGCGGATAATGAGGCAAATCCGTTTGAAGGAAAAATTTATAGCTCGGGTTACGCGTATTTTGAAAATGCAGTGGCGGTAAATCATGTAGTCTATCGGTATATGCCAGAGACAGACAGTGTTCTTGCAGAATGTATTGATCTGAACAGTACTTTGAAAAAACATATGACGCTCACCATAGAAAAAAGTGTTCTCGGGAAACCGGTTACGGAGATTGGTGGATATTTTACGGATCCTTATTATATGGATGCAAAAATAGGATATCTTTTTGATAAAATTTATATTCCAGATTCAGTAAAAAGTATTAATGGGCCGTCTTTCAGCGAGTGCACAAATGTAAAAAGTATCTATATTCCGGACAGTGTGAAAAAAATAGACGGTCAAGCATTTGAAGAGTGTACAAGCTTGCAGAGTGTTCGTTTACCGAATGGTCTGAAAGAGATAAAGTATGGATGTTTCTATAACTGCAAAAATCTGCGAAAAATTGTCATTCCAAATGGTGTGCAAAAAATCGGGGCCGATGCCTTTGCGGGATGTGAAAAACTTGAAATTTATATTCCGACGAGTGTCAGGAAAATCGGAAAATACATTACCTTGACGGATGTTAAAAAAAATTTACTGTCAGAAAAATACGGTAGCGTATAAGTATGCGAAAAAGAATAAGGTAGCTGTTGAGATTACAGGGACTAAGAGAACACAGCAGAATTATGTTGCACAGAAACTTCTGTTGAAGAAAAATGCAGTTACTTTAAAGCCAAACAGTTCCTATCGGGTTGAGGCAGAAATGGTTCCTTTCTATGCCTCTAAACAGGAGCTGGCATACAGCAGCAACAAACCGGAAATTGTAGCAGTAAGTGATGAGGGATTTGTTACAGCAAAGAAAGCGGGATCCGCTGTTATCACAGTAAAGACAACGGACGGAAGCAAAAAGAAAGTCAGGCTGAAAGTAACAGTACGGCCAGGAAAATCGGTGAATTTTGTTGTTCAGAAAAAAGGAAAAAAGAAAGCTGTTTTCAGTTGGGATCCGGTAGCAGGTGCAGCGGGATATGAGGTTGCCCAGGCAGATTCTCAGAAAGGAAAATATACCACCATCTGGCAGCAGAAAAAGAAAACCAGCGTGGAACTGAAAATATCGAAAGATAAATATTATAAGGTTCGTGCATGGTATAAAAAAGATGGAGAATTAATCTATGGAGCTTTCAGCAAGGCAATAAAAGCATCATAAAATTTTGCAGATTCAAGATAAATGGGCTGCGACCGAAGAGGTGGCAGCCTGTTTGATGGAAAATACACAGAAGGCTTATAGTGAGTTTGACAGGGATATTTGATTCGTTTAAAATTATTAATTATGAGAAAATAAGATGGTTCGTAGAGATATATGATTGATAATGAAAAACAGGCAAAACGGAAGGAGCAGAGAAATGAAGGAACTGACAAAAAGTGAAGAACAGATGATGGATATTTTCTGGGACAGCAAGGAGGCACTGACCAGTGTAGATATTGTAAAAATGCAGGTGAAAGCAACCTGGACAAATGGGCTGGTACATAATATCATTCGTTCGCTTGTTCAGAATGGATATCTGAAAGAATGTGGAATGGAGCAGTTCGGACGGCAGTATGCCAGAAAGCTGATGCCGGCACTGACAAGGGAAGAATATATTGCAAAACTGATGATTCAGAAAAGCGAAGGGAAGAGTTCTGTGAAACAGATGGTGGTGGCTCTGGCGAAAGAAAGTGAGGACATGGAACAGGTCATCGAAGAACTGGGAGGAGATCATTCGAAAGCTGAAGGAAGAACAGTGATGCAAGTTGAACGCACGTATAAATTATTTGAAAATTATATAAAATTAATACAATTATCAAAGAATAAATGTCTGAATATTTAGAAAATAAAATAATTAAATAAAAATATAAAAATAGTGTTGACAAATAAGGAGAAGCGTGCTACTATAATGACAACAACAAAGAAAGCCAAAGACAAACAAAAAACTACCTGTCAGGAGACGAGAAATTCTGGTAGAATAGAAAAAAAAGTCAGAGGCAAGGTTGTAAAAGGAACTGAATAACACGTAAGAACAGAAAGTAGAGGTCAAGTCCAATGGATGGGTCAGAAATAACAACTGTTCAGTATAGACGTGGTATGGCTGGTGTTTCCTGCGAAAACAACCTTTAACGATATAATTTCAGAAGAGATCGAATTTATAACAGATAATCGGAGATGGGAAAATCTGAAAGATATGGTTAAAGAGTAACGAAACAGCCACTATATTGAAGGATTACCACATTATTCAAAGGTTTTTAGATTATGTGTAAAGAAATATAATCTAAAAAAAATATAAGTATTTTATATATCATTCTCAGATATGGTTTTTACAGAACAGTCGGTTACTTTCATACAGTCGAAAGGAATAGAACCACATTTGAAGAAGAAATATATAGAAGAACGTATAGAAAATAGATATTCGGAAAAAGATATTTGAAACTTTGGGTTAAATAAAAAGCAAATATTATATATCGACTATAATATTTAACATAAATAGCAGGAAACTTTGAATAGAATCCTCCGATTACATTCTAAATAAAAATACAATTAAATATTGAAAATAAGGGAAACCGTTACGGAAAGTAGTGGAAGTAACGGTTTCCTTTTTTGTTCTTAAAAACAATTCTGTTACGAAAACAATTCCAAAAAATATAAAAAGGTGCAGCATGAAAAAAATAATGATTCTGGTAAGCGTAATCTTTTTGATGTGTACAGGTATATGGTTTCGATTTCATACGAAAGAGTGCCGTGTAGTATCGGATCTGGCATATGATAAAAATAAAAAGGGTGATCATCTGGTATATATCCGGGAAGGGCATGAACTGGTTCCATTTCTGGTATTGACTTCTGATTATAATGGCGAGACACTACTGTTGAGGAAAGAAGTACTGAAAATGAATATGCAGATAAATTCTTATGAAGCGTATTATGAAAACAGTTTTATGGATGATTATTTAAACCATGAATATATCAGACAGCTTCCGGATGGGATGCCTGTTTTGGAATCTGAGATTAAGATAACGGATGAGAAATCATTGGGAGTTTCGGGAACAGGGACAAAAAGTATAAAGAGAAAGATTTTTTTGCTGGCATACAGTGAGGTGATGGAAGATCAGAATATAAATGCAGCATCGGAAGGAACGTTTCTTAGATTTTTTGAGAAGGAAGAACAGCGTATTGTTTTGAAAGAAAATCAAAAAAGCAGCTGGTGGCTGCGAACGCCGAACACATATTATACTTCCTGCGTTTATGTTATTGGGGCGAATAACAAGATCGGCTTTTCCAATGCATATGATAAAAATGGAGTGCGGCCGGCATTTTGTGTGCCGGGGGACTGCAAAATGGAAACCGATCAGGATGGACACAGAGTATTGCAGCAGAGGCAGTAAAGGAGTTTGGGAATATGAGAAAAATGAAAAGAATCATCAGCCTTTGGCTGGCTGTTATTTTAGTGATCACCGGTGTGGATCTGCCATTTGGCATCCTGGAAATCCAGGCGGCAACAAATGTGAAGCGGTATACGGTATTGGTGCTGGATACCTCGGACACAGCAGAATTTACATATAATAATGAGACGATTTACACGGCAGATACGGCATTATCTGATGTCAAGAGTGCTGCCGGGAAATTTATCCGGGATATCAGTGCAACGGGCGGAGATAATTATGTGGCGGTCATTTCTTATAAAGATTATGCAACTACTGTATCTGGTTTTTCAAAAGAATACAGCTCGCTGATCAATAAGATTAATAATCTTTCCGCTTCCAGCACGACCAGAGATATATCAAGTGGTCTGGAACTGGCAAATTCTATGTTAAATCATGCAGATAGTGAAAATGTGATTAAAAATGTTGTGCTTTTTTCTACCGGAATGACCAACGAAGGCGATTATAATTATGATGGTTATTACGATGGAAATGTTGTGGGAAATGCATGGCACAGAAATGATACAAATGTTCACCTGTATGCATATGCAAATCATACACTGGAAGAAGCAGATCTGTTAAAAGATCAGGGAATTAACCTGTATTCTATCGGTCTGTTCAAGACGATGGCAAATATGCCGCAAGAAGGAAAGAATATTGCAGAATTTTTCAAAATGACTGCGTCTGATATCGCAACATCCGAGGATTATTTTTATCCGGTGTATTCGGTGGATGATCTGGAATTTACGTTTGGAGAGGTCGCAGATGATATTCTGTCTTCGGTAAAGGAGATAACGTTTACCTATAGTGGAGACAGTACAGCCAAATGTTATTATTCGGACAATTATTTTGCAAAGAGTGCCTATAATTATAGTCCGAGTCTGGCAACGATGTCGCTCAGTTTTGCAATGTCGGCATTTGGAAGCAGTGATGGCGGTCAGACGGATTACACCAATAAAAGCAGCAATGCCAGAGCGTTGTTGAAAGAAATGGGATTTGCAGATGAAAATATAGCAGTAAATGACTGGTTTACGAAGAAACCGACGACGGATTCGATTGGCGTTATCATCGGAAATAAACCTGTGAAAGTAAAAGATGAGGAATATACACTGATTGCAGTTGCTGTCAGAGGCGGCGGTTATGAGCAGGAATGGGCAAGCAATTTTACGATTGGTACATCCGGACAGCATCAGGGATTTAATACTGCGAAAAATAATGTTCTTTCTTATCTGAAACAATATATTTCCAAGCAGGGAATTTCCGGACAGGTCAAAATATGGGTCACGGGATACAGCCGTGCAGCGGCAACAGCGAATCTGGTGAGCGGTGAACTTGATAAGGGAATCGCTTTGGGAAACGATATCTCGTATCAGAGAAAAGATGTTTATGGTTATTGTTTTGAAACGCCGGCAGGTGCATTGAGCGAAGAGGTAAATGGGGATTCAAAGTATGATAATATATTTAATATTATTAATCAGAGTGATCCTGTGCCTTATGTAGCACCGGCAGCCATGGGATTTGGCAGATATGGTATTGATCGATATTTGCCGTCTGCGGAGTCAGAACCGGAAGATTATGCAGATCTGAAAAAGAAAATGCTGGCGATCTACCAGGCGATGCCAACAACAGAGAAGTATGTTGTAGATGATTTTCAAATGAAAAAAATCTCTGTGGACAATCTGACCTGGAATGCGGTTGGGTTCTTAAAAGATGGCTGATCGTCAATGATACAAAACATAATTATTCTCAGGGCGTATTTCTGTCAGATTATGTTACAATCTTATCTAAAAAATTTATCGTAAACAGAGAAAACTATGTTGATCGTTATCAGAATGAGATTCGGGAGATTTGTTCCGTAGTTTTTGGTTGTACCGATGAACAGTCAGGACGTCTGACGGATTCGATTGTATCGCAGGTAAAGAGTGAATGGTATAAATTTGTGGGTGCATATATCTGGAATACCGGGATCAATCCATGGGGAACGGAAGAAAAGGCATTGAAAATCGTATCGGGATGGCTCAGGAAAGCACTTCAGGATGCAGGAATCACAGATTATAATGAGCTTGTCATTGATTATGCGGGTGTGAAACTGAGTGATCTGATGCTTGCACTTGTCAGCAATCATCCGAATTATTTTACAACGGCTGTTTTAAATGGAGAAGGACTCGGAGCAGCTCATTATCCGGAACTGTGTTATGCATGGCTGGCATCGATGGACAGCAATTATGTCGGAACAACTGCAAATCGCCTGAACAATGGCGGATTCCGGATCATTCGAATCAACTGTGAGGTTGATGTTAAGGTTTTTGATGCAGAACAAAATAAGATTGCATCGATCATCAATGAGCAGTCGGATGAAACAGGAAGTTATATTGCAGGGGTGGATAACAATGGGCAGAAATATGTTGTCCTTCCGGTGGATGAAACTTTTTATGTGGAAATGACTGCACGTGAAAAAGACAGCGTCAATTACAGCATCAATGAATACAGTGCTCTGGCCGGTGAGTATACGCGAAACATCAATTATTTCAATATTGAGATGGAAAAAGGAGAAGTGGTGGAAGGCGTTCTCCCGGCATACGATAAAGCGGAGCTGGAGAAGGATACTCCGGAAGGTTCCGATGCGGACTACAGACTTTATGATGCAGATGGAAACACAATAAATTCGGATTCGGATTTGTCCGGCGACGATGCAAGAAATGCATATTTTACGGTGGAAGCACTTGTATCTGATGAAAAAGCCGGAACTGTGATTGGCGGAGGTATTTACCAGTATGGGCAGTTTGCGAAACTTCAGGCAATTCCGGAGGAAGAATATGTTTTCGAAGGATGGTACAGAGAAGGAATACTGCTTTCAAAAGAAGAGGATTACAGGATACAAATACTGTCTGATGAAAGCATTACTGCAAAGTTTGTGAAAAAGCGGACACCAAAAGTGGTAAAACTTTCAAAGACGAAATATGTATACGATGGAAAGACAAAAAATCCAGGCGTTATTGTACTTGATGGTGATGGCAACAGAGTATCTTCCGATCATTATACGGTATCGTATCAGGCAGGAAGAAAGAAGGTTGGTCAGTACCATGTAAATGTAAAAATGAAAAATAAATACTGTGGCAGCAAAACACTTTCTTTCAAAATTGTTCCGAAAGCGACGAAGATCACCAAAGTCATCAAAAAGAAGAAGGCACTGAGTATTTCCTGGAAAAAACAGAAAAAGCAGGTGTCAGGATATCAGATTCAGGTATCAACAAGCAGAAAATTCAAATCAAAAAAGACAAAAAATATCAGTGGTATGAAAAAGAACAGTACTACGGTATCCAAGTTAAAATCCAGAAAGAAATATTATATCCGGATCAGAACCTGGAAAAAGAAAAACAGAAAGAAATACTATTCTGCCTGGTCAAAAGTTAAAATCGGTAAGACCAAATAAGAGTATCGGGGAGCCGCAAAAAAACAGCGGCTTCCTTTTTGGATATTTCCGGGGAAAAAGAACCGGTCAGACGGAAAAATTGCGAAAACCCTCGGTTTGACAATGTATTTTTGGTGTAGTATACTTTAAAAACATGAAGAGTAATAGTAGAATAAAATAGGATAATAACAGGCAGGAACATATACGAGGTGAAACAGTGGATAAATACGAATACAACCTTAAGTTAGAAGAAATAACAAAGCTGGCTGATCAGGGATATTATGAAGATGCGGCAGATATTATTGATACGATTGACTGGCGGAGAGTAAGAAATGTCAGAACGCTTTGTATGATCAGCGAAATTTATGAAGAAGTCGGAAGATTGCAGGACAGTAAGGCACTTTTGCTTCGTGCATACCGCAAATCTCAGGCAGTGAGAAGCATTTTGTTCCATTTAACGGAGATTTCCGTAAAACTGCGGGAGTTTGATGATGCAGCGGAATTTTACAGTGAATTTGTTGAAGCAGCACCGCACGATAATTCACGTTATCTTTTGAAATATATGATCTATCGAGGCAGAGGTGCGGCGATCGAGGATCAGATTGAAATTCTGGAAGATATAATCAGAAAGAATACACGGAAAAATATGCCTATGAGCTTGCAAAACTTTATTATCGTGCCGGACAGAAGGAGAAATGTGTTGATGCTTGCGATGATCTGGTTGTGTGGTTCAGACAGGGCAAATATGTTATCCGTGCACTCGAACTGAAACAGAGGATCAAAGCACTGACACCGGTACAGCAGGCGATTTATGACAACCGCAACGAAGCTACCATGCCAAAAGCGGAAATGGTAGAAAATGTTGCACCGGATCTGGAAAAAGCTATTCTGGAAAATATGCCAGAATCCAGCAAAGAAGTGATCACGGATGATGTGATTTCTGTAACGGAAAAAGAGATCGCACAGAGCGTCGCAGAACATACAGCTGAAAAAGAAGAAAATGATGATTACGGAATCTTTGCAGCATTTTCTGAAAATCAGGAAAAAACCGATCAGGAAGAACGGGATTTCCATAAGGAATTGCCGGTAACGACCCCGGAAAAGACTGTCGATAATGAGAATGCCGCAGAGAAGGCAGCGGATGATGCAGAGGTCGATGAGAAAATTGTGGATGACGCAGATTCCGAAGCGGAAAACGTATCAAAAGAAAAGGCAGATGCAGCCGGTCAGGATGCACCGGCAAAAGCGGATAAAAAATATGAATTTAATACAGAAGACCTTCAGGCAGAACTTGCAAAGAGTATGCGGGATATTCTCTCCGGTATTCAGAGAAAACCGGATGAGAGTGACATTATCGAACCGATGAATGATGTGACTGCCGAGGCAGAAGAAGCAGCTGAAGAAGTTCCGGCAGAAGAGATCAAAAGAAACAATATTGATGATATTCTGCTGTCCATGAGTCTTGCACAGAAAGAAGCGGCAATCGCAGCAGTTCTGGGCAAAAAGGTTGAAGCAGAAGCACAGCCAGTGAAAGCAGCAGAATCACATGTGGAGGAAGTCGCTGAAGTTGAGCCGGAAACAGAGGTTGAACTGGCTGAGAAAATAGTTGAGGTTGCACCAGAAGTTGAGCCACAGGTTGAAGAAGTGGCTGAGGCTGAACCAGAAGAGGCAGCACCGATTGAGAAAGTAATTGAAGAAGTAGCAGAGCCAGAAGAGACACCAGAGGTTGAAGAAGTAGTTGAGGCTGAACAGGAAGTAGAAGTGCAGCCGATTGAGGAAGTTGCGGAAGTATCTCAGGCTGAGCCGGAAACAGAAGTGAAAGAGGACGCAGCCGAAGGTGCAAGTGCAAAAAAGGCGGCTCTTGGAAATACAAGGGATATTGCAAAAGAGATTGAAGCGGAGCTTGAGAAACAGGCGGCGGAGCTCGAAAAGCAAGAGAAGGAAAAGCAGGCCGAAAAAGAAAAGGAAGAAAAAAAAGAAGCAGCATCTGTAAAGGAAGAGGATGCAGTTCCGACGGATCTGACGGAAGAACAGAAGTATAATTTCTCTTATTTTGCAACGGTGGCAGGCTGAGTCAGCAGATTGCTTCGGCATTATATATGGTAATGAAGAAGATGAAATCTACAGATCAGACGTCCAGAGTCGGCAATCTGATCATTCTTGGTGCAGAAGGCAGTGGAAAGTCTACGCTCGGTATTCGTTTTGCAAAGACAATCAGTGAAGAAAAAGGCGAGGAATCTGTAAAGATTGCAAAGATTTATGCAGAGGATTTCAATAAAAAGGATATCCCGTCTACGGTTGCCAAGATTGCGGGTGGTACGCTGATCATTGAGGAAGCCGGTGATCTGGATGATGCCGTTGTGGAACAGCTTTCCAAAGCGATGGAGTTCCGTACAGATGCACTTCTTGTGGTTCTGGAAGATGAGAAGAAATATCTGAAAGAGCTGTTTGAGAAGCATCCGGATTTCGCAGAGAAGTTTACAAGCGAGATTGTTATTCCGGTATTTACCAATGATGAACTTGTCGAATTTGGACGTACTTATGCTTACGAGGAAGATTACACGATTGACGAAGAAGCAATCCCGACGCTCTATGAGAGAATCAGTGAGCTGCAGGAAGCGGGAAGACCGGTTACTGTGATCGACGTCAAAGAGATTGTGGATGAGCCATCCGCCAGTCTGAAAAGATCGGATTCCGGAAACTGAGCATGGTTCTCTCCAAGAAGAGATACGATGCGGATGATCGTGTGATCCTCTACGAAAAGGATTTCAGATAGAAAAAGGAGTCTTCTACGACTGAGTTTGTCTGTCTTTACGGTACTGACAATGACCGGGGTATTCTTATTTCAGGCAGCGGCGAACTGTATTGTTTTCGGGGAATTGGAATGGGGAAATACAAAGGCGATTTTATCTTATTTTGTGGCGGAGCTGGCTCTTCATTATGCACTTGTGCTGATTTGTATGGCGATTGCAATTATTTTGAAAAATAATGTAATCAGCATGGTCATTGCTGTCTATCTTACTATGAATGTAATGACCATTGTGTATGGAGTGGTCAACAGTGCTATTCAAAAAATAGGAATTCAGAATTTCCAGATTTATAAGTATACGATAACTGGAAAATTATCACTGCTTCCTATGAATCCAAGTGGAAATGAGTGCTTGGCAGCATTCGGTGTAGCAATGGTGTTCATTGTTATAATGATATCTGTTAGTAGCGTTGTTTTTCAAAAGAGGGATATTTAACGGATGTATATCGTAATTGGGATATTAGCAGGAATTATTATTTTACAATTTATTATTATGTGGAAATACCAGCGGCAGGTGAAAGACATCTGCCGCCAATTGGCGTTTTTGATGAAACATGACAGTAACATGTTGATTAATCGTGAATTTGATATGGGAGGAATAGGAACGCTTTCAGACAGGTTGAATGAACTTCTGGAACTGCGGAGAAAAGAGAAGCAGCAGTATCAAGAGAAAGAAACTCTGATTGCGGATACTTATACAAATCTTTCTCATGATATTCGAACCCCATTGACATCTCTGGATGGATATTTCCAGCTTATGGAAGAATGTGAAAATGTGGAGGATCAGAAACGTTATCTAGGCATTATCCACGAAAGAATTCATAGTCTGAATGAAATGCTGGAAGAACTTTTTACATTTACAAAGTTAAAAAACGAATCTTATCGTTTAGAATTGATGCCTTGCTGTATGAACCGGATACTGAAAGAAACTGTTTTTTCAATACTATGATATTGGGTAAGAATGGAAATTCAGCGGATATTCAGATTACGGAAGAACAGTTGTATATACATGGAAACAG
>ENA-OQAZ01000877-OQAZ01000877.1-human-gut-metagenome-genome-assembly--contig:-NODE-877-length-15935-cov-3.805035_pt1 | contig 15935 bp, 19 predicted proteins | sample MGYA00242737_ERZ504531 | MGnify/ENA primary metagenome ERZ504531 (study PRJEB26092, sample SAMD00036244) | human gut metagenome | host: Homo sapiens | study: EMG produced TPA metagenomics assembly of... | reverse complement strand
GGCAATACCGCATAATTCTAAGTGCCGATACGGCGAGCGAGGTGCGGCAGCTGCTAAGCCAAAAGCGCAGATAATACTTTGTGTATTATCGAGCATTTTTGGCAACGCAGATGCCGTGCCGCACACCGAGCCGCAGCGAGGCGCTTCGGAGCGCAACCGACGCTTTGCGGCGGCTCTTGGCGCGGAGATCCGCCGGAGCGGTGCTTAAGCCGTCAGGCGGGAATTGTGCGGTGTTGCCTTAAGCATCTTTCTTTTCTTCCATTCGGCCAATGCCGATTGAGGATACAGTACCACACCTGTTTATGCTGCGTCAACGGCCTTCGGAATTTGGCACAAAAGGCCGAAGGCCATTACCTATAAACCGATAAAAAGCGCTGCATCGGTTGTTTTGGCTGACGCGGCGCTTCGCTTTGCATTCCGGCAGGATTGCTGGTATAATAAATATATCCCATCGGGCCGCCTGTGCGGCCAGGAAAGGTCCCCGTTATGGAAACACCTCACCAGGGCACAGCCCTGTTTCATCTGCCCGGTCTGTTTGAATTTTATGACCTGTATGCGGCGTTTTTGCCGCTTTATCGTGCGCATCGGGAGTATTTTTACGACTGGTGCGCCATCGGCTCGATCTACGGCGCACCGTCTGACTGCTTATGGGCGGGCGGACGGGTCGAGTACAGTGACCGCACCCCACGCGAGGTGCTGGCGCTGACGCGTGAATACGGCATCTCGGCGCGGCTGACACTCAGCAATTCACTACTGCGCCCGGAGCATCTCACAGACCCGGACTGCAATGCGCTCTGCCGACTGTTTCAGGAACAAAATGACCCGCAAAACGGCGCCATCGTTCATGCTGAGCTGCTGACGCAGTACCTGAAAAAGAACTATCCATCGCTGTATCTTGTATCCTCAACCACAAAAGTGCTGACAGACTTCAACGATTTGCAGCGGGAGCTGGCACGGCCCGAGTTTCGCTATGTCGTGCCGGATTTCCGGCTGAACCGAGCATTTGACCGACTTGCAGCGCTGCCCCAGTCCCAGAAGGACAAGGTGGAGTTCCTCTGCAATGAGTGCTGCTGGTTCGGATGCACGGAACGCAGAGCCTGCTATGAGGCCGTCAGCCGCAAAAATCTGGGTCTGCCCGGCCCGGAGCATCACTGCAGCGCCCCCGGCGCAGCGGACGGGTATCGCTTCTCCCGAGCGATGGCGAACCCCGGCTTTATCGGCATCAAGGCCATCCGGGATACCTACCTGCCAAGGGGCTTCACCCAATTCAAAATCGAGGGGCGCGGCCTTGGCAGTGCGCTGATCCTTGAATTTTTGCTTCACTACCTGACCAGGCCGGAATATCAGCTGGCTGTCCGCGAGGAGTTGTATCTGGATACCATGCTGGACCTTTTCTGACGGACTTTGTGTCGGGCCGGGTGAAGCTGTTTGCATTTTCTGCGTTGTAAGGCTCCTGTTACCCCAGTGCCACATCCAGCACCATCATCACACTGAAGCCGACAGCAAAGAATACTGTGCCAAGGTTAGAGTGCCGTCCCTGTGACATTTCGGGAATCAGCTCTTCCACCACGACATAGAGCATCGCGCCCGCAGCAAAGCTCAAAAGATAAGGCAATGCCGGTATCACAAGCCGTGCGGCCAAAATCGTCACCACTGCGCCGATTGGCTCAACCACGCCCGAAAGCACACCGCCTGCAAAGGCCCTGCCCTTGCTCTCCCCTTCGGCGCGCAGGGGCATCGAGATGATGGCGTCCGGGAAATTCTGGATGCTATGCCGAGGGACAGGGCCAGCGCGCTCGCCGCGGTGATCTGCGCGCTGCCTGCGAGAAAGCCGGCGTACATCACACCGACTGCCATGCCTCCGGGATGTTGTGCAGGGTCACTGCCAGCACCATCATCGTAGTGCGGCCCAGCCTGCTTTTTGGCCCCTCAGCCTCCTCACTGCCGACATGCAGGTGGGGTATCAGATGATCCAGGCAAGCAAAAACAGCACGCCGAACCAAAATCCGGCAAACGCCGGGAAAAAGGCGAACCGTCCCAACTTCTCCGACTGTTCGATTGCCGGGATCAGCAGGCTCCAAACCGATGCCGCCACCATCACACCGGCGGCAAAGCCTGCAAGTGAGCGCTGCACCAGATCTCCCAGAGCGCGCCGCATAAAAAATACGCATGCTGCGCCCAGCGATGTACCCAAAAAGGGAATCAGAATCCCCCAAAAAGTTTCCGTCAATGAAGTCGCCTCCTTTTATGTATATACACAAAAACACAGGTACTTTATACCCCCTGTTCAATGATGCTTTTGACAAGCTGTGCCCATTTGTAAGGGTAACAGGCCAGCAGCTCCTCATGCTGCAGATCCTGCTCATGAATTACGGGGTGCGCAAAATGCTGCTGATAACGCGCGCGATACTTCGCTCCCATTTTCAGCGCGTAGAAAATATGAATCTCCGTACCGGGAACATCAATTCCCTCCGGCAAGGGCGTGATGAGGTCGGAATAAAATTGGTTTTTACAGCTTTGCATCGTCACATAGGGGCGTGCAGCACCGAACATCGCCATAAAAGCGCTGACATAGTCCCCCTTCTCCGCGGAGCACTTTTCTAATCGCTTCTGCAGAAAGCAACTTTTGAACTGCCCGTCCCGAATCAGCGGATAAATCAGCGGCAGGAGAAGATTCGTTTGTAATTTGGCCGCGAGCTTGGAGCATTGGTCAAGGTCGGAGCTGCCCAGAATACCGTAGTCCATATATATGCTTTTCCGTGCTGCCAGCAGTCCCACGAAAGAGCCGCCCAGAGAGCAGCCGTAGGCGGCCCGTATATGCCCGCCGCAGTTTTCCAGGATGTAGGCTTCGATTTTTTCGGTTTCTGCAAGCATTGTCGGAAATTCGGTACTTTCTGTTTCGTCAAAGCCATCATAGCTGACGCAAAGTACGCGAAAATCCCGCTGCAACAGAGGGATCACTTGGCCAAAGTTGCTTTTCCAGTGGCAGCAGGTGCCGGGCAGCAGCAAAATGACCGGAGCGGTATCCGCCCCAAATTCATAAACCTTCATTCTCCTGCCTCCCGCAGCCACAGTCACTTCGCTTTACGGCGATCAAACACAGCCAGCCTGTTTTGCTTTTGTGTACCGCAATGTCACAAAAGCCCGCTTGCTCAAGATATGCTTTCAGCTCAGTATCCTTGTAGATGGTCATGCCATCAATAATTTCTGTCCATTTTTTGTCTTTGTCCGTGTCGCCGTTGACTTCATTGCAGATGAGGAAGGTGCCGCCCGGCTTCAAAACCCGCCAAACCTCCCGGAAGCATTTTGCAAGGTCCGGCCAGAAATATACGGTTTCAAACGCTGTGACTGCATCGAACCAATCGCTGGCAAAAATGATGCGCTGCACGCTGCCCTGCCAGATGACACAGCGATCCCTTTGAATCGCCTCTGCATTGAGACGGCGGGATTTTTCGACGCTGACAGCAGAGTAATCCACGCCCTTTACGATGCCGCGCGGACACCTTTTCAGCAGCCGTTTGATATTCGCTCCGCCGCCGCAGCCGCAGTCCAGCACCTTTGCGTCTGGCGCAAGATGCAGAAAGTGAAGCCCCCACAGCGCCACGGGGGTGTGGGCAAGTTCATCATGGTGACCATCAGCCTGCCGCCGAAGCCTTTGGGGTTTCTCGTATTTTCAAAAAATGACATCGTTTATCTCCTTTCAACTTTTTTACACTCTGCGTAGGTAAGTGGAATGGAATTCTGCAAAACAACACTTTTGCATACGGTCCAGCCGTTTTGCTGCAAAAATGCCAGATACGCAGCACTCGTCCATCTGCTGTGCAGCGGAAAGCCTGCAATTTTCAGCGCAAGGGCCTGAAGATTTCCCCAAGGGGAATTCTCTGCATGGGTAAAGGTAGGAGCAATCAGCGTGCCATCGTTTTTAAGCACACGGCGAAACTCGATAAGGGCTTTCTCGGGGTGCGGCACAATGTGCAGTGCATTGGAGACAATGACAACATCAAAGGACTGGTCAGCATAAGGCAGATGGAACATATCCTGCACGGAAAAATACAGCTTGGACGAAAAATTGCCCCGCTTTGCCTGCGCAATCATCGCTGCGGAGACGTCGGTAGCCTCAATGTGATCGGCAGAACACAGGAGATGCTTTGCCACCTGCCTGTGCCGGTGGCTACCTCCAAAACGGTTTTGTGCCACACAGCAGGGCGAAGCAGCGCATATAATTGATCATAGGCTATTGCATTCTTACGCATAAAGCGGTCATACCTTGCTGCATTTCTGTCCCAAAAATTCTTTTTCGTAATGCTCAGCTCCTTGGTTTGCATCAACTAACTGCTGCTTATTTGAAAAGCTGTCCGGCGGCAGATGGTAGCTTGTATATGCGCGTTAGAATAATCTAACCGTTGGATCGTAAAAAAGCTGCCTGCAGCCAAAACGGCGCACCAGCAACGATTCTACGATATTTCGGTCATATAATAGCAGTCTGGCACCCAAATGTCAATAGGGTGCTAAAGGTGCTTTTGTGCGTTTGAATTTCAACAAAAAATCAATAGCGGGCAGTGCGCTTTACACTGCCCGCTATTGAGAAAAGCTTCCTTTAGCCGTTTTCGTCCTTGGGAATGGCCAGATTCAAGAGGATGGCAACGAGTGCGGCGGGCACAATGCCGGAGCCGCCGAATACCAGAGAGATCATCTGCGGTGCGTGTGCAAGGATGCCGTTGTTGGCACCGATGCCATAGCCGAGACCGAGCGCTACAGAGACGATGCTCAGGCTGCGCGGGGTCAGCGGCTCGCGGGTGATGAGCTGAATACCGCTCACCACGATCGAAGAGAACATCATGACAGCTGCGCCGCCCAGCACCGACTGCGGCATGATCGAGACAAGCGCGCCCAGCTTGGGCACCAGACCGCAGAGAATCAGGAAGATGCCGCCGGTGGCCAGCGCAAAGCGATTGACGACCTTGGTCATGCTGACAAGGCCGACATTCTGGCTGAAGGAGGTGTTGGGCAGCACGCCGAACAGTGCGGCAAAGCTGGAGCCGATACCATCGCAGATGACGCCGCCGGACAGCTCAGTGTCGGTGGCTCGCGGTCCATGCCGCCCATGATAACGCCGGAAATATCACCCACGGTTTCGACCGCCGTGACGATGAACATAATCATGACCGGTGCGATCGCGCGCATATCAAACACCGGCTTGACCGGCATCAGCTCGGGCAATGCAAACCATTTGGCCTCGGCCACCTTGTTCCAGTTCAGCACCCATGCCTTGGTGTAGGCAACACCCTCGGCGTTCAGCGCGTGGTGGGCAGAATAAGACCCATGAGAAACGCTGCAATGTAGCCGCAGATGATGCCCACCAAAATCGAGGAGGAATTCAAAAAGGTGCTGCCGGAGTGCTTGCAGATCAGGATGACGACCAGCACAAAGATGGCGAGCAGCAGGTTTTCGACCGAGCCGAAATCCTGCGCGGTGTTGCCGCCGCCGAAGGAATTTACACCGACCGAAATCAAGCTCAGACCGATGGAAAGCACCACCGTGCCGGTAACGACAGAGGGCAGCAGCTTGCGCAGCGGCTTCAGAAAGAAGCCCAGCACGGTCTCAAACAGGCCGCCGATCAGGGACGCGCCCATGATTGCGCCGTAGGCCAGTACACCGCCGCCCATTGAGGCTGCGACCGAGCTGAACACCCCGATGAAGCCGGAGGAGGTACCCATGATAATAGGCACCTTGCCGCCGATGGGGCCGATGGAATACAGCTGAACCAGTGTGACGATGCCCGCCACAAGCATGGCATTCTGCAGCAGCGTGACGCGCAGGTCGGCAAATTCGCCGCCGGCCAGGCCGCAGGCGCCCGTGATGATAAGCAGCGGCGTAAGGTTGCCGACAAACATCGCCAACACATGCTGCATGCCCAGCGGCAGTGCCTGCTTCAGGGACATCTTGCCTTCAAAGCGGAAGGCTTCGGGGGAAAGATCGTTTTTCTTCATTCCACAACTCCTCAGATAAAACCTATTACAATATAACATATACCGCCAAAGCGGAAGGGCATACCGCCCTATTTATACATTATACCATCCCCTGCCCTGTGATTGCAATTCCATCAGCCGCCGCAGCAAAAATTTTGTGTGTTTTTGAAGAAGCTGAACGCTCAGAAAACTTTGAACGCTTGCTGCTGTCCGTGCAGGGTGTAGTGTACGGTCAGACCGTCGTCTGCATCCACGGTGCAATTTTCGGCGTGGTCGGTCAATTCCCGCAGGGCGTTGTATTGGCGGCGCATCTCATCCGTATAGCGGCTGGGCATATCGGAGGTGAGCAGGATGCCGCTGAACAGTGCATTGACCCGGGCCAGGGTCTGCTTTTGCTGTGCGGTCAGCTTGCAGTTTTCCTCACGCAGAAAGAAAACATCGGGGTCGCTGCCGTAGGCGCGCCCGTTGAGCTGGCGGCGGAAAATCGTGTTGCCGATGGACTGCCTTGTGGAGACCCGCTCGCGGTGGAAAAACCGCATATACCACACATCGTCCCAGTCCAGCCCTACATCACACCCAATGCGGCAGTAGTCAACGATGCCAAAGGCAGGCATGACCGGCACACCGCAGCCGAGGATCAGCTTGTCGCCGCACCATGAGCGCAGCAGTGCCATGGCGCGCTGCATCCGTCCTGCGCGGGATTCCCGGGCGTTGCCGAACGGTGCTGCGCCGTAGAGAAAGTCCAGCTTGACAAGGTCAAAGCCCCAATCCTGCAGGACGCGGTCAAAGACCTGCTTGAGGTAGGCCTGTACCTCCGGGTGGTCGATGTCCAGCGCATAAAAGCTGCTCCAGTTGCAGCCGCAGCACCAGGCTGACCGTCCGCCTGCAGCAGCCAGTCCGGGTGATTTTTGCAGAGCAGGGATTCCTTTTCGCAGACGAACGGTGCCAGCCACAGTCCTGCCAGAAAACCGCTTTCATGGGCTGCATCTGCCAGCGGGCGCAGCCCGTTGGGGAATTTGGCAGAGTCAGGCTCCAGCCAGTCTCCTACCTTGCGCTCCCAGCCATCGTCGATCTGAAAGAGATCCCCTGCGCGGAAAAGCGTTTTGCAGCCGTTGAGGTCTTCCTGAATCGAGGCCTCATCAATGTTCTGGTAGCGGTTATACCAACTGGAATACCCGGCCAGCCTGTGCGCGGTGCGGGGGCGGCAGCCCAGCGCCGCAAACCATGCGTCAAACACCTCGTCTCGGTGCCTCGGCAAAAAAGAGGGAGAACGCAGGAAAGCTGCCGCCGGTATGCTGTACCCCGACGCAGTCGCGCTCAATGCGCAGCTGTGCGGTGCGGCTGTCATAGGAAAAGATCGTGTAGCCCGGTGTCTCGTCCAGACTGGCCAAAAGCCGGTAGGTTTTCCCGCGCCGGAAATAGCAGTAGGAGAAGCCGTGGCTCTGTCCCCTTTTGCCGCTGTAGGGAACAAAATGATAATCGCCGTAACGGTCAAAGCTGTATTTCTCCAAAAGAAATTTCGGGACACGTTCAACACCGTGCTGCCGGTCCCATTTGCCCAGCTCCGGGCAGGCGGTCCAGGTTTGGTAGCCGTTCATGAAAGCTTTTCTTCGTGCGCCATCGTCCACGGAAGCGCAGCAACCGCATTTTGCAGCACTCCGGCGGCAGCTCTGCCCTCAGGCAGACGGCACGCTGCGCGGGGTGATGGCTGCCGTGCCGTCAAACTGGCCGCTGTCTGTTGCGGCATACCACTGCATCTCAGCCATTTTGAGTTTCCTCCCTGTGAAGCGCAGCACTGATTTCGGCTGCGCGGTCATCCGTCAGGGTGAACCTGCGACGGAACAGTACAAGCGCCGCCGCAAGGACGGCCATGGGCAGAACGGTCATCATGAGCCGCAGCCCGAGCAGTGTACCGGCGCTCTGGGCAGCAACGGGGCCTGTCTCCTCGGCATTGCCGGCCAGCCCGATCAGATCCAAGCCGATGCCGGTCAGAAAAACCGCCACGCCGGACGCAGCCTTTACAACAAAGGTCTGCATCGAGAAGATAACGCTTTCCTCACGCCGCCCGGTCTTGAACTGGCCGTAGTCCACACTGTTGGAGAGGAAAAGGTCGTCAGTACGCTGAGCATGCCGTTGCAGGCAAACAACCACCACGCCCGGCACGCAGAGCAGTGCCAGACTGCCGGAAAAGCCCGTCAGGCAGAGCAGGAGCAGCACAGCATAGCCGCCCAGCGCCAACCCCAGACTTACCGTAAATACGGCAGTGTTGCTGAGCTTTTTGCGCAGCACCGGATAGAGGACCATCATGCCGAGGATCTGTGCCGCACCGCCGATGGTTGAGAACAGCGTGTAGCTGGCCTTCCAGCCTGTGCCGCCGAAATCGTACTTGAAGAAATAGATGATAAAGTTGGAGGTCAGATACAGCGCCGAGTTGATCAAAACGATGCTGCCTACGACCACAAGCGCCTGATCGTTGGAGAACAGCGCCTTGAACATCTCGCCGACGGTGGCGGTCTTTATCTCGGCGCTGCCGGTCTCCTTGACGCTGGCGCAGCAGATCGCCTCGGTAACCACAAAGATGACAGCCACGAGCAGTGCTACCCAGCGGAAGCCGGTGCGCTCACTGTCGCCGCCCAAAGCACCAACCAGCAGCATGGTAAACATCGCAATGAGCGCCGAGCCGACGCCCGCACAGGTGCGGCCCACGACTGACAGGTTTTCTCGGTCAGCAGGGGTGCGGGTCACGGCGGGGATCATCGACCAGTAAGGAATGTCCATCATCGTGTAGGTGACGCCCCACAGGATGTAGATGACGCTGAAGTAGACCATCATGTCGGCACCCTCCAGCACCGGCGCGGCAAACAGCGCGTAGAGAACCACCGCATTCAGGACGGTGCCGCTGAGGATCCACGGACGAAACCGTCCCCAGCGGGTGCGGGTCTTGGCCACCAGCACCCCCATAAAGGGATCGTTGAAGGCGTCAAACACACGCGCGATCATCAGGATCAGGCCGACAAAGGTGGCAGGCAGGCTCAGCACATCCTGATAATAGTACATGACATAGGAGGCAGACAGCGCGTAGACCATATCCTTGCCCACTGCGCCGATGCCGAAGGCGGCTTTTTGCTTTGTTGTCAGTTCCATACTGCACACTCCTTCTTTGTGACGGTAAATTCTACGGTGACAGGCGCACACTGCGGGGCCGAGACGGTCAGCGCGGCTGTACCTGTCTGCCCGACTGTGCGCAGATAGCTCCGCCCATGCCGCCCTCGGCGGTTGTCGCCGCAGGGCCGACCAGCACGGCGGCACCGGTCACGGCAAAGGTCAGCGACAGCTGTGCATAGACGGCGGGGCTGCCGTTTTCATCAAGGATCCGCACCCGAACCCCGGCCATATCGTAGGTGTCACCCTCCTGCAGGACGGTGGCGGAGGGTGTTACCTCAAGATGCAGCCGGTGGCTGGGGCAGAGCGTGACGCTCTTTACCACGGTATCCCCGTTTTTGGCATCGAACCGCCAACGCGTAGCCGCGCCGCCCCAGTTGCCGACATACTTGCCGTACAGCGCCACACCGTCCGCAAAGCTCATCTTATAGCGCACCATGCACCACGCCAGCTTCAGCTTGTAGCGCAGCGGCAGCCCGGCCAAGCCGTAGCGCCCGGCTGCAAGCAAACAGTCGCGCAGCGTATCGGCCTTGGCCTTGTCAAAATGCTCCTGCGTTTCAAGCAGGACACCGATTGTGTCATCCACGGCCAGCGGCGGGTGCGGCAGAGCCGTCCAGCCGCTTTTGTGCAGGGTCGTCACAAACACATCGTTTTTGTAAAGATCCACCTCTCAGCGTTGGTAAACACATAGACCGTGCCGATTTGCCCGGCAGGATAGTCACCGATGTCCATCGCGGAGCTGACCGTCAGCACCGGCTCCTCCCCGCCCTGCGATGCGTAGACGGACGCCGCCAGCTTGGGATTGCGGAAGCTGTCCAGCACGCCGTGATAGCAGATGCGGTCCCCGGAGCCGAAATCCTTGTGGGTGGCATAATCAAACATACACCAGCCAAAGCAGCCCGCATGCTCTCCATCTGCGTAGGCGGCGTCCAACACCCGCGCATGGCGCAGGGCATGCTCCTGCCGGTGCGTTGCATCGTCACAGGACTTGGTGGGGTACATGTGGCCGTTGCATTCTGAAATCAGCAGAGCCTTGCTCAAATCAGGCGTTACATCCTTTTTCCGCTTGGCCCCGGCGTTTGAGCGTTGTGGGAGAAATCGTTGTAGGCGTAAACATCTTCCAGGAGATGGCTCTTTTCCAGATACCGCACGCCCGAGGTCGCCCGGCTCGGGTCCAGTGTGTGGGCGATTTGGTTGGTGCGCGTATAGAATTCGTCATCGTCCACGCTCTCGTTGATGCGCACACCCCACAGTATGATGCTGGGGTGATTGCGGTTTTGCAGCAGCATCTCCCGCAGCATGGCGCAGGCGCAGTCCTTCCATGCCCCATCGCCGATGTGCTGCCAGCCGGGCAGCTCGGTAAATACAAGCAGGCCCAGCCGGTCACATTCATCAAGGAAATACTGGCTTTGCGGGTAATGGCTCGTGCGCACCGCATTACAGTGCAGCTCGTTTTTCAGGATGCGGCGTCCTGCCGCTGCAGGCTTTCCGGCACGGCGTAGCCAATGTAGGGGTAGCTTTGGTGGCGGTTCAGCCCGCGCAGAAAGGTCTTTTTCCCGTTCAGATAAAAGCCGTCCGCCCGGAACACAGCCGTCCGGAAACCGAAGGAGGTTTCCCGGCTGTGCAGTACCTGCCCATCGGTATCGAGCAGCTCTGCTATGCAGCGGTAGAGATTCGGATGCTCGGTGTCCCACGGTGCGGCATCCGGCAGCGTAAGGCGGCATTCCGCCGATTCTGCCGGGGGCAATTGGCGGCTCACCAGCGTTTTGCCCGCACTGCTGCAGAGCCGGACGCGCAGCGCAGCGGCCTTTTCCGGTGCTTCTACGGTCAGCTGTACGGCAGCCTCGGTCAAGGTCGGTGTATGCACGAAAAGATCGCTCACACGGCTCTGCTGTGAGGTTTCGAGCCAGACCTCCCGGTATAGACCGCCGTAGGTCAGGTAGTCGACGACAAAGCCGAAGGGCGGCAGGCTGGGATCCTCGCGCGTATCCAGCCGCACGGCCAGCAGATTTTCTTTGCCGCGGTGCACAAGGTCGGTAATTTCGATGGTGAAGCCGGTGTAGCCGCCTGATGCTGCCCGGCCAGCAGGCCGTTCAGGTAGATCTCCGCCTGATGGGCGGCCCCGTCAAAGCGCAGGAATACCCGGGGCGCATCGGGAACGGTCAGTGTGCAACGGTAACCGCAGACCATCTCATAGTCAGAGGGGTCTGCGTAGTGGAGCGGCAGCTCCCGGCAGGTATGGGGCAGACGCACCGGACGACAGCCAACAGGTTCACCCCGACAGAAGGCATCGCTCCATTGCTCTGTAAATTCCCAGTGATTGCAAAGACTGTATCTCATCGTACCAACAACCCCTCCAGTAAAATGGAAATCATCTCATTCAGGGCATCCGTGTAGGATATGCCTTGCGCATCGAGCGTGCGGTCTGCAAGAAAATCCTCAATGGAAGCGGAGATCATCCGCTGCAGAACCGGCAGGGATACCCGACGGATAACGCCCTCCCCCATCGCCTGCTCCAGCAGTGCCAAGGTAGGCTCCCAGCCGGTTTCCAGATGCTCCCGCACGCGCGCTGCGACTCTGGGATATTTTTCATCCAAAAGATCCATCTGCTGCAGATCCAGCGCGGTGTACTCCTCCGGCAGGGCGATAATGACCGCCCGCAGCTTTTCAGCCAGGGTGCCGGGGCCGTCAAGGATGCGCTGCTTGCGGGCGTGGATCCTTGTGAACGCATCGTCCACCATATCCAGCAGCAGCGCCTCCTTGGATGGGTAGACCGCGTAGATCGTCTTTTTGCTGATGTGCATCATCGCAGCGGCCTGCTGCATCGTAAAGCGCAGCCCGTCCCTGCGGAACAGCTCCATTCCGACTGCGCGCAGTCTTGTGCACAGCTCGTTGTGTTCGTCCATCACTTGCCTCCTGCGGAAACCCGATTTAGCTTTCCGGTTTCCATTGTAGTGCGGAAACCGGTTCGATTCAAGCGGTTTCCTGCACTTTCTACCTTTTTGCTAATCGGGCACAGATTTTTTCGTCATATCGCCCATACGCTAAAGCTGTAACGGAACAGAAAACGCCCCCGCACAGTGATGCGGGGGCGCTTTGCAGGTGCCTCAGTTCGTTTTTTCAGTTTTTTGCTGCAGGCGGGTCAACTCCCGCAGCTCACGCACGGTGAAAAGGCCGCAGACAATGGCGGCAGCGCCGTCCGCAATGGGGCCTGCGTACATGACGCCGTCAATGCCCATAAAGAGCGGGAAGATGACGATGAGCGGCAGCAGGAACAAAATCTGGCGTGTCAGGGACATGAATACGCCGAGGCGTGCCTTGCCAATCGAGTTGAAGAAGTTGGAGGTGACCGGCTGGATGCCGTTGATCAGCGTCAGGAACATATAAATGCGGAAATACCGCTCCGAAAACTGGTAGTACATCTCGCTGCCGGTGCCGAAAATACTGATGATCTGCCGCGGGAAAAGCTGGAAGCAGGCAAACGCTGCCAGAGAAAGCCCGGTAGCCACAGCCAGCGCCAGCAGATAGCTCTTTTTGACGCGGCGGTAGAGCGCAGCACCGTAATTGAAGCCGATGATCGGCTGTACGCCCTGCGAAATGCCGATAACAAAGGACATAAAGATCATGTTGACCTTTGAGATGATGCCCGCGCAGGCCAGAGGAATATCGCTGCCGTAGATAGACAGTGCACCGTAGTGTGCAAGGGTGTTGTTCAAAACGATCTGGACAACACCCATAGCGATCTGGTTGAAGCAGGCAGATGCACCGTAGCTGAAAATCTTGCGTGTTCTGTCACCGTCAATCGTAAAGCAGCCCCGTGAGAAGGGTACAGATTTAAAATGGAAGAGATACCGTATGCTGATGCAGAACGAGACGATCTGCCCGAGAATCGTGCAAGTGCAGCGCCGGTCATACCCATATCCAGCCCGAAGATGAACAGCGGATCAAGGGCCGTATTGATAAGTGCGCCGATGAGCATCGACATCATGGAATAGCGCGGGCTGCCGTCTGCCAGGATCAACTTGCTCATACCGGTATTCATAATGAGGAACGGAAACCCCAGCGCTGTGATGCGAGTGTAGGCCTCTGCGTAGGGCAAAACATCCGGCGTAGCGCCGAAGAATTTCAGCATCGGCGTCAGAAAAAGCAGCGTGACCGCCATCAGCACAGTGCCGAACAGCGCCATCAGACACAGGCCGTTGCCTGCATATTCAGCAGAACGCTTTTCATTGCCTGCACCCAGCTGGAGACTGAAATTCGTCGCACTGCCGATACCGAGCAGCAGCGCAATGGCTGTGCAGGCAATCGAGAGAGGAAACGCAATGTTGGTGGCAGCATTGCCCAGCAGACCCACACCCTGCCCGATAAAGATCTGGTCAACAATGTTGTACAGCGACGTCACCAGCATCGAGATAATGCAGGGAATGGCAAAGCCGACAAGCAGCTTGCCTTCTTTTTCATATCCAAGCGGGTTGGCAGCATCAGCCTGTGATGAAACTGTTCTTACGCTCATGCAGTTTTACCTCCTTTAATCCTGTTAATAATCGAAAATATAATAATAGTAACAAAATCCGGTAGGAAATGCAAGTCCGTTTGCCTTGAGGCGCTTGAGCTTGCCCTACATGAGCCGGAGACCGTGACACAAACAAAACCGGGGCGAACTTTTCGTTCGCCCCGGCAGTACCTAAATGATTGGAGTCATAGCCTCATAACCTTTATTCGTTATTTTTCGGAGTTGGTTCCTATTTTCATGGGGAATCATTCCCTTTGCAGAATTTCAGGCTTTGAGATTGAGGATCAACCTCTGACACTTAGTACATTGGAGTTTCTCCTTATGAATCAGGTGGATTTCAGATACCCTCTGTTGGGTGGCGTGGAACCAGTCATGATAACCAGCCTTCTTTCATCCTGATCTATATGCTGCATGGGGGTCTTTGATGACGGCCCCTGAGTCTGCTGTTTAAAAGTAAGCTGCCTGACATCTCGTTCAATATTCTTTGTACAGGTTATGACCTGCGGCTTCGGATGCGGCGCTTTTTCATTCAGCAGGCCCAGGCCCGCCGGTGATGAATAGGATCTTTAAAGTTTGCCATTGGACTTGAGCCTCCTTCCTTACGAAATACCGCCGGTGTCTTGCTTTCTTTGGAGATTTCTTATGACATTTCTCCTTTGGAAGATCAGCTTCTCTTGGAGTTGTCTGCTCCTTATCTCCGGCTGTTTTCTTTCTGTGACTATACTATACCACAGCCCCTGGGATTCGTCTATTCGCAGATATGCCAACGATGCAGCGAAAGATTTGTGCAGTTTCAAGCTTGCCGCTCCGGACAAAAAATGGTATAATAAATATGTTGGGCTGCTGTACAGCCCAGACCGTGCGCTGTCCCTTTTGGCAAGGGACGGCGCTTTTTTGGCGGGATTGTGCTGTGATCCCACGGGCTGATCTGAACAGGCATTAAACAATATTCACTGCAAAACTACTGTAAAGCAGCTGCCGCTGCCGGGGCGGCTGTCCACAGTGACAGCGCCGCCGTGCAGGGCGGCTATTTTTTGTGCCATGGCAAGGCCCAAGCCGTTGCCCTGCGTCCGGTGGCTGGTGTCCCCTGATAGAACTGCTCAAAGATATGGCAGCAGGTCTCGGCGTCCATACCGCAGCCTGGTCAGTGACAGCCACAACCGGTCTGCCCTGCTCGCAGTGCAGTGTTACGCTTATGATTCCGCTCTCCGGGCTGAATTTGGCGGCATTGTCCAGCAGATTCAGCCAGATCTCCTTTACCAGCGCTTCGCTGCCGTGGTAGGTGCATGGGGCCAGCTCGGCCTCAAACTGCAGCGGCTTATCGCGCCACTTTTGCCGGGTCACAAGGATGCACTGGCGCAGCTGCTCATCCAGCGAAAAGTCTGTACAGTCGGTCAGAATGGTCTGTGCCTCGATACGATTCAACAGCAGCACACTGCCGGAAAGCTGTGCCAGCCGCCTGCTCTCATCGCGGATGATTTGCAGATACTCATGCTGCTCCTCAGGCGTGACATCCTCGTCCAGCAGCAGGTCGGCAAAGCCGCTGATGCTGACGATGGGCGTCTTAAACTCATGGGAAAAGTTATTCACAAAATCCTTGCGCAGCAGCTCGGTGCCGGAAAGCTCCTCCGCCGCTTTGTTGAAGGCTGCTTTGAACTCCCGGATCTCGGTGGGTTCATACCCGTGGGCGGCGGGCTGCAGGCGCATGGTGAAGTCCCCCGCCGCCAGCCGGTTCATCGCCTGTATGATGTTTTTGATAGGCTTTATTAACACAAGGCGAATCGCAACCACAAGGCTGACGGCCATCAAAATACAGCTGGCATACAAAATAACCAGCGCACCGCCGATGCTGACGCTGCCGTCTTGAATAAAAAAGCCGTGGTCAGCCTCCGATACCACCAGCACCGTCACAACGGTCAGATTCAGTGTAACGATGAAAAACAGGTTCAGCACCAGCAGCATTGTCAAATTTACGGTGCGCATGCAGTCGCGCAGCTTATTTACAAATTGCGCCATATCACACCTTCTTTATAGCACGGTAACCGATGCCGCGAATGGTCTGTATTTCAAACTCCGGCCAGTCGTAAAAGCGGGTGCGCAGCCGATTGATATGAACATTTACCGTTTTGTCGTCACTTTCGCTGTCCATGCCCCAGATCTCATCCAGCAGCTCCAGCCGGGTAAAGGTCCTTTCCGGATAAGCCAGCAGCTTGTATAGAAGGTTGAACTCCTTGGGCGGCAGCACCTGTGCATCGTGGCCGCGCCGCACGGTATGGTGTCGTAGTCCCAGC
>ENA-OQAZ01000876-OQAZ01000876.1-human-gut-metagenome-genome-assembly--contig:-NODE-876-length-15952-cov-2.077662_pt1 | contig 15952 bp, 25 predicted proteins | sample MGYA00242737_ERZ504531 | MGnify/ENA primary metagenome ERZ504531 (study PRJEB26092, sample SAMD00036244) | human gut metagenome | host: Homo sapiens | study: EMG produced TPA metagenomics assembly of... | reverse complement strand
GAAAAATGCTCAAGGATGATCGGAACGGATCTAATGTGACTGGAAAGAAGGCCCATGACATGGGTGGAAATCTATCACGGACGGCATCGGATGGATCCCGATGGAAGTGACGCCGCCGTATCTCGATAAAATGGAACGCCCGGATTTCGAGACGGTTTCCTGGCAGGGAGCACAAAATCAGGGAGCTTCTGAGCAGACGGACACAGCAGAACAGATCAAAGATGAAGAGCAGACAAAGCCGGAAACCAGGAAAGGCAGAAAACAGCTGCCGGTTCGGAAAATTCTGATCGTTGTGATCCTTTTGCTGATACTGGCACTGATCCTGTGGATCGCTTATCAGATTTTAAAATATCGCAAAAAATGGAAAGAAAAGAATCGGGCGATGTATTCGAAAGATGCCTCACAGGCGATCCGAAGCTGTTATGCACAGCTAAGGTGCTGGCTTATGTACGACGGAGTCCGGATAAAGGGAGGCTCCAGATATCAGATCTGCGAAGAACTGAGCAGAAAGTATAGCTCCGAGATGGCAGATCAGTATCGGAAAGTGACAAGACTGGCAGAAAAAGCCGCATACAGCAGCCATGCCATGGAAGAAAAACAGGCAGAAGAAGTCCGGGTATTTCTTATGAGTACCCAAAAACAGATATTAAATGAAAAGAATCTGTTTCAGAAATGGAAGATGCAGCTGAAAGTCCTCTCCTGAAACACCGGACAGGATCTCCGGCAGATCACAGAGGCACAAAAGGATAAGCAGAGCCGGTAATTGCTTGACATTTCCGGCAAATCAGCTTATCATACGAATATTGTGACCAGAAATCGGTGCCGTCCGGCATCCATAAAAGGGGTATCATGATCAGCCAAATGGACTGCTGAATGATACAGAAACAGGAAAGGATAACGTATGTCTTATATTATTGTATTTTTCATATCAATGGTTCCGCTGATCGAACTTCGAGGAGCGATTCCATATGCCATAGCCCAGGGACTGCCGTATGTGCCGTCCTACATCATAGCAATTCTCGGAAATATGCTTCCGGTGCCGTTTATTTATCTGTTTGCCAGAAAAGTACTGCTCTGGGGAGCCGACAAACCGGTCATCGGAAAGTTCTTCACCTACTGTATCGAGAAAGGTGAAAAAGGCGGAAAGAAACTTCAGGCGACCGCAGGAAAAGGCCTGTTTGTGGCACTGTTGCTGTTCGTAGGTATTCCGCTTCCGGGAACCGGAGCATGGACCGGAACACTTGCGGCAAGCTTTTTGGATATGGATTTTAAGTCCAGTATCATCGCAGTCATGCTCGGCGTTATGCTCGCCGGCATCATCATGGGACTTGCATCCGCAGGACTGCTCGGGGCAGTCAGTGCATTGTTTGCAGTGTAAGGTTTTTTATGGTTGACCTTATTTTCAGATAATGGTATGCTAAGAGATAAGGGAAACAGATAGTTTCCTTTCAATAAAGCGTGGTATCTGATACCGGGAAAGGAGAATTGTTATGGTAAAAAGAAATATCGTACTTGGCAATGTAGCAAATGTTCAGGAGTTCAACAGAATCTGCGGACATATGGATTTTGATGTAGATCTGGCACAGGGCAAATACCTGGTAGATGCAAAATCCATCATGGGCATTTTCAGTCTGGACATGGAAAAACCATTAGAGCTGTGTGCAAATACAAACGATGAAGCTTTGATTGACGAAAAGTTCAAAGCTTTTATCCAGTAATTGCAGATGTTAAAAAAAGCAATACAAAGATATGCAGTCGCTTTTGGCATGGCAGCAGCCATGTTCGCCGCAGGAGCCGGGGGGATACAGAGAGCAAATGCGGCAGAGATTGCAGATCAGGCAGGAAGTGTACAGGAGTCTGAGACCGTGCGGCAAAGTGAAACGCCGCAGGAGTCCGAGATGCAGAGGCAGCCTGAGACTATACAGCAGTCCGAAACGACCGGCCAAAGTGAGACACTTCCTCTGAAAAATGTTAAAAATGCACCGAAGCTTTCTGGAAAATGGGTAAAACAGCACGGAAAGGTTCGGTTTCTTTCACAGGATAAGACTTATGCAACAAAGACCTGGGCAAACATAAAAGGCAGATATTATTATTTTGATAAAAACGGTTTCCGCCGCCAGGGGCTGTTCCGCTATCGCAATGGAAAGACGTACTATCTTGGCAAAAAGGGAGCGATGGTCACCGGATGGCAGAAGATCAGAAAGCACTGGTACTATTTCGGCAAAAACGGTGCCATGAAGAAAGCGTCCTGGATCAGGACAAAGACCGGTTATGCCTATGTAGATGCAAAAGGAAAGCGGCTGGTAAGCAGCTGGGTCAAAGTAAAAGGCAAAAAGTACTATATCGATGAAAAAGGCGTCAAAGTGACAAAGAGCCGTTACATTGGCAATAAAGCTTATTATTTTGACAAAAAAGGTGTTTATCATAAGGACAAAAAGATCAAAGAGCGGCTGATCAACCCGAAAGGAAGATGGTGGCACTGACGTTTGATGATGGTCCGGGACCTTATACCGACCGTCTGTTAAAATGCCTGAAGAACAACCGGGCAGCAGCGACTTTCTTCCTGGTTGGGACGAGTATCGCAAATTATCCGGATACGATACAGCAGATGGCAAAACAGGGATGCGAGATCGGAAATCACACCTGGGATCATGCAAGCCTTTCATCTTTAAACGGCAGTTCCATACAGAGTGAGATCAGCAGCACAAATGCTCAGATCCGTGCACTCACCGGCCACAATGCGACGCTGGTGCGTCCGCCGTATGGAGCTACAACAGCAATGTGCAGATCAATGCGGGAGCACCGCTGATCCTGTGGAGCATTGATACCCTGGACTGGAAGACAAGAAACGCCAAGAATACGATAAATGTGGTTATGAATGAAGTGAAAGACGGTTCGATCATCCTGATGCACGATATCCACAGCCCGTCTGTGGATGCAGCAGAAGTGCTGATCCCGAAACTGATCGCATCCGGTTATCAGTTAGTTACGGTCAGTGAACTGGCAAAATACCGCAGTGTGGCTATGTACAGCGGAGGCGTGTACAATGCCTTTTACCGCTGAGTAGATTTTATGGATCCAAGTAGCAAAGAAAGCGGATTGCGAATATCCGCTTAACATGAAATAAAGCTGGAGTATAATCGAAAGATATACCCCAGCTTTTCGTTACTTTGTGATGTGAGATTTATGATGCCTGCGGATTGTTCCGTGTGTCGCACTCCCACAATCCCTGGCATCATATCTATTCTGCTTCGTGTTTTGCGACAGCGGCTTCTACGAATCCACGGAACAGCGGATGCGGACGGTTCGGGCGGGACTTCAGTTCCGGATGAGCCTGTGTTCCGATGAAGAACGGGTGATCCGGAAGTTCTACCATTTCCACGATACGTCCATCCGGAGAAATACCGGAGAGCATCATGCCGTTTTCTGTGAGCACTTTGCGGTAATCGTTGTTAAATTCATAACGATGACGATGACGTTCATGGATCGTTTCTTCACCGTAAAGCTTATAAGCCAGGAAGATTTATCCAGTACACAAGGATAAGAACCAAGTCTTAAGGTACCGCCGATATCCTCGATGCCGTCCTGCTCCGGCAGAAGTGCAATGACCGGATGGGTAGTATTAGGATCCAGTTCGATGCTGTGTGCGTCATTGTAGCCAACCACATGGCGGGCGAATTCAACAACCGATAACTGCATGCCAAGGCAGAGCCAAGGAATGGGATCTTGCGGATACGGGCAAATTCGATTGCCGTGATCTTGCCTTCGATGCCACGGTCACCGAAACCGCCAGGTACCAGGATGCCATCCATATCACCGAGCACTTCTTCGACGTTACTGTTGTTGAGCAGTTCGGAATCCACCCACTTGATATTTACAGTCGAATGCTGTGCGATACCGCCGTGTTTCAGAGCCTCCACAACACTGATGTAAGCATCGTGCAGCTGGATATATTTGCCTACCAGAGCGATATTTACTTCTTTTGTCGGATGACGCAGAGCATTTACCATAGCTTTCCAGTCTTCCAGATCCGGCTCCGGGCAGTCAAGCTTCAGGCAGTCGCAGACAACCTGTGCCAGATGTTCTTTTTCCATGGCAAGCGGTGCTTCGTAGAGATATTCCACATCAAGATTCTGCAGAACATGGTCACTTGGCACATTACAGAACAGTGCGATCTTGTCCTTGATGCCATTGTCAAGCGGAAGCTCGGAACGGCATACGATCACATCCGGCTGGATTCCCATACCCTGGAGCTCCTTTACGCTGGCTTGTGTCGGCTTGGTTTTCATTTCACCTGAGGCACGCAGGTAAGGGATCAGAGTAACGTGGATCAGGATCGCATTTTCATGTCCGACATCGTGCTGGAACTGACGGATGGACTCCAGGAATGGCTGACTTTCGATATCGCCGACCGTACCGCCAACTTCAATGATCGCAATGCTGGTTTCGTCTGATGTAAAATCGCGATGGAAACGGCTCTTGATCTCATTGGTGATATGAGGGATGACCTGTACCGTTCCACCGCCGAAATCTCCGCGGCGTTCTTTCTGCAGAACGGACCATAAATCTTACCGGTTGTGACATTGGAATTTTTCGTCAGACTTTCGTCGATAAAACGCTCATAATGTCCAAGGTCCAGGTCTGTCTCAGCACCGTCGTCGGTTACAAATACCTCACCATGCTGGATCGGATTCATCGTTCCCGGGTCGATATTGATATAAGGATCGAATTTCTGCATCGTTACTTTGTAGCCACGTGCTTTCAGAAGTCGTCCGAGGGATGCGGCTGTGATACCCTTTCCCAGTCCGGAAACAACACCTCCTGTTACAAATACATATTTTACTGACATAATTTCCTCCGTTCTGTGCACAAAACACGCATTTTTTTTTGACCAGATATTAAGTTCCTAAAAAAAAATACGGAAAAGATTATACACTATGCAAAGAAAAAAATCCAGTAAATCATACTGGATTTTTCAAAAAAGTACAAAGAAATTTTAGTGATAGTTTTTGTTGTTCTCATATTTTGCTTCCATCGTGAACTGGATACCGAGCTGTTTCAGCTTTTTGATATCCACCGGGGAGAGCATAACAGAAGTATGTGCCTGGCATTCGGCAAGTTTCGGCAGCTGTTTCATAGCCAGAGCAGCATCTTCATGAGCAGCGGCACTGATGGACAGGGCGATCAGACCTCATCGGTATGCAGCCTCGGATTGCGGCTTCCGAGGTAAGCAGTTTTCAGACGCTGGATCGGCTCCAGAGATTCCGGTGCAATGATATTTTTCTCGTGGTCAATGCCGGCAAGCTCTTTTAAGGCATTTAACAGAACCGCAGAAGCGGCACCGAGCAGGTCAGAAGTCTTTCCGGTGATGATCCTGCCGTCCGGCAGTTCTATAGCAGCAGCCGGAGCACCGGTCAGTTCTGCGACACGTCTTGCAGCCGGAACAACCTTGCGGTCGGTTGCAGTAACGCCGGCCTGGTTCATGATCAGCTCGATCTTATAAACTTCCTCTTCCTGATTGCGTCCGGTCAGAAGTCCGTTCAGTGCGTTGAAGTAGCGGCGGATGATCTCCTGGCGGGAAGCTTCCTGGCAGAGTGCATCATCGCAGATGCAGTTCCCGGCCATGTTGACGCCCATGTCAGTCGGAGACTGATAAGGGCTTTCGCCGTAGATCTTTTCAAACATTGCTTTTAAAACCGGGAAGATTTCCACATCACGGTTGTAGTTTACCGTGGTAAATCCATAAGCTTCCAGATGGAACGGGTCGATCATGTTGACATCGTTCAGTCAGCCGTTGCTGCCTCATATGCCAGGTTGATCGGATGTTTCAGCGGAATGTTCCAGATCGGGAAAGTCTCGAATTTCGCATATCCGGCACGGATACCTCTGCGATGCTCCTGATAAAGCTGAGATAAGCAGGTAGCCATCTTTCCGCTTCCAGGACCAGGGGCAGTGATCACGACCAGAGGGCGGGAAGTTTCGATGTAGTCATTTTTACCGAATCCCTCATCACTTACGATATGAGAAACATTATTCGGATAACCCGGAATCATATAGAGGGTGTAAACCTTGATGCCGAGTTTGATCAGACGTTGTTTAAACAGGTCTGCACTGGTCTGTCCGGAGTATTTTGTGATAACGACACTTCCGACAAAAAGTCCACGTTCTTCGAAAGAGTCGATCAGACGCAGTACATCGGTATCGTAAGTGATGCCGAGGTCGCCGCGGATTTTATTTTTTTCAATATCCACCGCACTGATGACGATGACGATCTCTGCGTGCTCGGACAGCTGCATCAGAAGCTGAAGCTTGGAATCCGGCTCAAATCCCGGCAGTACACGGGAAGCGTGGTAGTCATCAAATAACTTTCCGCCAAATTCCAGATAAAGTTTGTCTCCGAATTTGTCAATACGCTCGCGGATACAGCGAGACTGTGTAGCAAGATATTTTTCGTTGTCAAATCCTTTTTTCATATGATTAAGAACCTTTCCTAAAAATTCAAGTCGGATGCACGCAAGAACCGGCGTGCATTTCCTTGTTACAAAGTAACTCTTGCACTAGTATACAATAAATCATACCCGTTCGGCTACCGTTTTTTTAGAAAAGATTCATAATTGTGAGCTTTTTTTCACAATCTATATATTGATTTCTTCTGAAACTGTACTTATAATGGGATAAGTTGGAGTTTGCATATGAGGAGGACAAAAATGGACAACAATCAGATGCAGGGCGGCGGTCCTGGCAGACCACAGGGACCGGGTGGACAAAAACAGCCGGACAATGGTCGCAATAAGAACAATGGGAAAAAGCAAGGCGGCGGCAAAAGCATTCTGGTTTTTCTGGTGATTACTTTGATTGTGATGCTTGCCATGAATATCGTTACCAGTATGGTAAAAGATACAACCGAGCGTAAGATCAGCTATAATCAGTTTATTAACATGGTTGACCGCGGAGAGGTCGAATCTGTAGAGATCGGTTCCAACCGAATCGACATCAACCTGAAAAATCAGCCAATACCGGGTGTGAAGATCACCTGTTATACAGGTATCATGGACGATCCGACACTGACAGACCGACTGCTCAAGGCAGGTGTACAGTGTAGCAAAACCGTACCGGACAATTCTTCTTACCTGATCTTAAATATCGTGGCAAATGTTCTGCCGCTGGTTATGATCGGATTTATTTTCTACTTTTTCATGCGTCGTATGGGATCAGGCGGCGGAGTCATGGGTGTCGGCAAGAGCAAGGCAAAAGTTTATGGCGAGAAGGAAACCGGTGTGACCTTCCAGGATGTTGCCGGACAGGATGAAGCAAAAGAATCGCTTCAGGAAGTCGTAGGATTTCTCGAAGATCCGCAGAAATACGTGAAGATCGGAGCGAAGCTGCCGAAAGGAGCACTGCTTGTCGGCCTCCGGGTACCGGTAAGACACTGCTGGCAAAGGCAGTCGCAGGAGAGGCACACGTGCCGTTCTTCTCCATTTCCGGTTCCGATTTCGTGGAAATGTTTGTCGGTGTCGGTGCATCGCGTGTGCGAGACCTGTTTGAAGAGGCCAAAAAGAGTGCACCGTGTATCATTTTTATCGATGAGATCGATGCGATCGGTAAGAGCCGTGACAGCCGTTTATGGCGGCGGAAACGACGAGCGTGAGCAGACACTGAACCAGCTGCTTGCGGAGATGGATGGTTTTGATTCCTCCAAAGGTGTGCTGATCCTTGCAGCAACGAACCGTCCGGAAGTTCTGGACTCTGCACTTCTGCGTCCGGGACGTTTTGACCGCCGAGTGATTGTAGACCGCCCGGATCTCAAAGGAAGAGAAGATATTCTGCGTGTACACGCAAAGAACGTTAATCTTGATGAGACGGTCAATTTCAAAGAAATCGCCCTGGCAACAGCCGGAGCTGTCGGATCAGACCTAGCAAATATGGTCAATGAAGCAGCCATCCTTGCCGTAAAAGCAGGAAGAAGTGCCGTATCTCAGGCAGATTTATCGGAAGCAGTCGAGCTGGTTGAGATGGGAAAAGAAAAGAAAACAAGATCCTGAGCAAAAGGAGCGGAAGATCGTTTCCTATCATGAAGTCGGACACGCACTGGTCAGTGCACTGCAAAAAGATGCAGAGCCGGTACAGAAGATCACGATCGTGCCGCGTACATCCGGAGCACTCGGCTATGTTATGAACATTCCGGAAGAGGAGAAATGCCTCTATACAAAAGAAGAACTGTGGGCGAGACTGGTAGAATTTACCGGCGGTCGTGCAGCAGAGGAGATCGTATTTGGTTCGGTGACAACCGGAGCATCCAATGATATCGAGAAAGCAACTTCCATTGCCCGCTCGATGATCACACGCTACGGTATGTCTGAGAAATTCGGACTGACCGGTCTGGAGCGTGCGGCAAACCAGTATCTCGATAATCAGACGGTTCTGGACTGCAGTGAGGTGACACAGGCCGAGGTCGATAAAGAGATCACTGCTATGCTCAAAAAGGCATATCAGGAAGCAAAAGACATGCTTACGGCAAACCGCAGTATTCTGGATCACATCGCCGCTTTCCTGATCGAGAAAGAGACGATCACCGGAAAGGAATTTATGGAGATCCTGCGTAAAGTACAGGCAGAAGAAGCACAGAAAAACAGCGAAATACAGACCGAAGAAAACAGCACAAAAGTAAATCTTTCAAAAGAGAACACAGCAGACACCGCAACCGAGTAAGTGAGGATGTAAAAGCAGATGTTTGATATTCAGGAAGAATTAAAAAAGCTCCCGCTAAGCCGGGAGTTTATATTATGCATGATGACAGAGATGCCATTATTTATGTGGGCAAGGCGATTAGCCTGAAGAACAGGGTGCGGCAGTATTTTCAGACCAGCCGCAATAAAGGTGCCAAAATCGAGCAGATGGTCACAAGGATCGCCAGATTTGAATATATCGTGACGGATTCCGAGCTGGAGGCACTGGTTCTGGAGTGCAATCTGATCAAGGAACACCGCCCGAAGTACAATACGATGCTCAAGGATGATAAGACTTATCCATTTATAAAAGTAACGACATCGGAGGCATATCCTCGGATTTTGTTTTCAAGGAGCATGAAAAAGGATAAAAATAAATATTACGGACCTACACCAGTGCCGGGGCAGTCAAAGATACGATCGAGCTGATCCGTAAGATCTACAAAGTCCGTACCTGTAATCGCAGACTGCCGCAGGATATCGGAAAAGAGCGTCCCTGCCTGAATTATCACATCAAACAGTGTGATGCACCATGTCAGGGCTATATCAGTCAGGAAGAGTACCGCAGATCCTTAAACGGAGCGATGGATTTTCTGAATGGAAACTACGGACCAATCCTGAAAATGCTCGAAAAGCGGATGCTGGATGCCTCGGAGCGTATGGAGTACGAGGAGGCAGCGACCTGGCGTGACCTCAAAAACAGCGTCAGCCAGATCGCACAGAAGCAGAAGATCACAAGCAGCGACGGCGAGGACAAAGATGTGATCGCCGTGAAAATGGATGGCAGCGACGCAGTAGCCAGGTATTTTTTATCAGACAGGGCAGGCTGATCGGCAGAGACCATTTCTTCCTGCGGATCGCACCGCACGATTCGCAGAATATCGTGATCTCCAGTTTTATGAAGCAGTTCTATTCCGGCACGCCGTTTATTCCAAGGGAGATCATGATCGTGTGAGATCGAAGATCAGTCCGTCTTAGAAGAGTGGCTCGGAAAGCGAAAAGGGCAGAAGGTGCACATCAAAGTACCGAAAAAAGGTACCAGGGAAAAACTGGTTGAGCTTGCCACGCAGAATGCAGAGATTGTCCTGCGACAGGACAAAGATCGTATCAAACGAGAAGAAGGACGCACAATCGGGGCGATGAAAGAAATTGCCGGCTGGCTGGATCTGCCAGATCTGGTACGAGTGGAAGCCTATGATATTTCCAATATCAGCGGTTTCGAGTCGGTCGGATCCATGGCAGTCTTTGAACGCGGCAAACCAAAACGAAGCGATTACCGCAAATTCCGTATCAAAACCGTGCAGGGGCCAAACGACTACGCAAGCATGGAAGAAGTCCTGACAAGACGTTTTACACACGAGAGTGACCCTGAGAAAAAAGAGTATGACAGTTTCGGAAAACTGCCGGATCTGATCATGATGGACGGCGGCCGCGGTCAGGTCAATATCGCACTTGGCGTTCTGGAAAAGCTGGATCTTGACATCCCGGTCTGCGGTATGGTAAAAGATGACCGGCACCGCACCAGAGGCCTGTACTATAATAACGTAGAGATCCCGATCGACCGCGACAGCGAGGGATTTAAACTGATCACCCGCGTGCAGGATGAAGCCCACCGTTTTGCCATCGAGTATCACCGCTCCCTGCGAAGCAAGATCAGGTACATTCGATCCTGGATGACATTGACGGTATCGGTCCGGCAAGAAGAAAGGCTCTGATGCGTCATTTCCTCTCCCTGGAAGCGATCCGCGAGGCGAGCGAAGAGGAACTGGCAGCAGTGCCTTCAATGACCGCCTTAAGTGCAGGAAAAGTCTACGCTTTCTTCCATGAAAAGAAAAAAGAAGAACAAGGATGATTGTATGCAGCAAGAATGCCTCTGGCATTCTTGAATTTTCATGTGAACAGTATACAATTTTTTACAGAATCTGTTTTGTTTCTTGTATGATGTGTACGGATGTGATAGAATGAGAGCATGAAATCGAAGGAACGTGCATGGATTTGACGATGTTGTGTGCGTTCATGAGCAAGTAGCGAAGCGGATTGTGAATGTCCGCTTTACTGACAGGAAAGGACAAAAACAGATGAACAGTAACAGTAGTGTAGAATTGACAAAAATTGCAAAAAGCATGGAACTGAAGAATCTGACACCGGATGTTGATATTTCATCGATCGTGGTGACCACACCGGATATCAACAGACCGGCACTGCAGCTGACCGGATATTTCGAACATTTCGCATCCGAGCGTGTACAGATTGTCGGTTATGTGGAATTTACTTATCTGGAGCATATGACGAGAAATCAGAGAGTGCATGCCTATGAGCAGTTCTGTGCCCATAAGGTTCCGTGCATTATCTTTACATCAAAAACGGATCCGGATGAAGATATCCTGCGTATCGCCACAGAGAACGGTATTCCGGTCTTTACCACAGAGAAAAATACATCTCCGTTTATGGCAGAGATCATCCGCTGGCTGAATGTAGAGCTGGCTCCTTGTATCTCTATCCACGGCGTGCTGGTAGATGTATACGGCGAAGGTGTCCTGATCATGGGCGAGAGCGGCATCGGTAAGAGTGAGGCAGCTCTGGAGCTGATCAAGAGAGGCCATCGTCTGGTATCCGATGACGTCGTAGAGATCCGCAAAGTCAGCGATGCGAGCCTGGTCGGAAGTGCTCCGGATATCACTCGCCACTTTATCGAGCTTCGCGGTATCGGTATCATTGATGCCAAGACCTTATTTGGTGTGGAGAGCGTGAAAAATACACAGACCATTGACCTGGTTATCAAATTGGAAGAGTGGGATAAGGACAAAGAATACGATAGACTCGGACTTCAGGAAGAATACACTGAGTTCCTCGGCAACCGCGTTGTATGCCATTCCATTCCGATCCGTCCGGGACGAAGCCTGGCTGTAATCGTAGAGTCTGCTGCTGTCAACCACAGACAGAAAAAGATGGGTTATAATGCAGCTCAGGAGCTTTATAACCGTGTTCAGAAGTCACTTGCAAAGAAAAAAGAGGAGCAGAAGAAATGAAAAAATATTGTTTTGGAATCGATATCGGCGGAACAACCGTAAAATGCGGACTTTTTAATGTAGACGGAGAAGTCTGGATAAATGGGAATTAAGACAAGAACCGAAAACAACGGCGAAAATATCATCGCAGACATCGCAGAGACGATGAATGCCAAGATCGCAGAAAAAGGTCTGGACAAAGAAGAGATCGTCGGAGCAGGCGTTGGTGTAACCGGGACCGGCAGATGAAGAAGGCAACGTTCCGGTAGCGTCAATCTGCACTGGGGATTTGTACCACTTTCCAAAGAGCTTTCCGAAAAGACAGGTCTTGCAGTACGCGTCGGAAACGATGCAAACGTGGCAGCACTCGGTGAAATGTGGAAAGGCGGAGCAGTCGGCTATCACAATGTTGTCATGGTGACACTTGGAACCGGTGTCGGCGGCGGCATCATCATCAATGGCAAGATCGTAACCGGAAGCAACGGAGCCGGCGGTGAGATCGGACATATCCATGTAACCGACAGCGTTGACAAACCTTGCAACTGTGGCAACACCGGATGTCTGGAACAGGTTGCATCTGCAACAGGTGTCGTATATCTGGCAAACAAAAAGCTGGCATCCTGCGATACCCCTTCCGTTCTGCGTGACGGAGAAGTCAGTGCAAAAAGCGTCTTTGATGCCGTAAAAGCAGGCGATGCAGTTGCACAGGAAATCGCAGAAGAATTCGGCAGATACCTCGGTCTTGCATGTGCAAACATCGCAGGTGTGGTAGATCCGCAGGTATTTGTAATCGGCGGCGGCGTCTCCAAAGCCGGAAAGATACTCTTTGATTATATCGAGAAATATTACAAAAAATATGCATTTCCATCCTGCAAAGATGCAAAATTTGCACTGGCAACACTGGGCAATGATGCCGGTATCTACGGTGCAGCAAAACTGATGCTGTAATAAAACAACGGCAGTCAGCACCGCAGTACTTGCAGAAGTGAGAGTCTTCTCCGACTGAGATAAATAAAAATTCCATGAGAATTTACTTGATTTAAGTAATATCCTCATGGAATTTTTTGTATCCAAATGAAATTTTAAGATTCAGACAACAAATGCTTTGAACAACAGAGCAGATGCTTTTATGGAATGATCTCCAGGATCTCATCTCCGCCCGGAGCCGTGGTGCCTCCGGAGTCTCCGCCAGAGCCACCGCCGGAAGTGCTGCCGCCGGAACCGGAACCTGTGCCAGAGCCGGTACCTCCGCTTCCGGAAGAATCGCCGGAGCCGGAATTGCTGTCAGGTGTAGTTGTTGAACCGGAATTTGCATCAGAACCCGGCGTGGTCGCACCATCCTTCTTCGAATCATCGGCATCCATATCTGCCGCATCTTTTTTCGGATTCAGGATATCCGTGATCTTATCCAGGATGTTGTGACCTTTGCAGGTCGCACTTGGCGGAGCATAAGCGGAATCTTCCGTTGTGCCTCGCTTCCGGCCGGTCGTTTGACAAAGATTTTCGTTGTCGTGGTACAGGTCGCAGTCGGGAGCAGTCCGGTGGAAGAGCAGACCTTTACAGCCGTGTGCACATCGCAGCTCTTGGTCGGTGTCGTGCCTTTTGCAAAATATTCCGTGTAAGCCATGGAGCCTCGCGGATCTCCGGTGCAGACACCATCCACGGCGAGCAGTCCGGATTTCTTACATACATAGGCAGTTTCCACACTGTCCGGCTGTTCAAACTGTCTGACCGGAAGATTTTCGTGGATGCGACTCATGATCGCAGTCCACAGTTTTTTGTGATACGTGTGGTAAAGATCGCCGGACGGGAGCGTATCGTGGTTGTCATAGCCGCCCCAGACCGTACACGTATAATACGGGCTGTATGCGGCAAACCAGATATCACGGTCGTCTGAAGTCGTACCGGTCTTGCCGGCAATCGGCATCTCGCCGAGGCTGACATCGGAGGCTGTTCCGCCGGCTTTTACAACATCCATCATCGCCTGTGTCAGCAGGAAAGCGGTGCTGTCCTTTAAAACCGTCTTTTCTTCCGGAGTGTTGTCAATGATCACTTTTCCTTCGGAATCCTCGATACGGGAATAAAACTTCGCTTCGTTGTATTTGCCGCCGTTAGCGATCGTTGCATAGGCATCGCACAGCTCGATGTTTACGACACCGTCCGTGATACCGCCAAGAGCCAGCGGCTGGCGTACGTCCAGATTTTCATCATCGTAAAGTGTGCTGATGCCGAGAGCTTCGGCATACTCAAAACCAAGCCGCGGTGTGATCTCGGTCAGACATTTGACTGCTACTACGTTAATTGAACCTGCGATTGCCTGACGGATCGTAGTCAGTCCGGTGTAGGCATTTTTACCTGCCCAGTTATTGACCGGGACACCGTTTGTATAATTGTAAGGTGCATTGTCGAATACCGTAGCAAGCGTCATATTCTCGGCATCAAGAGCCGGAGCGTATGTGCTGACGATCTTAAAAGTCGAACCAGGCTGTCTGCGGGTTTCCGTGGCACGGTTCAGCGTCAGGCTGGCTTCCTTTTCGCCACGTCCGCCGACGATCGCCTTCACATATCCGGTCTCATTGTCGATGATCACGACAGAGGCCTGTGGCTGCGGAACAAGAGAAACACGCTCGCCAAGCACAGTATCGCCTTTTTCAACCATGGCGTTTTTGTAAGTCTCTGCGGCAGCTTTTGCAGATTCCTCATCGTCAAACATCATGTTAAAAGAGCTGTCCTGTTTCTGGAACCAGCTGCGGAGCATTTCACTGCTGTAATTGATAATCTCGCCGTCGGATTTCTGGATACTCAGAGCATAATCGAGACCAATCAGCGTCACCGAAGGATAATTCTCCGGGTTGGCAAACTCCTCATCGCAGATTTTTTGAATCTCTTCATCCTGATTGGAATAAATCTTCAGACCGCCGGAGTAAACAGCTTTGTAAGCCTGCTGTCTGGTGTATCCCTTGACTTCCACAAGGTCATCCATGACCTGTTCGATCAGAGCGTCCGTATAGTAACTGTAAATAGAAACCTCGTCCGTCTCCTGAGCCGTTTTCTGGATACGGGAATACACATCGTCCGCAAGGGCATCCTGCTGCTGCTGTTCGCTGATATAGCCTGATCGACCATTTTCTGAAGAATGATCTTGCGTCGCTTTGCATTCTCATCCGGATTGATGATCGGATTGTACAGCGTCGGATTCTGTGTAATGCCGGCAATGACCGTAGATTCCGAGAGATTCAGCTGAGATACATCTTTATTAAAATAGCGTTTGGCAGCAGCCTGTACGCCGTACGAGCTGGCACCTAAGTTGATCGTGTTCAGATAATCCTGCAAAATCTGGTCCTTCGACATCTTTTTCTCCAGCTGCAGAGCCAGATACTGCTCCTGGAACTTACGACGCAGCTTCTGAGAAAGAGCCGTCTGCGTCACCCAGTCCGTAAAAACATTATTCTTGATCAGCTGCTGCGTGATCGTACTGGCACCCTCTGAGAAATCCCCACTGGTGATGCCGATCACCGCGGCACGGGCGATACCCTGGATATCGATGCCGTGATGCTTGTAAAAACGCTCATCCTCGACGGCAACGATCGCATGCTGCAGATCCTCCGGATCTGATCCAGCTTCACAAGAATACGGTTGGAAGTTGATTCGGCAAGCTTCTGGACCGGTTTATTGCCGGTGTTATAGATGTAGGTGGCCGATTCTGCCGGTGCAACCGAGAGAGAATCGATGTTAGGGGCACTGGCGATCAGCCCTTTGATCATGCCGACACCGGCCGCCGTGCCAAGGATGACGCAAAACAGCAGAAGTACCAGAAAAATCTTCAGAGCCGTAAGCGAAATACGCCTGAAGATCCTGGTTCCCGCTGGAATGCTCTTCTTGTGGGCAACGTGGTTTTTGTCAAAATTCATATAAAATACCTCCGAAAAAAGACAGTAAGTTTTGCTATGTAAAAACGATAACGTTTAAAAAGCAGGATGTGCTACAAAATCATTCAAAATTCGCTCATTTTTCAGCGAAAAATGGCTGCTTTCTCATGATTTAGCGGAACCCATGATGCCATACGGATTGTTCCGTACTGCGTACTTTTCACAATCCTACCCAACATTCGCATATCGTGAAGCTTACGCTCCACTTTTATGCTCATATCGGGGCGGGTCATTAAGCCATAAAACCACTCCTGTGCAAGCACATCGTGGTTTCAGGCTTTTTGACCCT
>ENA-OQAZ01000875-OQAZ01000875.1-human-gut-metagenome-genome-assembly--contig:-NODE-875-length-15961-cov-5.096375_pt1 | contig 15961 bp, 16 predicted proteins | sample MGYA00242737_ERZ504531 | MGnify/ENA primary metagenome ERZ504531 (study PRJEB26092, sample SAMD00036244) | human gut metagenome | host: Homo sapiens | study: EMG produced TPA metagenomics assembly of... | reverse complement strand
GTAATTGTAACCTTATGCTCCTTTTTCTACTTGAAGCCGATGACCGTAAAAATGTCAGGGAGGTTTTCCTTTGGCTGTATGAACAGCTTGGAGCAGCTCTATACCACAAGTTATTTCCTGTTATCCTTACAGACAATGGCTCCTCTTTTAAAGATCCTGAAATATTTGAATCTCCTGGAAATACAGCTCGTTTATCTCGTGTTTTTTATTGTGACCCCATGTCTTCCTGGCAAAAAGGCAAGCTGGAAAAGAACCATGAATTTATCCGTTATATCCTCCCCAAAGGCATAAGCTTCGCACGGCTGAACCAGCGTAAGGTAACTCAGATAGCCAACCATATCAATAGTGTAGCAAGAGCCAGTTTAAACGGCTGTACCCCCTTTAAACTGGCTCAGTTACTGATAGACAGAAAACTATTGGAACTTTGCAATCTTGAAGATATACCCGCGGATCAGGTGATATTAAAACCTACGCTGCTAAAGCACTAAATATCACCTTCATTTCCGGTATCGTATTCTTCTGGCCGGTGGAGGTTACCCTTGCAAAAAAACTGCCAGCGGTTCTTTCGTGATGTCCCAATGCCGTAAAAATACGGTGTTTTCTCTTTATATTATAGTTGTATTTCATGGAAATATCTATATCCGGTAGACGTTAATCCTACAAAAATCCCTTTTCTTATCCATATTGGTACATGGTGGCAGTTACTTTTTCATTCAACCTCTTCACATTTTCACATTCTTCTCCACAGGTCTGACTGTTTTTTAACGCTATTATATAACTTCAGATTTTTCTTCCGAATCAGTACGGTGAATCTGTCGAATAATACATCCGATCGATACCGGAACGGTAATAAGGCAGGCTACCGCACCAGATAGCATGACTGCAACATCCTGGAATAGAAACTGGGAATTAAGGATGATCTCCATGGTATATTGCTGTGTCTGAATGTATGAGAATAATAAAATAGTTCCTCCAAGATAGGCAAACAGCAACGTATTTACCGTTGTTCCGATAATTTCTTTTCCAACCTGATAGCCGGAAGCTGTAAGTTCTTTTGCTGTCAGACCGTTTTTATGAGTCCAGACTTCATATACAGAAGATGTTACAGATAATGCTGTATCGATAACAGCCCCAAGAGTACTGAAAACAGTTACAAATATTCCTACATGAAGCATGTTAATATGAAGATCCGTACTGTAATAATACATAAAATCGTCTTCCGAAATCTGCAGCTCATTTAACCCGTAGCTTCCTGATCTCCATGTAATAATATAAATCGGAATAAACAAAAGTAACATTACCAGCAGTGTAGCCAGAAAAGCCGCCCGCGTCTTTGGATTATTTCCGTTCTGATAAAACAGAGAAATATAACAGACACCTGCACCTGCCACCAATATCAGGAGCAGTACAGGAAAACCGGCAGACATCAGCATAATTGAAAAAAACAAAATTACAATATTCCCCGCCAGTGTCATAATTGACATGGCTCCACGCTCTCCGCCAATCAAGATCACCAGAAAAATTAAAATCAATGCAAGAAAAATGATCATTCTCTGACACCCCTTTTCCGTGATGGTATTTTCATAATCGCTGAAGCAATAAAAACAGATACCGGTATTGCCAGTACAATTCCAATACTTTCTATCAGAAAACGACAGATATCATATGGAATGTGATATCTCACGATCGTTATAAAGCTTACATCATTATTCATCTTAAGTATGAACATGGGAATCATGCCACTTGCCAGAACAAACAACAGTACATTTATCATGGTTCCCATAATATCATATCCGATTTCACGACCGGAATGTATCAGTCTTCTCAGAGAAACCGATGGATTTTTCCGCACGATTTCTCCTACTGCTGCGCTGATCGTCACCGTCACGTCCATAATTGCACCAAGTCCTGTCAGCATAATATCTGCCCAGAATATATCCGCAGAATTGCCTGTACTTCCAAGGTATTCCAGATTGGAATAATCCAGATCTCCGTACATATAAATAGAAAATTCAAACAATGCCATGATCAGAAACAGAACACACAGTGTCGAAAGAACTGAGGAAAATGTTTTTCTGTGAATTCCATTTAAGCAGATTAATGTAGTCAGTGAAAAAAGAACTGCGATGACATTACAGATATTTAAAATATTTTTTCCCTCTGTAAAAGCCTGAAATCCATACGCAAATATGACCGTATTCAGTATCAGTGATATTATCGTGTAAAATCCCTGCTTTCCTGTAATGCAGATCAGAAGAAAAAATAATCCTCCTGCCAATAAGGCAGATACCCATCCCTTTTTATAGAACGTATTGTTTTTCCGGGGCTTTCCTTTGAACCGCTTAAAAGAACGGTGTCTCCTTTATGATATTTCTTAGTTTGAATCTGAGAAGATGTATATTCATTAGAGACCGTTATTTTTTCCCCTTTATGCGAACCGTTTAATATCCGTGCTGTAATCTTCTGAGTATAGTAATATTCTTTTGATCCCCTGGTTCCTTCTCTGCTCAGAGTCTGTTTTTCTGTTACAGAACATATTTTTGCCAGCGGTGTATGATAAAATCGGGAATTACAGCAGGTAAACAGAACAAAAATAATATATATGCCGGCTAAAAGATATTTTTTGTGAAATACGCAGGATTTCATTAACTTCATTCCCCCTGTAGAAATATTGCAATCGTAAACGCAATGACCTATTGCTTTTTATCGAAGTAACATTGTACGCTTTTTGAAAGTATCGGTCAATATAAGGTATACAAAAAAACAGCAGCAGAACCGTTTTCACAATTCTGCTGCTGCCCCATAATTATTTTAACAAATACCTGACTCCAAAAAAGCCATTATTTACAAAGCTCAGAAAATGCATCTGCAACAAACTGAACCTTGGTTCCGATGATAACCTGTACAGAAGTTTTTCCAGGTTTGATCACGCCTGCAACACCTGCAGATTTGATCACTTTATCATTTACTGCTGTAATATCCTTAACCTCAAGTCTCAGTCTTGTGATGCAGTTATCAATGCTTGTGATGTTCTCTTTTCCGCCACAGCCTTCAAGGATTTTTGCGGCAATAGCAGTATAATCATCATTTGCAAGCTCGATATTCTTCTCTGCCTCAAGATCGTCATCGTCTTCTCTTCCCGGAGTCTTCAGATCAAATTTCTTGATGGCAAAAAGGAATACAACATAGAATACGATGAATGCTGCAATTCCAAGAGGAAGGATGAGCCATGTCTTCTGTGCTGCCGGAAGTGAGGATGAGAAAAGTAAATCCATCGCACCAGCGGAGAAGCTGAAGCCTGCACGGAATCCAAGAGCAACTGTGATCATGGTAAAGATACCGTAAAGTAATGCATAGATCACATAGAGGCCAGGAGCAAGGAACATAAATCCAAACTCGAACGGCTCAGTTACACCACAGATAAATGCACAAATTGCTGCAGATGCAACAAGACCGATCGCGATTTTTTTCTTTGCAGGTTTCGCACATTTAACCATTGCAAGTGCTGCACCAGGAATACCAAACATCATACATGGGAAGAATCCGGACATGTACATTCCAAGACTCCAGGATACATCTGCAGAGGTTTCACCTGCCCAGAAGTGCTGAAGATCACCAAGTCCGATGGTATCAAACCAGAATACATTGTTCAGTGCGTGATGTAATCCGGTAGGGATCAGCAGACGGTTCAGGAATGCATAGATACCTGCACCAACAACATCCATACCTGCAACCGCTTTTCCTAATGCTACAAGTGCACTGAAAAGTAATGGCCATACAAACAGTAATACAACAGATACGATAATGGAAACCACTCCTGCGATGATCGCTACGCAACGCTTGCCACTGAAGAATGACAGCCAGTCAGGAAGCTTGGTGCTCTTGAATTTGTTATAGCATGTAGATCCGATGATACCGGCAAGGATTCCGATAAAAGGATTCGCAATTTTGTCAAATGCAAGAGTTTTTGTTGCACTGTCAGCGATTGATGGAATGATGGTTGTAACAAATCCTGTAGAAAGAAGTGTTGTGAGCATCAGCCAGGATGCAAGTGCAGCAATTCCGCCGGTTCCGTCATTCTTTTCTGACATACCGACACCAACACCGATAGCAAAAAGGATTGCCATGTTATCGATCAGAGCTCCGCCTGCCTTAACCAGAAACAGACCGATCAGATTGGCTGCGCCATGAATGTCTCCACCCTGCATGGTTGCCGGACATAACCAGTATCCGATACCCATAAGGATACCACAGATCGGCAGTACTGCCACTGGAAGCATTAACGCTTTTCCCAGTTTTTGAAGAAATTTCATATATTTCCCCTCCCTTAAAATAAATATATTTGACCGGATCACTCCGGTTATAACACCCCGAAGATTACTACTATCTCCGGGCTGTTATAAGCCTGTCAGCTGCATGAAGATGATCATGAAAGCTTGAGGACGGCTTCATCCGCCGAAACATCCCCCTCCTTCTGGAGGCTTATCTTTCCGTAATCATCTGTGTTGCAGATCAGAACCGGGATAATTGTATTTAAACCGGCTTTCTCGATTTTGTCCAGATCAGCCTCTATCAGAAGATCACCCTTTTTAACCTTGTCACCTGCTGCAACGTGCGCTTTAAAGGGTTCGCCCTTAAGTGTGACTGTATCCAGTCCGATATGTATCAGTATTTCCGCTCCCTGAGTGCTTGTCAGCGTAACTGCATGAAGAGTATCAAATACCATTGCCACCTCACCGTCTGCCGGAGCATATATCCTGCCGTCTGCCGGGATCACTGCAAAACCGTCACCCAGTACCTTATCCGCAAAGACAGGGTCCGGAACCTCTGCAAGGGGAACCACTCTTCCTCTGCAGGGTGCATAAATTAAATTTCCTTTATCTTTTCCTTTAAAAAATTTCAACATATTCTCTTCCTCCCGTTATTTTCCCACTTCCCCCGGTATTGATATCCACGATGTCGCTTTGTAAATATGTCTATATATATTTTTTCTGTGCCGGGTTTATATTATATATTTCGTATAATTTTCATTTTTTGTTTTTTAGGCATGTGTATATATTAACCATTATTTTCGGTTTTGTCCATATTTTTATCGGTATTTTTCAAAAAAATAAGCTGTAGTACATTAATGCGACAGCTTATACAAGAATATTCAGTTTACTTCAGCAGTTCTTTTTCAATCCTTTCCCCTGCCTCCGGAGCCTGTTTATTCATCTTCTCCTGGAAGCCAAACATGGATACACAGGCAATATTGTCACCGCCCACCTTCGGTGCAAGCTGCAGATATCCCGTCATTTTTTCCTGTATTTCACAAATTGTACAATATATGTAAAACTTTGTCGGTTGCTTACTGCAAAATTTCGATCCGTTTTGAAATAAGCTCCTTCACATTTATCAAAAAACTCCCTCACATATCAGTTTTTTCTGATACATGAGGGAGTTTCTGATTTATGACTGATCTATGATCTATTTTGCTTTATATCGGTAAACGGTTTTCACTGCTGTGCTGTCTTTACCGGTTGTCCAATCACTTTCGGAGGTTGTCGTCTGAGTCTGGAGTTTTTTGTTCTGATACTGGTTCATGCGGTACCAGCCTGGCCTCTGGCTCCGTGGCTTCCGTAGCGCCGTTGCAGGTAGTTCCGCTGGAGCACCATACCCGGCTGCCGTTTCCTTTCCAGTTCAGCAGATAATAGGTAATGCTCGGGTCATCTCCATCTGCGCCGGAAGCAGCTACGGTTACCTGACTGGCTGCCACACTGTCAAAATGTACATAAGAGCCCGTCTGTGCAAAGTTTACATTCTTTCCGGTATTCGGTCCGCAGAAATGATAGTAATAATAGCCCACCAGCTGTCTGGAAGCAGATGTCTCCAGTGGCCTTACAGACTCATAAACACCACCATCATTGACATAGCTGGAGGTTGTTTTCTGATAGGTGTGTTTATACTGGATCGTATATTTATCGGAAGTGATATTCTTTGGAAGCGTATCCACATAAACCCAGTTTTTAGGTTTCGCCTTGATCTTAAAGGTCTTTGTTACGGTTCCGCTGTAGTTTCCCTTAAACTTCACCGTTACCTTATAAGTGCCAACATTTTTTCTTCCCCGGGAATATGACACCTTGTAATTACCGGAACTGATGTTTTTTTTATTCGCACCGGTTACTTTCACCTTCGGTGTTTTTACTTTTCCGTCGTATGTATAGCTTGTGGCGGAAAGCTTTATTGTCTTCGGATAATAGATGGTTTTCTTTCCGGTCACCGCACCGCAGGAGCAAAGATACTGAACATATCCGTTTCTGGATGTAGTTGCTTTCTTTACCTGTTTTTTGTAGCTGTGTTTATGAGCCTTTCCGGTGATCTTAAAGGTTTTTGTAACGGTTCCCGAGTAATTGCCTTTAAACCGAACTGTTACCCGATAGGTTCCAACATATTTTCTTCCGGCAGATAGGTAACTGTATAGTTGTCTGCACTGATCACCTTATTATTGCTGTCTGTAACCTTTACCGTTGGCTTTTTTACTTTTCCATTATAAGTATAGCTTGTTCTGGAAAGCTGTATCTTTTTCGGATAATAGATGATCTGTTTATTCTGTATACTTCCGCAGCTGCACTGCTCCTGTGTATATCCGTTGGCAGTGGTGGTGGCCTTTACTGTTACTCTCTGATAGCTATGTGTATGTGTGACCGGAGCTGCCTGGACAGTGAAATTCACAGAATCCGAAAATGTATATGCATACTGTGCATGATTCACAGATGCCACCGCTACCCTGTAATCCCCTGCCGGCAGTGTGCAGGACCAACTTGTTCCATTCACTCCATACTTAACTTGCGTCGCATTGGATTCTCCTGCTTTATACACATATACATCATAATATCTGGCATAGCTTGTTGCATTCCAGGAAAACGTTGTGGTCTGATTCGCTTTTCCCGGATTCACGCTCACATATGGCTTGCCCGGTACACGAACGCCCGGATAGATAAAGCCAAGCAGCACCTTGTTGGAATCATAAGGCGCCTTCCTCCGACTGCATTGGTCAGTGTATATCCATATGCAACTCCATGAGAGGATGTCTGATCTTTGTCCGTTCTTCCTCCCTCATCTACCGTAAATCTGTTGTTTCCAAGATTGGCTGTTACATAAGCAACATGTCCGTAATAATCTCCGCTCCATACAGCAATGGAACCGGGAACAGGCTCATTTCCTACTGCATATCCCTGATTGATAGCATTTTGCCACCAGTTTACCGCATTTCCCCATGCAGGCAGCGCGATTCCCTGTCTGTCATACACGCACTGCCATGCAAAGCGTGTGCAGGGGATCTCATATAAGCCATCTCGATCCACATCCTGTGTTGTAGGATAGGGATTACCGGCAGCTGTTACCATTGCCGCCGGCACCGCACTGAAGGCAGTTACTGCGGACAGCGCAAGGACCATTAATTTTTTCAGAAGCTTCTTTTTCATAGTATCCTCCTTTCCTGCGGTTTCATCCTTCTTACCGGATAATCCTGATCTGGCACGCCTCCATGGCTTTCAGTGCATTCTCATGACTCTCCGGTGTTACACCTGCGCAGCATGTGGCATCAACACAGATCGGCACTTCCGGAAGGGATGCCTTGATCAGAAGGCATTGGAGATCACACAGATATCTGTGCAAAGTCCCACAAGAGTAATGCTTCCGATTTCTTCATCCTCATTGAGTGAAACCAGTTCTCCCGCCAGATCGGTGGAACCGAAGGTTTCTTTGTCAATGGGTTCTGTTTTCCTTAAGGCGTCCAGCTCTTCCCGAATCTGCCATCCATCTGTGCCCCGGATACAGTGAGGAACCGGAAGGTTTTTCCCCTCCTGTGTCTCCAGATAATACGTTTCATGGGTATCTCTTGTGAAAAATACCTTTCCGTCAAAATCCCGGATCTTCTCCTCCACCTTCGGAACAATGGCAGCTGCCTCCTTCGTGCCAAGTGCACCGTCGATGAAATCATTTTGCATGTCTACTACAATGAGAATGTTCTGCATGTTTGTCACCCCTTGTTTCATAATTTATTTCTGTCCGGCAAGTTTATGATACCTTTATTGTGCATGCTCTCGCGGAAGATGTCAAGGTAAAGAAAAGTCTCTCATGCTTCAACAATCCGTACATCCCACGCAGGAATGATCAGCAGTGACTCAGCTTTGATCGTCTCACCGGTAAGTACGTCTTCTCCATCACTGTATTTATACGCAACAGACTGTTCCTTTGCAGAATAATTCAGAAAATACCGGACAGTTTTTCCAAAATCATTCGTTCCTTCACGAACGATCACCGGATATTCATAACCGGATAACTTTACCCCTGCATCGCCAAGAGCAGCTTTTATCACATTCTGAAGTGTGGCATTATCTGTCATGCATCCCAGATAGTATGCTATACCCATTCCATACTTGTTTCTTGTTATTGCAGCATATCCTTTCCAGTTATAATGTTCATATCCTGCAATCACCTCTGCGCCTTCCGGTTTGAGAAGTTCCATAAAGACCCTGCTTCTCCAACCTCTGCCGAATCCGCATCATCAGAATTTATATCTGCATCTGCACTCCTTGCAAAATCATCCAAACTTTCCGCACCATACAGTTTTCCTGACAGCTTCACATTGTGCGGGAAGGTAAACTGATCATAGCTGATACCCAGAGCATCTTTAAGGATATGCGGCTGTGCATCTGCATGAACCTTCACATTCTCATTGGCAAAACCGCTTTTAAATGTCACGACCAACGTGCCACCGTCTTTCACATACTGATTCAGCCTCTCTAAAGTGCTGTCAGGTGCAGCATAAAGCGCCGGTACAAAAATCGCCTTATACTGAGAAAGATCCTCAGATTCCGGCCAGACGAAATCACACTCCACATTCATCCGGTACAGTGCATCGTAAATCCAACGCACCACATCATTGTATCGGATCTCTCCATTATCCCGGAAGTCGCCTGGATACCAAACCAGTTCAGTGCAGTCAGAGCCTCATTACTCACCATCACAGCCACATCATTTTTCTTCTTGAGATTTACCATATGACTGCCTTTTTCCCGAAATTCCTTTCCAATGATGCAAGCCTCCCGGTAAGTATCATTCTCCGCAAGATCATGCTGAGAAGCCCCTTCCAGTATGTCTCAAATGAATTATGGATAGAATGCCAGTGCCAGTACATCACACTGTTGGCCCCGGACGCAAGATGGCTGTAAGCACAAAGCCGAAGCTGTCCCTTATACGGCGTCCAGCATGGAAATCCCTGCGCTTCCGTCTCCAGCACCAGATAATTATCATGCTTCAGACTACGGATCATATCCCCACCAAAAGCGATCTCCGTACCGGTCAGCTCATCCTGAGAGGGATGATAAATATCGGTTCCGGCAATGGTCAGAGCCTCCGAAACATGCAGATGGTTCACATCCGGCTGCACTCCGTAAGAATAACCTCTCCACTCAAAATCCATATTGTGAGTAATAAACTGGTCTTCTCTCTTATACTCACTGACGATCCCGGCCTGCCAGCTTAGGAATCTATCCACCAGAGTCCTCTGAAATTTCTCAAACTCTGCTCCCAGGCTTCCGTTGATGGTTCCTCTCACATCCGGAAAATCCTCCCAGGCATCAATCCGATTGCTCCAGTAATCCAGCCCGAATTCATAATTCATGGCATCCAGATTATCATGAAATTTTTCTCTTAAATATTTCACAAAAGCCAGCTGCACATTCTTACCTGCTGTGCCGTAATATTTTGTCTCATTATCCACCTGGAAACCTATAACACATTTCCTGTGGGCACTGATCTCCATCAGCTTGCGGATCACACGCTCCGCATAAAAAAGATATACCGGATTGGTAATGTCCATGATCTGTCTTGCACCATAGATCCCTGCGCCTTTTTTCGTTGTAGCGATCACATCCGGGTGAGCTTCACCATCCACGCAGGCACTGCTACGTAGGCGTTCCGATGATCACATTGATTCCGGCTTCCTCCATGGCATCCATCACACGCTCCACATGTGAAAAGTCAAACACCCCATCCTGGGGCTCGCAGGTGCTCCACGTAGATTCCGCAATACGCACCGTATTGATCCCGGCTTTTTTCATCATATCTATATCTTTATCAAGTCTGTCATACGGCATGTATTCGTCGTAGTATGCCGCACCAAAAAGAATTTCCTTCATATTCGTTTCCTTTCATTATTTAGAAATGCGACGCTTTTTAATATTCTCCAGAATTGTGTCATATTCTTTGTCAAGATGATAGAACGCCAGAACAATGATCTGTGCCACGGTAAGGACGATTGGCACATAAATGTAGCTTACCTTGATAGCAGAAATCGCACTTGCTGTCTGTGTTGCTGCAGTTCCCACGTATCCACCTGCCGCAAGAATCGCTCCCATCACCACATTGCTAAGACCATTTCCAATCTTCTGTCCAAAACTTGCTGCACTGTTGATCAGACCTTCTGTACGGATCCCCGTCTTCCATTCACCATACTCAATGGTATCTGTGACCATTGCAAACATGCAGGCAGAAATTCCCGCATTGCCAACACCACGCAGCATACAGCCTGCGATCAGAACCGGAAGCCTTTCCGCACCTATACCCATGATACCGTAACCCATGATCATGATCGCGGCACCTGTCATCAGTACATTTCTTTTTCCAAATTTCTTTACAAAGCCTGCAATAAAGAACATGCAGACGATCTGCGTAACCTGAAGCGCCACGGAAAATGTTCCAACCAGATTTCCGTTTCCAAGCACTTCTTTTGCATAATAAACCTCAGAAGAACCATTAACTCCCTGTGCAATAAAGATCAGCACCAGATTCAATGTTGCCATAAACCAGTATTTGTTTTTTACCAGTGCCTTGAATCCCAGAGAAATCGGAATCGACATTCTCTTATCTTCACTGGTATTTACACGCTCTCTTGTAAAGAGGAATGTGATCATAAATGTGATGATTTCCAATGCGCCAAATACAACAAATGTATAAGTCCAGGCCCGTGCATCATCACCGAAAAACTTCACAACCGGAAGTGTACAGGTCTTGATAAACAATGTACCACATGTTGCCAGGATCATTCGAAAAATGCTGAGAACAGAACGTTCGTACTGGTCCTGTGTCATCAGTGCCGTCAATGTGGCATATGGAAGATTTATTCCGGTAAAAAGTACTGTAAATGCAATATTATAACTGAAGAATATATAAACATATTTCGCCATCTCGCTCCATCCTGCCGGAACAGAAAACAGCAACACAGTACCGATCGCATAAGGGATCACAAGCCGCAGGATCCAGATCCTTGCTTTTCCAAAAGGTGATTTTGTGCGGTCAATGATCACACCCATGATCAGATCACTGATTCCGTCAAAAATTCTGGAAAACAACATAATGGAACCGACAACCGCAGCACTGACACCTATGTAATCCGTATAGTAAAACATAAGAAAAGCTGCCATAGCCGAATACATGATATTGCTGGAAAAATCTCCGCATCCATAAGCCAGGCGCTCTTTAACTGTTATCTTTTCGGATGCATTTACATTTGTGAATTTTGAAAAAATCATCTCATACCTCCTGTATAGTATTTCTCGTTTACGGATATATACTATCAGGAATCTCTGATGCAAATATATCATTTATTTTTGTGCATTATCGTTTATTTTGGTTCTTTTATCTGGAATTTCTCATATTTTTTCCGATATTTTGCAGGACTCAGACCTGTCTGCTTTTTGAAAACACTGCCAAAATAACTCTGCGAACAAAAGGACAGATAGTTGGAAATGTCCCTTACTTCATAAGAAGAATATCTCAGCATATTTTCTGCCAGACGGATTTTTTCCCTGCTGATATACTGTTGGATCGTCACCCCTTCTTCTTTATGAAAAAGGCTGGAAAGGTACGTATTATTTACTCCGATCGCTGCCGAAATTTCCGATATGGTAATCTCATCATGAAGATGCTGAAAAATATAATTTTTGGTACGTTCCACCAGAATATTTCCCGTCTTTTTCTCTGCGATCTGCTGTACTCTTTCCGCATAATCATACTCCGCCTGCCGCATCATTGCTGGATCTTTACCGGATTTTCCATCCCCTCAATAGCTGAAATATAGGCATCCACCATAGAAAATGATTCCTCCGGAAGCATACCTCCTTTGATCGCAGCCCTTGACGCAAGAGTGATCACCACAATAGCGATATTTTTTGCCTGACGGACCTCATCTCTGGCAAGCCGTCCATGAACACCATTATAAGTTTCCGCAAGACTGGCCTTCAGCATTTCCGGATTTCCCTGGCGGATACTGGTCATCTCACGTACTTCCTGATCATAGGGATTGTGCGGCGCCGAATTTTCCTGTCTGGAAAAAATCACACCGGAAATCTGCTGATTAAGTTCCATAACATCCCGCTCCCCGATCTCATTTTCCTTCCAGAAATCTTCCAGAGACAAACGCTCTCCACTTAACACATTATGAAGCATCAGTGCAGAACTGCTCAAAATCTTCAGTTCACAGTAAGCCAGCCGGAAGGAACTTTCCTCCGCCATATGATGTTCTTTCTTCACCCTTTCATTCAGTACATCTGTCTTCTTCTCCAGACATACCGGCCCGATCACCAGAAGATCCCCGGAATCAGGAATCTGCAATAGGATATACACAATCTTATCAAACTCATGACAGATACAGAGAACTTTTTTCCTGCCTTTTTCTGCAAGATTTTTTGCAAAAAAAGCATCTGTACACAGTGGATGATCAGAAGTCCGAACATCTCCATATACTCTCATAACCTCCCCTTCCCGGGAAAGCCTGGTTATGCTGCAGTGTATAACGGTGATCATCTGGCTGCATACGTAATCCAGATCCATGAAAAAGCCTCCTCTTCGCTCAGAATATTATGATTTACGTTCATGCTATCATCCGTACTTCTGATTTACAAGGTATTTTATTTGCAATTACACAGGGAACGCCCTTGTTTTAAGTTCCCGTCCACAGCCTGTTACCTTTTGCAAGTTTCTCCCTACTGCTTATTGCTCTTCGCAATTAAAGCAGGGGACTTACTTGATTCGGTTAAAACCAAGGGCGTTCTTTCTTTAATAAAAAACCGCCCCTTCCTTAAAGAAATTTCTAAAAGAAAGAAGCGGTCAACACTCTAATATTTAACTTAACATCCACCTGGCTTTACCCTGCAGGATTTCGCATTCTGCTGAATTTTATTTACCTTCAGCAATATCCTTAGTGATCTTCAGGAATTTATCGATATCATCTGTTCCGTGGCAGTGGAGCGGAGAAACACGAAGTGCACCTTCAAGACCAAGAGTCTCAACAATACGTTTGGAATATGGGCTGCTCTTTACACGCTCGAACAGCGTAACACCATGCTCAAGATATCTTCTTGCACACTCTGCAAATTCAATACCCTCAATACCCATGGCAACGATCAGATCCTTATAAGTAAGATCCTCCATATCCACATAAACCTGAACCCCCGGAATATGACGAAGCCCCGGAACCTTATCGGTACCTTCCAGCATACGGTACAGAAGCGCTCTCTCCTGAAGATGAATGTGATTCATACCCTCAACAAAAAGCTCACGCTTATTATATTTCTGTGCAGAATCACCCAAGAAATGCTTACCGATACTGCAAACATAATCAATAACCGCCATCATAGCCGCAAAGTTAGCCGGAGCCGGAGTACCAAGAGCCCATACATTATCATCCTTGCAGGTCAGCTTGATATGCGGCATCACAGCAACACGGTCAGAAACATAAGCATAACCGCAGCCACGAACACCAAAGAACTTATACGGTGCAAAGTTGCAGACATCCACATCCCAGTCCTCAACATCGATCACTGCATGAGGCGCATGCTGAACTGCATCACTTACAATGTAGATATCCGGGTTGATCTCTTTTGCACGACGTGCGATCTCCTTGATATCCATGATATTACCGGAAATATTGGAAGCAGCCATAATACTGAGAAGAACCGTATCCTTATCTACATACTTCATGATCTCATCCGGATCAAGCCACCAGTCACCTTATTAGCCGGAACCTCACGGAACTCCCTGCCGGTTTTTTTACAGTAATACTCAACCGCATCATGAGCAGACGGATGTTCCAGAGCAGAAGTAACTGCGTTCTTACCCCAGTCAACACCTTCCATGATCGTACCAACCGCATGGAACATGGTCTGGGAAGCAGTCAGCTCAGTGATAAGAGCGCCACTCTTTGCACCAAAAATAACCTCCAGGATCTCCCGAGTACCATTCTTAACATAATCCGCCAGATCAAAACCTCTGCCACGAGCACGCTCCGGGCAATCCGGGAACTCCTCGATAGCAGCCTTGGCCTCAACCGCCTTCTTAAGCCGCAGAGAACCACCGGAGTTCTCAAAGAAAAGTCTCGCACCATACTGCGGATCCTTATCTGCATAATAAAACTGAGATTTCAGCTTCTTCTGATATGTATCTGAAAACAAAACGCCATGATTAAATTCCATAATCGTATCCTCTCCTTCATCACATAAGCCCCGGCAACCCGGACAGCCAGCTATTCATGAACACTCTCATTTCATACGACTGTGTTCATTATATATCTCTCATCAGAGGATATCATAACACATTTATAAATAGTTATAAAATGAATAATGTAACTGTATTATATTAACATTGTTTATATTTTAACGCAGCATAGCAGCTCTGTAATACCGTCAAAAAGCAATATGCACTTTTTACATAACCACGAGCATTACAAGTCTGCTTCTTAATATCGTTTCCTCATATCTCATCACATAAAAACCCAACCTGTCATCCCAGCTCATCCAGCGAAGCGCTGATAGCCCATCCAACTCCCAAGCAGCCACACTACCCTACCACCCTGAAAAGCCAGCCCGCCAGGCGTGTGCTGTCTGTCACCGGACTCTGCAGGAGGGGAGCTGATTCTTGGCTGCCGGAAATCTGCGTTGTTTTACAAAAGTCCGCTGTCTGAGCGGCTACAAGACGCGAGTTCGGACTTTTGGAAAACGCTTTTAGCAGAATTCCGGCAGCCTAGAAGCCAGCCCCCGACGAAGCCCCGGTGACAGGCAGCACACATCTGGCGGGCGTCCCTTTTCACAAAAAAAAAACTGAACCAGCCACATCCCGCAGCCAGTTCAGCTCAACCCATACAACTACAAACTCACTCACCATCAACCCAGGCAAGCAGCTTCCCGGTAAAATGCCGGTTAAAGAAATGAATCACCGGTCCCAGCCCAAAAGCCGTCACCAGCGTACCAATTCCAATCACACCACCGGCAAAATAACAAATCAGCGCACAAACCACATCATTGGACATCCTGTGCCAGAAATAAGGAATTTTCGGCCATTTGTCCGTCATGATCAATGACAAACTGTCATAAGGCGCAACACCCTCATCCGGCATCTGATACATCGACAATCCCAGACAGATAATCGCAACGCCAACGCACAATGCCACAAGTTTCACCGGCATAGCCACCAGTTCCAGCCCCATAACACCCGTAAAAATATAATAAAAAAACGTACAGATATAAGCCAGGAACACCGCATTCACAACCGTACCGATTCCCAGAAACTTCCGTCCGAACGCAACCTGTACAACCAGCAATACAACATTCACCAGCAGCTGAAAATTACCATAAGCCATACCAAGCTTAGCCGCAACAGCCATATTCATCCCACTGAACGGATCTGTTCCCAGACCAGCCAGCTTAAAGATCGCGATTCCCATACCGGCCAGAATGTTACCGATACACATGATCAGAACATGCTTCCAGTTGATGTTCTTAAAAAACTCCCCCATAAACCTTCTACCTCATCCTCTCTGAAAATATATCAGACGAATACACCATCCGCCCTCACTACACAGAGTACGATCCCAAACGATCACTCTGTAACAGCTCTTTCATTCTATCACACCCAACCACTC
>ENA-OQAZ01000872-OQAZ01000872.1-human-gut-metagenome-genome-assembly--contig:-NODE-872-length-15983-cov-4.255424_pt1 | contig 15983 bp, 20 predicted proteins | sample MGYA00242737_ERZ504531 | MGnify/ENA primary metagenome ERZ504531 (study PRJEB26092, sample SAMD00036244) | human gut metagenome | host: Homo sapiens | study: EMG produced TPA metagenomics assembly of... | reverse complement strand
GTTGCGGGCTGCGTTGGCAATACGGGCGGCCAGCTCCTGCACGGGTTCGTACAGGTCGCGGGTATAGATGATGCGCCGCGCGGGCAGGTTCGTCTCCCACGAGTGGCCGCGCACCTCCATAACGCCCTCAAACTCGCTTCTGGTGCAGCAGGCGACCTGCTTTTTCAGTTGCTCGGCGGTCAGCGGGCCGATGGCGATCTGGTATTTTTCCTGCACGTACTGGGCAATGCAGCTATCAAAGGCGTTACCCGCCACAGGCAGGCTGGCGGCCTTGACCCGCCCGCCCATGCTGATGACCGCAATGTCGGTGGAGCCGCCGCCGATGTCCACGACCATGCAGCCGTGGGGCTGGCGGATCTGCAAGCCCGCGCCCAGCGCCGCTGCCACAGGCTCGTCCACAAGGTAGACCTGCCTGGCGCCCGCCGCCCATGACGGACTCCACAACGGCGTCCGCTTCGATGCCGGTGATGGCCGCAGGCACGCAGACCGCAATGCGCGGCTTGAAGATGCGCGAACGGCAGACCTGATTGACAAACCGGACGATCAGCTCGTTCGTCATGCGGTGGTCCTGGATGATGCCGTCCCGCAGCGGGCGCACCAAGTCAATGTGCGCGGGTGCGCGGCCCACCATTTTTAATGCCTCGTCCCCCACCGCAAGGATGGAGTTCGTCCGCGTGTCCACCGCGCCGATGGTCGGCTGGCGGAACACAACGCCCTGCTCCTCGGTGGCAATGATAATGGAGGTCGTGCCCAGGTCAATTCCGATGTCGTATTGTTTCATTTACGAATCTCCGTAGATGGTACAAAGTGGAAATTTATTTACAGCTGTAGGGGCCGGGCATGCCCGGCCCGGTAGTGTCCCATTGGCGGGCGTTTGCGGGCAGGTGCAGGGCCGGACATGTCCGGCCCCTACGTGCGTAGCTTTCCCGTCAACCCCAGCCCACCTGCGGAGCGGTCAAGACCGCTCCCTACAGGCCGGGGTGAACGGGCGGTTCGTAGGGAGGGGTCTTGACCCCTCCGTGCCCGTTCACGTCGCCGAGAGCAGTTCCTGCTTCTTCTCTGTCGGTGTCGCCGCGTCCTTCAGCAAATACCGCAGCCCGCTGTACCGCATATTCTGCCGCACATTCTCGACCATGGTCTGCTCGGTGCGGGCGGTGCCGGTCAGAACGCAGAGCTTCCGCGCGCGGGTCACGCCGGTGTACAAAAGGTTGCGGTAGCACAGCCGGGCGGCACGTCGGCCACGGGCAGGATCACCGCGGGGAACTCCGAGCCTGGCTCTTGTGGACGGTCACAGCGTAAGCGGGCTCCAGCTCGTTCAGCTGGTCGGCGGTGTAGGTGTACTTTTTGTCATCCATCTGGACCGTCACGCTGCGCGCGTCCACGTCCACCGCCGTGATGATGCCCAAATCGCCGTTGTACGCGCCGACACCGGCCTCGGCCCCGGCACGCTCAAACGTGATGTCGTAGTCATTCTTGATCTGCATGACTTTATCACCCAGACGTAATATTTTGGCACTCTCCGCCGTGCCGATCTGCCCCTTGCCCTTGGCGGGCGGGTTCAGAATATCCTGCAGCCGCCTATTCAGCTCAACGCTGCCGGTGGGGCCAACCTTCGTCGGGCAAAGCACCTGAATGTCCCGCACGGGGTCAAAGCCGTAGGCTTTCGGAAGCCGCGTGCTGACAAGGTCGCAGACCAGCTTCTGGCAGGCAAGGCCGTTGGACTCGATCAGGAAGAAATCGTCCTTCGGCCCGCCCTTCTGCGGCATCTGCCCCTCCACAATGCGGTGGGCGTTCTGGACAATCAGGCTGCGCTGCGCCTGGCGGAAAATATCGGTAAGACGTACTGTCGGCACAACGCCCGCCTTTAAAATTTCGCCCAGAATGTTGCCCGGCCCGACGCTGGGCAGCTGGTCGGCGTCGCCCACCATAATGATGCGGCAGTGGTACCGCGCCGCAGCCAGCAGCGCCTGAAACAGCTTGACGTCCACCATACTCATCTCGTCGAGGATGATGACGTCATATTTTAAAAGGTTCTTTTCGTTGTGGATGAACCGCACGCTGCCGCTGCTGTAGTCCACCTCAAGCAAGCGGTGAATCGTCGATGCAGCGTGGTTTGTCAGTTCACTCAGCCGCTTGGCGGCGCGGCCCGTGGGGGCACACAGAGCCACGCGGTCATACAGTGCCTCGTACAGGCTCAGAATCGCGTTGACGGTGGTCGTCTTGCCGGTACCGGGGCCGCCTGTCAGCACCATGACCCGGCTGGACAGCGCCAGGCGTATGGCCTGCCGCTGCAGCGGCGCGTACGCAAAGCCCTGCGCCATTTCCAGCACGCGGATGTCCGCATCCAGCGTCGGCGGGGCCTCGGTGGGGAATGTCGAAAGCTGGCCGAGCCGCGCGGCAATGTCCTCCTCGGCGGAGAGCAGGTCGGCAGGTAGATGTACTCGACGCGTCAAACGTGCGGGTGCGCAGCTCCTCGGAGGAGAGCAGCTCGTCGAGCGCGGCTTCCAGGTCTCCCAGCGGCAGGCGGAGAAATTTCGACGTAGATTCAAGCAATTTATCCCGCGGCAGGCAGGTGTGGCCGTTGCCCGCGTTGTGCCGCAGCGCGTAGAGCAGCCCCGCCGCCACCCGCAAGCGGCAGCCTGTCTCAAATTGCAGCGCCGCCGCGATGGTGTCCACCTGACCGAACTTTAATTGCAGCGGCTCGCCGCAGAGCAGATACGGGTTCTGGGTCAGCGCCTCGACGGTGTGCGGCCCAAGCGCACGGTAGCAGGTCACGGCCTGCTGGGCGGTCATGCCGTACCGGGCAAACCAGGCCACGACCTCCCGCACGCCGTACATGCGGCGGAACTCGTTGGAGATGATAGCCGCCTTCTGCTCGGTGATGCCCTTGAGTTCGCAGAGCCGTTGCGGGGTCTCGGCGATGACCGTCAGCGTATCATCGCCAAATTTTGCCACGATTTTTTTAGCGGTGGACGGCCCGATGTAGGGCAGCACGCCGCTGGACAGGTAGCTTAAAATGGCGGTGCGGTCCTCGGGCAGGCGCGCTTCGATGGTCTCGGCGCGGAACTGCTCGCCGTAGCTGGGATGGTTGACCATGTGGCCGTAGACAGTCACGCTCATGCCGTTGTCCACCCCGCCGACGTTGCCGGCGACGACCACATCAGTGCCGCCCGCGTCCACCTCGAACACCGCGTAGCCGGAGTCGGCGTTCTCGTAGATGACGTGCTCGACGGTGCCTTCCAGCTTCATAAGCTGTTGTTCCTGCTGTTCCATAGCTGCCCCCCTTCCCGCAAAATTGCCGCACTTTCACAGATAAGGTTATTATACCGCATTGCGCGGCATTTGGCAAATTTATTTGTGTGTGGAGGAGATGCGAAAAATTCAATAGTCAAATGCAACAACTTTTTGCTTATATTTTTGTACATTTTATCGCACCACAACAAAGCCGTCAACATTCACTCTTTTGTTGGCAGCCTGTTATAACCCCTATTCTATTGCACCGACTATAACACATCACGCCTTTTTCAACGATTTATCTATATTTTGCTCTCTTTATCTACCCATCATGCCGCAATGCCCAGTTCCAGCAGGCACTCTCTAAATACGATCTCGCTTGACTTGTACCCCAATATCTTTCGTGGATAATTATTTATCCAGTTTTCGGCCTGCGCGATCTGCGCGTTCGTCACCGCCGCAAAGTTCGTGCCCTTGGGGAACCGCCGCCGAATCATGCCGTTGGTGTTCTCGTTGGTGCCCCGCTCCCAAGAGGAATACGGGTGGCAGAAATACACCTTAGTCCGTGGCAGGCGCTTGTTGACGCAAGAGCGTTCCAGCCCCTCCGCCGCCGCAAACTCGGTGCCGTTGTCAAAGGTAATGCTTTTGAAGATCGCCCTGAACCGCCGGGCACCAAGTTTCCGTTCCAGTGCGTCCAGTGCCTTGACCACCGTTTCGGCCTTGCGGTTTGGTATCGCTATAATGATTTCTTTGCGGGTCTTGCGTTCGGTCAGGGTCAGCAGGGCGCGGGTTGTCTTTCGCTTTCCCTTGCCGCTGTACACAGTGTCGCCCTCCCAATGGCCGAACTCCTCCCGCTCGTCGATCTCCTCTGGGCGCTGTTCAATGCTTTCGCCCGCCGGGGCGCGGGTGGCGCTTTTGTTCTTCTTCACTTTCTTATACTTATGCTTTCTCTTTCCGTGCCGGGGCAACTCCTCTTGCGTCAGGTTCAAGAACAAGCCCTTGGCAATGTACTTGTAGATTGTCGGCACCGACAAACTGGTTTTGAACTTTTTTCCCTCAATCATGGCAAACCCCAGCACCGCCGCCGGGCTACAATCTTTGTCTAAAATCGTGGTTTCAATATAGTTTGCCAGCTCATGGTCATTGCCTATTTTCAAGTCCGGCCCCTTTTCCCGCAGGTGGGCTTGGTATTTCTCCTCGGCAATGTCCGGGCTGTACGCGGTTTTTACCTCCCATGTTCCGCCGTCCAACCTGTCATACGCGCCGCGCTTCAACTCCCGGTAAATAGTCGAAACATGAACGCGCAGCTTGTCCGCCACCTCTCGCGGCTTCATCCCCATTTTCAGCCACTTTTCTATGCGCAAGCGGTCTGTCATGGTCAGGTGCTTATAGGTTCGCACTGTGTTTCCTCCTCTCCAATATCTGCGCTGCCAGTGTCGGCTTCTGCCGTTCTGTGCAGCTTTAGCACACAATACCATTCAAAAATAGCGGTCTGCGGCGCTTTTGTCAACCTCTCCGCATAACAGAAAAGGCCCCGGCCACCGTTCAAAACGAACAGCAGTCGGGGCCATATCTTAGTATTTAGTTCTGCGTGGTCTGCTCGGCGTCAGAAAAAATTTTTCCGATCTCCCCAATGGCGTTTTTCTCGGCAAGATCAAGTTCTTTCACCGCCGCCTCAATAAATGCGTTGATCTCCGGGGTAACAGTAATGCCGTTTGCCTCCAACAACTCCACGACAAAGCGTTTCTTGGTCGCCTTGTCAATGGTGCCCGCCTCGGCCTGCTTCTCGGCGGCCTCCACGAACTTCTTCACGATGGAGTACAGGCGCTTTTCTTTCAGCCAAGGCAGGCCGGTGTCTTTCAGCCACGGGATAACCAGCGCGGTAAAGGACGCACCCAGCACCGCAAACACGATTTCCAGCAGATTGTTCACAACGATGGTCACAACTTCATTCATGATCTTTTCCTCCTATATATAGTCTGTCAGTTGGGCAGCTTCAAAACCTGCCCGGCGTGGATGGTGTTATTTTTCAACCCGTTCAGGGTCTTGATCTCCTTGTAGCGGGCACCATTGCCAAGCTGCTGCGCAGCAATGCGCCACAGGCTGTCGCCCGCTTTCACGGTGTAGGTCTTGGCCGCCGGGGTAGCGCTTGCTTTGCCGGTAACGGCCGCCGCGTCCACCCAGCCATACACGGTGCTGGTGCTATCGGTATGTACAAGGTGGTAGGGGTGCTTTCCAGCCGTGGCAACCGCCGTCACCTTGGCCGGGCCGGGCTTCACGGTGGTGCCGCTGGCGGCCTGCGCGTTGGCGTAGTGCTTGCCACCCGCAAACTGCACAATGTCGCCCACCTTGTATGTCAGCGCAGTGTTGCCCGTGGCGGTGCCGGTGTTCGTGCTGCCGCCGGTATGCCGCCGGGGGTAGCTGCACCAAGACGGGCTTTGAACGCGGCCCACTTGGCGGCGCTGCCGGTGTCCTCGTTCCAGCCGATGATACCGGGGCACGGTTTGCCGTTCACATCATAGTGGCGGATAACATGGGCGGCGTCAATACCGTATTCCGCCATCAGGTACTTCACCAGTTCCACAAGATTGCTCACAACCTTGTCGGTAAAGCGCCAATGGCTGTCGTTGGCAACAGTCATTTTGCCGGTGTCATTGGTAGAGCATACCTCAATGCCAATGGTGTTGCGGTTCGTGGCCTTGCCGTAGTAAGCACCGCCCTTGGTATTGTACTTTCCGCCGCCGCAGTGCCAAGTGTAGCGGTTGCGAATGTCGCCGTTGTACTGCACCGCGCCGCCGTCGTCCACGATAAAGTCCGCCGAAACCTGCTTAGAGGTGCTGCCAAAGTAAGAGGCCGTGCCCGCCGCGCTGCCTGCCTTAGAGGTCACACCGGCGGTGTAATGCACAACGATGTACTGGATTGCGCGGCCCGCTGCCGCCGTGGTGTTGTGGGTGCTGGTTTTCTTGGTAATGCTGATATTCATACTCGTTTTGTTCTCCTTTTCTGCCTTGCCGTCATACACGGTCAGGCCGTACTTCTCGATCAACCCGATCAGCTTCTCCGGGTAGCCGGGGTCGGTGGCATAGCCCGCCGCCTTGATTGCCCTGCAGGCCGCCTTGTAGTCGCGCTCACCAACCACCGCCGCGTACCGCTTGTTCGCCAGCAAAAACGCGCTATGGTCGGCCACGCTGGCCGCCCAACTGTCATAGGCACGGAACAGCGCGGTAATGGTGGTGTAGGTCACGCCGTCGTAACACTCCTTGGTGTCCTTGCTGTACGCTTTCCCGCTCCACCGCGCATCGGCCTTAATGCCAAACAGGGCGTTGGCCTTGGTGGCAAGCTCCGATGTACCCCAGCCGCTTTCCAAAATTGCCTGCGCAATAGTCATGCTGGCAAGGATTCCGCTTTTCTGCATATCCGCCTGTGCCAGCGGCCCCACCATTGCGAGAAATTTTCTTTGTTCCATACGGTTTTCCTCCAAAAAAGAGGGAGGGCCGCGCCCGCAGCCCTCCGTGGTTTTCTGTTTTCGCATTATGCGCCGGGCATATCGCCGGGCGGCACCTCCGCCGCCTCGGCCTTTGCCTCCTGCTTGTCCTCCTGTTCCCACTTCCGTTCCCGGTTGCGGTCTTTGGTGGTCTTAATCCAGCCATAATGCCGCACTCGCCGCCAAGGGTAGCAAAAACGCAGGTAATCAAGGTGTCCGGCACCGTGCCGTATACCTTGAAAAGTTGAATCATAACAATGGTGAACACCAGCAGAGAAACGCCGACGATCACCAAGATCAAGTCCATAACCTTGATGTTCCGGCGTTCCTTTTTCTCTGCGGCGTTTTCAACACTTTCAACGCTATTCTTCACATTCCCGCGCCCCCTCACATACCGATCCGCTTAAACAGGTAGCCAAGCACAATGCCCACAATCGCCGTGGCAATGTAGCCCATGACCTTGCGCCACTTCTCGCCGTCGCGGCCCTCCAACGCTTCCAGCCGTTTACCCTGCTTTTCCTGCTCTTTCAGCATACTTTGCATACTCACGGCCAGCTTTTCCACGCTGGTTGCCAACGCGCCGATCTGACGCACACTGTCCTCCAAAATGCCAATGCGTGTGTCCTGCCGCTTGTTCTCCTCCTCCAAGCGGCGGCGGAACTCCTCATGCTCCGCCCGTGTGATAGGTTCTCCATCGTCCTCTCCTCCTTGTTCTGCCCAGTCCGGCCACTCGTCGCCGCCTATGGCGTCGCGGTATGCCTTGTCGGCCTGCGCAATCTCGTCACGCCCGGTCACAGTGTCACCCAGCTCTGCAAGCCGGGTTGCCATGATCTTGATAACCCGTGCCTGCATTTCCGTCACCGTTTCCAGCTCCGCTATGATCTGCAAATGGCTCATGCTGTGCCTCCTCTCGCAGTTGTTTTTGTTTGGCCTTTTCCAGTTCCGCCCGGTAAATCTCGTTCAGCCGCCACCGCAGGCTTGCGCTCTCCGTGTGCTTTAGCAGCCCCCTAATGCTGGCAATGCGCCGGTAAAAGTCCTGCCGTGTCATATCGCCAGCAGCATACAAAGCACTGATCTTGCGCACCTCCCGCTTTATGCGGCGCACGGTGCTTTTCCGCAGCTTCATGTGGGTGGGCCATATCCGCACACCAACAAATTCAACCCCTTGGCGCACCGGGCGTATGCTGTTCTTGCTGTTCAAATCAAGCGCCAGCTCCTCCCGCAAGAAAGTTTCCACCGCCGCTTTCCAGCGGTGCAAGGTTTCCTTGTCCTGCCCCAAGATGATTACATCGTCCATGTAGCGGATATAGTAATGAATTTTCAGCCTGTGCTTGCAATACTGGTCAAGCTCGTTTAAGTAGATGTTCGCAAATAGCTGGCTCGTCAGGTTGCCTATCGGCATACCCACCTCGTACATCCATTCTTCCGGCGGCGTGTCCTGCGGTGTCCGCCAGCGCGGCAGGCCGAACGGCTCTGCTCTGCTGTTCACCACGCCCCGTATAAACGCCATCATGGCGGGGTCTTTCACCCGCCGCTCCAAGATCGCCAGCAGCTTTTCGTGGTTCACCCGGTAAAAGTATTTGCTTATGTCCAGTTTCAGGCAGTACCAGCCCGGCCCCGGCTTGCGCTGCACTTGGCACATCCAGTATTGCAGGCGCTTTGCGGCTTATGGCTGCCCTTGCCCTTTCGGCAAGCGTAGGAATCCTCAATAAAAAGCCTGTCATAGATCGGATTCAAATACAGGTACAGGCTCCATTGCACAATTCTGTCCGGGTAGCCCAGCGCCATCACCAGCCGCTTCTTGGGCACATACACCCACAGCTTGCGGTACGGCCCCAGCACATAGCTGCCGTTCATCATACCTTGCTGTATGACGAACAGATTATCTTCAAGCCGCGCGGTAAAATTCAAAACTTCGGCGCGGTATCGCTTGCCCTTGCGGGCGTTCCTGTCGGCCTCAATCAGCCAACCAAAATTGCACACCACCGGCCAAGCGTTTTGAATCACCGTCATTTCCTGCTGACAGTGTTTCATCCAATGATCTCTCCAAGCCGTGTGTGGCGTTTCCGCCTCCACGGCAATACATATTTTTTCCCGCCCTGTCTAAGCGGGAACGGAAACAGGCCCCTTTTAGTCTGCACTCCCTGCTGTACCCCGTAGGCCACAGCCCCCTTGCGGCGCAGAACCACCGCCCTAAATTGGCATTTAACAGACGAAAAGCGGAACGGCCCCCGATGTTGCCGTTGGCATTAGAGCGCGGGTTGTTCAGGTTGGAATTGAACACCCCGCGTTGCCGCCATTGTTCCAGTTGCCACCGCGAATCAGGCACCGTAAATGGCCCGTTCCCAAAGAAAAACGGCTACTTTTTCACGCTGGCAATATACTTGCCCAGCAAGCAGCCGATTTCTGTATTGTACCTTGCCCATGTTTCGTACTGGTGCATGGACAGCGGCGGGGCAAACTTCGCACCGCAAAGGTCTTTGTCTGCCGCCATTCTCACCAAATTGCGCAGCCATTCCAGTTCCACATCAAGCTCCTGCGCGGTAGTCTTGCGGTAATATTTCTTTTCCAGCTCAACGGCCAAATGGTACATTTTCAGCATGGAAACCCGCATATCGTCCGCAAGGTCACGATCTTTCCGGCTAAAATTCTTGGTCAGCGGCCTGCCGTACTTCATCATTTCCCCGATCTTCTCTTTCAAGCGGAACGGTTCATAGCTGCCCGGCGCGGGCATTTCGCTCTGCATAGCTCGTTCACCTCCTCCAAAATTTCCCCAAACCCACCCGGCGCATTGCGCCTGCCAAAAAGCCCCAAAAAATTTGCCCGCGCACAGCGCGGGGCGTTGTTCCCGTTGCTGTGTGTGGGCTTGTCCTGCTTACCGCCTCACTATCGTTCGGCGTTCAGTGTTTCAGGGCGCAGTGTACAGTTATTCGTAAAAAGCGGAACGGCCCCCGATGCTGCCGAGGGCACTAGAGCGCGGGTTGTGCAGGTAGGAATTGAACACCCCGGCGTCGCCGCCATTGCTCCAGCCGCCACCGCGAATCAGGCACCGCTCGGCCTCGGCGTTGTTGATGTAGAAATAGTCGCCGCCGTAGGTGGCGTCAATGCCATCGCCCGTCAGCGCAGCGTCGGGCAGCATGGCAAGCGCCTGAAGCAGCAGCTTTGCCGCAGCGCCAATGCTGCTGTCGCAGGTAACATCCTTAAAACTGCAACCATTCGCGCCGGTGGTGTGGGCAATGGTGGTGCTGTAAGTCCATTTGCCGCTGATAAAGTCCAGCTTCACGGTGCCCTGTGTGGTGCCGTTGCCGTCCGGGGCCACCAGCTCGCCGGTGGCGGCGGAAATAGCTTTCCACGCGGCGCTGCTGGCGCTCATGTCACAGGTGGGCGAGGCGGCGTTGTTGTCCGCGATCACCTGCACCTCGCCTTTCACAAGGCGCAGTCCGGCGCACCACTCCCACACATTGCCGTTCAAATCCCAAATACCTCCAAGGTGCCGTCATGGCTCCAAGTAACAGGGCCGGTGCCGGTGGCAACGCGCCCGGTCTTGTCGTTGTCCTTGCTGGTGGGGATTGCGCGGTACAGGCTTTCGCGTGTGTCCTTGCCGTAGTTGTTGTTGCCGTAGGGTTCCTTGCCCGCCTTGTGGCACCACAGGGCAATGGCAGCCCACTCCGCGCAGGTGATCTCATGGAACTTGCCACCCTTGGCGCGGTTGTAGCTCACAAAGGTATCAAGGCCCGCCGTGTTGGCCGGGTTCTCGCCGGGCAGGCTGTACGCTCTGCCGTTGTAGTGGCTGGTCTGATACTTGCCCACCCAAAAACCGTCGATCTCCACGCCGTTCACCCTGAACGCGGGGTGTACGCTGGTGTCTGCGGTAGAAAGCACATCACACAGGCGGAATTTCGGAATGAACACCATAATGCTCGGCATTTCCTTGTCGTCGTACTTCATGGCGTTGTTGGGGCAAACGCTTTTCAGGGCCAGTTCAGCCATATCAAAATTAGCCATAGAATTGTCCTCCTCTGTTAGTGAATCATAATGCCGTCAATGGCAAACAGGTACAGGGTCACATCGTCGGTGTCCAGCGGCTCCGGGGTGCGGGTCACGGTTTCGCGGCTCATGCCCTCGGTGTTCTCGCCGCCCTCGGCCTGTGCGTCGGTGTCCTCCGCCGGGGTCACGGTTTCGGTGTACTTCCGCGCGGGGATTTCCACCTGCGCCGCGTAGTACAGGCCGCGCCCGGTGGTCAAATAGCCCTCGCTGTCCACCATAATGTCACGGGTCACAGCGTCGTCCTGCTGGTAGCGGGCAAGGTCAAGGGTCAGCGCACCGTCCGCAAAGTCCAGCTTCGTGCCGTTCAGGTTGTAGTTGATCTTCTTGCCCTCGTTTTTCTCGATGATCTTCATGCTCTTATCCTCCTTTACTCGGTTGGTGCCGGGTCGGTCATGCCGCCCGTCACTCTGATCTGCACTTTCACGGTGGTGGCGCTGCGTCATGCACCAGCTTAAAGCCGTTGCGGGCGCGGTCAGTCACCCGGATATTGCCAAGCCTGCCGCCGCTGTACGCCAGCACCGTTACCTCCACGCCGTAATTGGTGCTTTCGCGCAGCTGCGCAAGGGCAATGGTGGTGGGCGTGTTGTTAAACGGCCACTTGCTGCCGGTCTGCGCCAGCGTGGCCGTGTGCAGCTCGTCGGCGTAGTTGTAACCGTCCTGCACCGCCTTAAACTGCATAATCGCCCCGGCAAGGGTCATGTCGGAAATGCCCAGCTCCATATTGTTAAAATGCTGCTGGTCAAGCAAGGTGCCCTGCTGGATAACCTCGCCGCTCTGGTCAGTTACATGGTCTTTCCAATAACTGCGGTCATAAGCCATGGGTTTGTCCTCCTCTCTTTTACTCCTCGGTTTCGATCAGCGGGAATGTAAAGCGCAGCAGCGCCACATTCAGGCTGGTGCGTTTCAGGCTGATACTCTGCTGTCCGGCCAGTGCGCCGTTGATGTCGTACACCCTTACGCCCGTGATCGTGTCGGCCTGCCCAAAATTCGGTACATTCACAAACACGACCACATTCGTGCCGATGATCTCCTTGCTGTTCACGGTGCCGGTCTGCCATGCCCCGCCGTTCAACTGGTATTGGAACCTGTCAACGCTGCGCAGCAATTCTTCCCGCCGGTCATTCAGGAATTTGTCGGTAAAAAACGCCATGCTCGGTTTTCCTCCTTTCCCGGTTGTTTATGGCATCGTACCGCAGCGGTCTTGCCCGCTGGCGGACGGTACGGCTGTAAATGCTTCGGCGGCCTCCACGCCGCCCTTGCTTCCGTGCAGCTCTGCACGGATAGAATAGCCCGCCGTTCCTTGGTACATAAACAGCTGGTTTTGCTTTCCGTACTGGCCGTTAGCCTTTTCAGTTTCCATACTGTGCCTCCTCCGGCAATGTGCCTGCAAATTCAGGGCTTGCGGTGTACCCGGCTGCAACGCCGCCGCTCCGCAGCGCCCCGCAAACCGAATAGCCCACCGTCGCCGGAACTGGCAGTGTGCCGGTAAACTCCGGGCTTACGGCAAACGCCCCCGGCTGGCCGCCTGTCAGCAGTGCGTGGTGTGCTGTATAACCCAAGGTGGCAGGCATCCACCATACGCCGCAATAGATCGTGCCGCACACCGGCACGGTGTATGCCCACTTGTCCACCCTGCACCCGGTAGCCAGCGTGTGGCGCACCATGTAGCTAAGGCTTTCAAGGTGGGCGCTCCACCGTTTCGCGGTAATAAGGCGGCGTTCCATTTCCGCCGGGCTGTAAATAATCGCAGGGTGTTCCTCTGTTGTGTCTGTCACATTGATAAACAGGCGGAAAGTGCCCGGCTGTCCGCCGTACTCAAACCATTCTTCCAGCATAGTGCCGGGGTAAATGGAGTCGGCTTGCAGCTTCACCGCGCCCACGGTGCCCATCAGGCGGCGTACCGTCAGGGCCGTCTTGATAATTCGGCGCTTCTGGTCTACGCTGTACCGGTGTCGTACCAATCCACTTTCCAGTTGATCGCCAGCGCGTCAAGCACGGGTTCGGTGGCGGTGTCAAGGCTTGTGTAAATTTGGCTGTCGTCGATATAGCGCAGCGTTCTTTCGTGCAGCACACCCACGGCCTCGCTAAGTGCCCGCACCCAGTCCTGCCCGGCAACCACGCGGGGCACAGCGTCCACAAGGCGGGCGTCCCGCAGGTCTTTAATCATCTTCCAGCCCTCCGTAGGTCACAGTCTGCCCGGTGCATTTCGGCAGCTGCGTTTTTCCTACCACAATATCCGCCGGGGCGGTCAGCTTCACACGCTTGGCTCCTGCCTCGCGGATTTTGGCGATCAGCTCTGTGGGGTTAATATCCCGCCAAGGTGCCGCTGCCAGCTTTGGTAGCTCTGCACCGCCGCCGTCACCTTTTCCTGTATAGTTCCGGCGCTGCGCTGGTCGCCGTCGCCAATCCAGTAGGTAAACGCTATGTTGTAGGGCACCTCCTCCGGCTCCACGCACACCACCTTGTCGCACAGCGGGCGCAGGTTTTCGCCGCTGATATACTCGGCCAGTTCCTCCCGCTCCGTGGCGTTCGGCAGCCGCCCGCCTGCCATCACAAAGTAAATGGCAATCACACACGGCTCCGCTGGTGATCTGCACATCCGTCACATCACTGCGCCAATCCCGCACATGGTATTCGTAGGCATCGCGCGGCCCGGCGCAGCTAAACCGGCTCGGTGCCAAGTAGGCCCGCTCTGTCAGGCTGTCGTCGTCCTCCACATCAAGGCCGCCGGTGCTTTCATCCACATTGCTTACGCTGGCTATGTACGGGATAGGGTCAACAAGGATGTTGATTTCCCCGGTCAGTATGCCGCTGCTGTCTGCCCCGGCCACCTCCGCCTGCACAATGGTGTCCACATAGGTTGCACCGGGCGGTATCTCCGCATAGTCCAGTGTGTTAAAATACCGCCCGCCCTGCGTTTTCACCCGTGTACCGGCGGGCACCGCCACGGTGTCGGCCCGCGCCTCGGCCAGCATAAAGCGTTCCTTGGCCGTGGCCTTTTTGCTTGCCTGCCGCGTCAGGCCCAGCAGCGCCACCAGCGCGTCCAGTTGGTCGCCGGTGCTGGTTTTCAAAAGCTCTGCTTGCCCCTTGGCGTCGGCGTACTGCATGGTCTGATACTCGATCAGGGCAAACGCTTTTAGCAGCAGGTCTTGGCATCGGCTCCCCAAGCACCAGTTCCTTGCCGGTCTGCTCCCGGTAAATCCGGGCATACTCGGCCTTTAACTGCTCCTCGGTTTCCTGCAGGGTCATGTTTTCAATAAAACTGATCTGTGGCACATTCGCCAGTTCACTGATATTAGACAAGATCAATCACCACCTTTGGGGTCATGTTGCCGTCGTGAGCTTTGCTGTCCGTCCATTCAACGCGCACCACCCGCGCCCTCGGCTCATACATCTTGGTTTTGCGCACATACTCCGCCGCAAGCAGCGCTTGGGCGCTCTCCTGCGGGTAGTCGGTTGTGCTTATGTCAATGCCAAAATCCCGGTCTAAAGCCTGTTCCCCGGTGTGGGTTCCATACAGCACTTGCAGGTTGCGGTAAACCTCCTGCGCCGTGCTGTCGTTCACCGTACCGGCGGCAATCTCAATAACCGGGCTGTCTGCCAAAATCACACCCAGCCCTCCTTACAGGTATTCTTCAATGGTCAGGCTCACTTTACATTCCACCAGCACACCGCCTTGCAGCACGGCGTCCCATGTTTCGCTTATGCCTGTGATTTTGAACGGGTAGGGCGAAAGCGGAACCCCGCCCACCACAAACCAGTCCACGGCGCTGCTCTCCGCCATACGCTGGAAATAATCAAGCGTACTGCGCGGGGGCACACCGTCCTGCGCCCGCAGTAAAAGGTCGAATGTATAGCTTTTCAGTTTCGGGCCTACCCACTCACTGCGGGCCTTGCCGCCCACGACTTCGTGTGTTGCCCAGTCGCTCCCCGTGCTGCCTTTCAGGTTGCTTGGGGTAAAAATCTTTGTGTGGCTCACGGTGAACACGCGGCCCATAAAACTGCCTATTGCCATCTGGCACCTCCTTACGGTAACGGCTGGCTGCTCTCGCTGCCCGGTGCGGCGCTGGTGTGCTTGTGCTGTACAAGGCTGATACTCTGCACTTTCACATCACCGCTGGCACCCTCGGCGTTCAAGATCGGCGCACTCACTTCAACCTTGGTCGGGCTGGTAATGTTTATGTCGCCGCCCGCGCTGATCGTAATGCTGGCCCCGTTTATGCTAAGGGTCACATCCCCGGTCACATTGCGGGTCACGGTGCCCGTTATGGTCTGCAATACATCCCCGGTCACTTCTTGCTCCAAGTTCCCCGTCAAGGTCTGCTTTACATCCCCGGTCACTTCCTGTTCCACATTGTCAAGGTATTCTTGCTTGGTGGTGCCCTTGCGCTTTTCCTCGCTGTCGCCGCCAATATTAAACTTGAAGTCACCGCCCGCCGATATGCTCATAGCGCCGGTGGCCTCCAAGCTCATAAAGGTGCCCGCTTCAATGGCTACGGTAGTTCCGGCCACAATGCCCATGCCCGTTTTGGCCTGTATGCTGGCGCTGGCACCGCTGCTTTTTAGCTGCAACTGCCCGCCCGCAATCACGCTTACCGGGCCTTTCGCCTCGTCGAAAATTTCACCGTTGCAGGTGCGCCCGGTGCGCTTGTCCACATACTGCGTGTACACGCCGGTGTTCTCGTCGTACCGGCTGTACGCCTGCCCCTTGCGGCTGGTTCCGTATTCCTTGCGGTACAGGCCCTTGTAGCCCTCCGCCGGTTTGTTGGTCTTGTTCCAAACCGTGCCGGTGGTGGTACCCGCCGCCGTGCCGTTGCTGTTGTGGGCAACGCTCACAACCTGCCCCACGCAGGGCATTTTATATTCGCCGTTGCTCATGGCGTTTATCTGCCGGGTCACGCTCTTGCCCCGGTCAAAGTAGGTCACTTCGTAAGTTCCGGCCTCGTAGTCAATGGCACTCACGCGCCCGGTTCTGTTGGTGCTTGCCAATGCTGCGCCTCCTCACTTCGTCGTAATCCCGCCGCCGTTGCAATAGCTGGCGGGCACCCAGCCGGTAACATTCTTGCCCACGGGCAGCTTGCCGCACCTTGCGGCGGTGTTGGTAATGCGGTATCGGTTATTCACCAAAATGCCGTCATAGAAATAGAATGTGCCGCTCTTGTAGCAGCTCGGTTTGGGGGCACGCTGGTGTAATAGAACGGTGCCTTGGTCAGCGTCA
>ENA-OQAZ01000869-OQAZ01000869.1-human-gut-metagenome-genome-assembly--contig:-NODE-869-length-16017-cov-4.882631_pt1 | contig 16017 bp, 14 predicted proteins | sample MGYA00242737_ERZ504531 | MGnify/ENA primary metagenome ERZ504531 (study PRJEB26092, sample SAMD00036244) | human gut metagenome | host: Homo sapiens | study: EMG produced TPA metagenomics assembly of... | reverse complement strand
TCAAGTGCAACTTGTTGGTTCCTCGGGCGTGTTCTCCTCAATGGTGAAGTTGTACTTGTTAAGAATAGAGAAGAGGCCTCGTTTCTCATCAAAGAACAAAAGTATTAGGAACAATGGCACGATAGCGATAGCGACCATCTGCAAATGTGCGGTCGTTACGGCTAAAACCATCATAGTTGTATGCTTGTTCCACACCATCAATGGTCTTTGTCTTATCAAGGCACTCAAAGAGACCACCGTTTAGGAACGGCACTTCTGCGAACATGTCAATCACTTGCTGCTCAGAAATAGTGAACAATTCTTCGTAGCGATAGAGTGTTTTGATGTCTCGTTTAGATGCGGTGGCAAACTTGCGTTTATTGCCCTCCTCATCCTCAATTGCACGGTTGAGCGTTGCAAAGAAGAGATTTTGAAGAATAGCATTGTAGTAATTACCATTGGTAGTGCTTTCTTCATCAAAATCTTTCAGTATCGTATGAATATACTCAGGATCAAACAAACGATTTGGAACAAGATTTTTCTGCTTGATAAACCAAATGAACATGATACGAGTTATCATGCGGATAATCTTTGTTTCTATATCTTCTCGGTCATCATCTTCAATGGAAGTGTTGTTCGGGAAAGAGACACCTGTAACTGGGTCAATAGCCCAAAGATACCAGTCGAAAAGTTCTCCATAGAATTGTTTAGTTAGTGCCTCAACAGAGAATGCCTCAGTAATGTCGGCAAGCGTCTGTTTGCTATTCTTCAACGTGGAGAATTGGTCTATAGCAGTACGACAGCCGCGTCCCTCACCTAACAGATAAGTATAGCGCATAGTGTCAGTAGATACTTTTTCATATTCGCCTTGTTTATTGAATCCCCATGTCTCACTTACATATGAGAAGCGGAGTACACTTTCGTTTTTCCGGTAGCCAAAAACGAATGCACCAGCATAGCCCATATTGCGCCAGTCTGTAGTAAGTATATCACGGATGCCGTGGCGGTTCCTTTCTATATCAACTTTCTCATTGAGTTCTACTTCATAGACGGCAATTGTCTCGCCATCTGATAGAGAAATGTTTCCCAAACTAAGAGCTTCCTTAGCCAAACGGCTACTCACATGGATAGGTGTAGGTGTGCGCCAGAATTTCACTTTGTTGTGAAAAATATCGTAAAGCAATCCTTGCCATGCCTCACGGCTGTATTTTGCTTCAATTACTTCCTTGTAGTTCATAATTTATGCTTCTTTAAATGATTCAGATAATATGATTTCGGCTTCCGATTCTATTTGTTTCAGCATTTCTGCCTCTGCCATGTAGTATGGGGCATATTTATTTGCCATCTGTATAATCTCGTTCAAGGCCTCATCGTGTGTCATGCGTGCTTTGCCACTAACACGGCGTAGGTCTTTCTGAATTCGTTGTAAACGCTTGGAGATGTAAGTGATAACTCCGCGTTCTGCAAGTGTTTTCAGTTGAGCGACTTTCAGATACAGTTCGCTGTCATCAATCTCACGCATGAAATTAGAGAGCAGGTTAAGTGCGGTACTAACCTGTGCGCCACGACTTGAAGGATCATCTTGACCAAATTCTTGATTTTTGATTTCTTCCTCTTGTATAGTGTGGAACTTGCGCAATGCTTTTTCAACATGGTTGTGGTGTTGCTCTATGCGTTCCACAGCCAGCTCTTCAGGCGTAGCCTTGAAGTATTTCAATGCGTCAAGCACAGAAAGTTCTTTCACATTCTCTGATACGAGGAAGAACACCTTACGGAAGTTGGTTTTCAAAAAAACGAGAGTATCACCAGACAGCGTAACACCATCAACAGCCCGCGACGCACGACCAGTACGGCTACGAAGTGACAGCTTTGCTATTCGGTTATACTCACGGCGATTGGTCTTATACAATGTGCGTAGCTCTTCATAATAAGGCAACTCTTGGTTAAGGTCTTTCTTTTGCTCTTTCATCGCCTCGTCAAAGAGCTTGCTCAGGTTACGGTCTATCACTTCGTTCTGCGAATAAATCTGATTGTCTTCTCCAAATGTAGAGTGAAATGTCTGGATTTTGCTCAGGGCAATCTGATTAAGATTGATTTCTCTGTTGCCCTGACGTGATGGATAGAAGACATAGTTATAAATGTGTTTCGATACAGATCCAATACGGTTTACACGTCCAATACGCTGCATCAACCGTGTAGAGTTCCATGGTGTATCATAGTTGACGATTACATTTGATCGGTGTAAGTTGATGCCTTCTGCCAGTACGTCTGTGGTAAGTATGATATTGTAGTCGTTGAGCTTGTTCTTGAAGTTGGCATCAAAGTTCTCTCGAATGGTTTTGAAGAGATTACTACGATTTTTAGCAGAGATAACCAATACGTCTTTGCGGTTTATACGTTTTGCAAGATACTCTACTGTATTTATAGATTCTGAGAACACAACAAGTTTTTGTTCTGGATTACGTTCTACCCTGAATAACTCGTGTTTCAGCAGTTCATTAAATTTGGCAAATTTGGAATCATCCGCATCTGTCACAACCGACCAGTCAATATACATTTGTTCAAGAATCTTTTGGTCAGCTCGAAGCATCTCAATAAACTCCGGACGGAAATCATTTGCTGTAAACTTTGCATTCTTCGGGTTGTCCTGTGCCTTGGCATTCAGTTTCTCTTCTATTTCTTCCTCGCTCCATCCTGCTGCCAACAAATTGTTAATATCAAGATCTGGAGCAATGAACACCTTATCGTTATTGAACATGTCAATCATATTCTGATTTGCAATCTTGAAGTTCTCAATGGAAACTTGGAACGCATGGAAACTGCTTTCTAGACGTTTCACTAGTCCATTCTTGCGGATTCCGGCCAAGGAGCGGCTAATGGTTTCTGCATTGTCATATAAGCCATTTGCGGCTTCAGGTTTCAGATAAGCAATAGCTTGATAACATGCATAACTCAGGTCTTTAGTAAGCGTGAGCATAGCTTTCTCAAACAAGTCTGCCAAATGCTCATTCAGTTCATAGCGACTTTCTATTGGGCGTTCCACTTTGGGAAAACCATTCACATCTTTGTTGTAGCGTGGTACATTTTCGATGTCGGTACGTGTACGACGAACTGATAGAGGCTTTATGATGCGGTCGCGCACTTGCTCAGCCAGTTTTTTGAATTTGGTCAAATCAAACTCAGGCTCATTACGAAATCGCTTAAACTCCTTGATGAGCGGACTGAAAAAGGCCGTAAGATTAGCTACTCCATCTATGGTACAATGGCGTGGGTCTTGAAAAAGGAGGATTTCATTATAAATATCGGCTGGTGAGTTATTCATTGGGGTTGCCGAAATGAGCATCACCTTTTTTTTGTAGCCCTTGATATGCCCTTGGTTGATGCGTGGCATCTTGCAGATTTCCTGTAACTGCTCGAAAGCGTTTGTAGTGTGAGAGCGGAACTTGTGCGCTTCGTCCACAAGGACAAGATCGTATTCGTCAGCGTTCCAATAGTCATAGTTATCCTCATCAAGAACCTTGTTCAAACTGCCATTTGTAATAAATTTGGTATATTTGTCAATGCCAAAATCTTTGAAAGTGGTTTTCCAGTTCTGCTCCACAGCCGGGGGATATACCACAAGTATTTTGGTGTTGTCGCGCCCATTCTCCTGCAAAAACTTCTTGGCAATCATTGTAGCGATAACAGTTTTACCCAAGCCCACAACATCGGCAAGAAAGAAACCATCATAGCGCAGAAGCTTCTGATACCCCTCCACTACGGCATCCATTTGATAATCGTATTTAGTGTAGTTCTCTGGAACATTAAGTGGATTCTCATCGTCCGCATCCATCACACGGTCAGAAAAATACTCAATGAGCATCTTTATGTATAAGTCATAAGGAGATATATCACCTTTGAGATAAGTACGCTCTATATTGATTTTGAGATCTTCAGCAGTTATCTCGCATCCTTCAGCTTCTTTCCAAAGCTCTTCAAATTCATCTTTCGCAAACTTTACATCTTCATACTGTGACATTTTTACATTGAATTCGTATTGTTTATCCTCTGTGATGCCCAGTCCGTTACCGGATAGATTACTGGAGCCAGTTATGGCAATTCCTTGTGTGTACTGATTGAAATCATCAGGATATAATACGTATATCTTGGCATGAATCTTCTTTGATGGATGCGCACGCAGTTCCAGTTTCCCGTCTACCAAGTCCGTTACCATCTGAAAGATACCGTCTTCTATTTCCCTTTTGTATCCGGATTGTTCGATGTCTCTACGTATTTGCTGCAAGCAGTCGGCTTTAACCTCTTCTTCTGCCCCAAAGAATATTCTCCCTTGACGAGCAGCTTCTGCTATGTACTTATCTACGTTTATACCAATTAACACACGAGCCTTGTTGATATTGTCTAAAAAAGGCCGCAAAGAGAAATAGCCTGATGCACGGAGGAATCCTACCACCGCATCAAGATTCTTTATTGAAGGATTGTTACTGAGGACTCCTTCAAATTCGCACATCAGTGTGTTGCCGTTCTTGTTAGTGAATATATGTGAGTTCATTTTTTACTTCTCCTATATTTTTGATTGCTTGCATTGGGATGCTCGGGATTGGTCATCTCAAGATAACCAGCCTCGACAAGAGCCATGATATATGTTTGGATATTCTTGCTATGGTATGTCACACCTGCCCTTTCAAGAATTTCCTTGCTGCTACGTGGCACACTACAGAAGTTTACTATATCCCTTTGTTTATTTGTTATTTTAGGACGCTTAGTGTCAGAGTCTACATTAAAAGTGTCAGAGTTGGTATCTAAGCTAGTGTCAGAGTGTCTAAGTTTAGTATCAGAGTCTGCATTAAAAGTGTCAGAGTTAGTATCTAAGTTGGTGTCAGAGTCTCCAAGTTTAGTGTCTAAGTTGCCATTAACTTGGTTACTTTTATTGCTGGCTTGGTTACTTTTCTCGTTAACTTGGTTACCTACTGGCCTATTTATAGTAATCACGAACTCATTTGTCCTGTCATTATTGGTGAACGAGACATTCACATCCTCAGACAAGGCACGAAGCATACCACTACCCGCTCCTGTGTAGGGAAGCAAGTGAATGGCATTTGTAAAAAGGAACATATTGCGTGGCATAGAAGTTCCCACAACAATATCATCTACGGAAAGCCCATTAGGGAGAGTTCCCGGGCTGTGTATCTCCACTCTATCATCAAAGATGAAGATGCGGATAGGGGCTTTCGCATTCAGCGAGCGATGTACCAAAGCATTTACGGTGAACTCAACAAGACTGGTGTAGGGTATCTCCAACACTCCCTTCGAATTGAATTCATCCCCAACTTGTATATGACGCAAGTTCCGGGTGAAGAAATCCATAATAGTCTCGAACTGATGAAACAGATTGCCTTCAATGTCGGCATCATTCACTTTATCACGAAATTGTGTACCGCCAAGACTATTACCCACAAAACAGATACACTTTGCCGTCATTACTGGAAGCCAACGCTGAGTGTACTTCCCAAACAATAACATTGCGGCCACTGTGATTTTTCCATCGGGTCGGATGAAACGTAGGTTACGCAGCAACTTCTCCCATCGTGCCCACTGGCGATAGCAGAACAGACTGTATCTAAAGAGATTTCACGGAATGCATCACCCACCAAACCTTTTCTCACCAATACTTTTTCAAACTTGTTGCTTAAAAAGGTTTTGATGGTATTCTCGTCCAAGTCCTTAATCGTAGCATCCCGAACACCTGCTTCATCAGGCGAGAAACTGCCGCAGTCGGTCATCATCTCGGCAAGCTCGGCATTATCGAACACCTTGCGCTTGTCGGCACCGTTCTTCACCCACACAATCCCCCGATTGTCATGGTAAGGCTTATTCACCCCTTCTTTAATATGAGCCACAACAAGGCTTCCGCCATCCACAGAAATAGTTTCTACATCAACAAGGATGGCAGGAACAACATTCTCTGATGCGATATTTCCAAGTATATTAGTGGTTTCCTGTACTTCTTGATACGACAAAGGATTGACACTACCAGTTTTGTCCTTCACGCCAACAACCAGTGTACCACCACGTGCATTGCTGAACGCCACCAATTCGCAACCAATATCATAGTTGTCAAGAATCCGCTCTTTGAACTGCACCTTACTGACCTCGCCAAGTTTAATCTGTTGGATAATATCTATTTCTTTCATTGTTCAAATGTTTTTGGTTGAGCAGCTACCTGCATCAATGTTCAAAGCCTCTGCTATACGCAGGAGGTTTCTTGCGTCAGGCTGCATGGTATTCGTCACCCATTTGGAGACAGTAGCCCTGTCTTTTCCTAATTGCTCTGCCAGCCACTTACTGCTTTTTTGCTCTTCGGCAAGCACAATCTTCAGCCTGTTAATCCTTTCTTTTTCCATAAAAGACATCCTTTTCGATGTAAAAGTACAAATAAGCCTTGAGAATCACGAAGAGACATATCAAAAAAGAGCATCTTTTTTATAAATAATTGGCGATAACGTCAATCATGCTCTTTGTTTATAGCAGAATATGTGGAAAGCATGGGATTCTATATCGCCCATTCAAATGAGGTAATAACAATATATACTTCTCTATATTTCCCCTCGTTTTTGCGTAAACAATGCGTAAACAAACTATTTCAGTTAGGGGGATTTAGTGAGTTTCACCGAGAGTGACAATCTACATAACTATCTGATATTCAATAAAGATTAAAATCGTTAACTATCGCAGAATATCATTTTATCGTTCTCATAATCTGGAGGTCCCTGGTTCAAGCCCAGGCTGGTCCACAAAGAAGATTCCTAATAGATTGTTATTCAACAGTTTGTTAGGGATCTTTTTTATTTGTGTCAACAGAATGTCAACCAAGCTTTTAACTATCCGATTTTATCTTACTTACGCAACTGTTAATAATTAAAAGCAAAAGTAATAAAAAACACAGTTTTAAAATCCTATTATCAAAGTATTTTTTATCTTCACCCCAAATAGTAAAGTCATGGAAAATTATAAAGAAAAGCTATTTCAACTGTTAGAGCAACATTTAAAAGATAAGGAACAGGCTGATATAAAGAAAATATGTGTAATGATAGAAGATAAATATATTACAGATTTAAATGAGCATTATAAATCTATTTACAGCTTGTTTCAAGATAGCAATTATAGCTATATGGAGTTCAAACTTAATTTGAGCAAAAGAATATTGCTATTACAATATCGGAATGCTATTGTTATGCGTCAGCGGGCTTGGGAAGGTGAAGAAGAAAAACGTTTTCAAGAAAGTCTCAATAGAGTAGAAGAACAGATTCAAAAAAGTTTTAAGGAACTTTCAGAAACAGAGCAAATCGCCTTAGCTTTTTCCATTGCAGAGAAGACTTCGAAATTCAAAATGCAAATGTTTGTCATAGATGAGAAAATTGCAGTTTTAAGTGATAAAATAAGTATTATGTCGATTGGCACTCAACCGATCAAACAAATAGATCTACTGTGTCAAGTAACTAAGGAGAAAATAGCTTCAAAAACAGTTATTGATTTATTACAAAAGGAGTTCTTTGAATACATCCAGATTAGACGCTTTCAATTTGGAGGAGATAAGAATGAACTCAAAAAGGAAATCAAACAGCTAAAAATTGAGAAGAAACATCAGGTAAGTTTAGCTATCCGGAGTGTTGTAGAATCATTAGTTTCTAAAGGTATATTAACCAAATTGCACCTAAAGGTAATTCTTATAAAATAATGAATGCAAATGGGGAGTGTATTGAATTGCCTAATACGATGGCGATCAAAGTGTATGATATAGTAAAAGCATTAGGTTTTGACACTTCTTTCAAAAGACATAAAAAATTAGCAAACACTACATATGAAAAAGATTATCAGACACCTGACTTGGACGAGGAAAAGAAAGATTATGTTAAAGACAGATTAAAAAGAAGTGCAGAACTAAATATTAATACTGAAGAGAAAGAGTTCTTTTTTGATTATCACGGTCATATCTTATAATCCACAGACATTAGCCATATTCAATAAACAATCTCTGTTGCTGATAATCAGTAGCAGAGATTATTTAATTTTGTTCCCATTTATAATTCCCCTTTTCCAAAGCCCTCAAACTCTTATATATGATAAAATAGCTTGGAGCATTATTCAACACCATTAGAATAAGGTGCGAGCTTCAAGTATAACAATAAAACAATTACCGGGTCACGCTTATTTTCAGACGATGGATAAGATGTAGATTCGATGATGCGTAGCAATTCCAGTATGTGGACAAGACATAAAGTTCCCCACGAAAGAATGTATGCCGCATGACAGGCCAAGTAAATGCGAGGAGCTGTTTACAACGGTTCAACTGTCACAACCAGTCGAAAGATTGGTCTATTTTTTTCTTCTTCCCCTTCCTTGATTTCCCCTCAAAGCCTTATATATGAGAAATATGTATATAAGAGAATAGAAATAATAACTAACAATTTAAAACAACAAAGAGACATGGGAAATTTAATTAAAGGATTGAAGGTCGCAGCTTATGTGGCCGAGATTATCGTGGCAGGTTCAGTAGTAATAGAGCTTGCGGAGAAGTATAGTGGCAAATTCGGGAAAAAGAAGATTGCCACGGGTGAAGTCAAGGCCGTTGATGCTGCGACTGAAAACTGATAGAACGTCTGATGAATGGATTATGACAAGAAAGCAGACGTGATAATAACCGTATTGGAGGTAGCAACTTCAATACTCAAAGGGATAAAGAAGCTAAGAGGTATATTCATAAAAGCAAAGAAATGACACCTCTTGGCTTTTTTTTGTTTCACCGCATTTTATTAACCGACTAAAAAATAACAAGAGTATGGAAACAATGACTAATGAACTTACTGTCATTCCAAGAACAATCGGAATGGTAACAAGAATGATGGATGCAGTTAATATCGAAGATGCTGTAATCGTATCTGAAGAAGAACAGAAAAGAGCATCCTAATTTTATTGAGAGTAACACTTCGGGTATTACACTTGAAGAACTTGAAAGGAACTGTATTGTTCCTAGTTTTGGGGATAACCAGCTTACAATCAGCCACCAGAAATTTATCCACCAGGTAGAGGATGCCGCGAAAGTATATTTTACCGGAGAGAACTTTGGTAACACGGAAATCAGAGTATCACATAAAATCCTGGGCAGGGTTCCGGGAGCATTGACAAAAAGGAAAGAAGAGCTTAGACCGGAGGACGAGACCATCTATTATCAACGTATGCTTTCTGTTTTCATATCCGTTCCATGAGCAGAATGATGAACGGCGAGGAAGTACATTTATGTATCGGAGGTGTAAGAAGCTGAACGAGGAAAACTTATACGCCCGAAAATCACCCGAGAAATTCAAGATCTTTATCGGGTGGAGGTTCGTGTGTGTTCAAATCTGTAGCTAACACTTGAAAAGGGACCCGGAACAACATTTAAAAAGTGCCCCACCCATGGGTATGTTTAACCGAACAAAATTGGTATATTCATAAAAACCAATGGCGTTCATAATATGTACCACATGGAAGAAAGAGATTCCATAATTCTCGCCTATAGGCGTGACGGATTGAGCATCCGTGAGATCGCCCGTCGTAACGGCATGAGCCGCAAGACTGTACGCAAGTATCTCCGGGCTTTCGAACAAGCGGTCGGTGACAACCCCGATGCGGAAGCAATGGACACGTACCTGCAGCAGCCGGTGCGCTATGACAGCAGCAAACGTGTCCGCAGAGTGATGAACCAGCAGGTGATGGAGGCGATAGACGGCTTCATGGCCCGCAACCGGTCTAATGCCGCGGCCGGATTGCGCAAGCAGCAGATGCGCAAGATTGACATGTGGCGCCGGTTGCGCGATCAAGCATAGAGATTGCCTATTCGACGGTATGCCAGTATGTCCGTGCATTGGAAGTGGCGGTGTCCGCTCCAGCCAAGTCCCCGGCGGCGTTCATCCGCCAGGAGTATGAACCGGGGTTCCGGTGCGAGTTTGACTGGGGCGTGCTGACACTTTGGATTGCCGGTGTCAAGACGAAGCTGCACATGGCCGTGTTCACGATGAACCATAGCAACCTGCGGCGGGCATACCTGTTCTCCCGCGAGGACACGTTGGCCCTGATGGAAGCACACCGCAACTGCTTCCGTGCTTTGGGGGGCACGCCGCAAGTAATGGCCTACGATAACATGCGGGTGGCCGTCAAGAAGTTCCTTGGACAGGAGCGCGAACATACCGATGCCCTGCGCCGCATGGAACTCCACTATTGTTTCACCCCTCATTTCTGTAATCCGCGTTCGGGATGGGAGAAAGGTAAGGTGGAGCGTTCGGTGGAACATATCCGCCGGCGGGCTTTCGCCTATGATGTCCGTTTCGGTTCGCTGGAGCAGGCGCAGTGTCATCTTGACAAGGTCTGTGACAGGCTCAACGGGGAGGCTTCCAACATGTCTGCGCAAGAGAAGAAGGAGCGCGTACAGGCCGATATTGCGGCTTTGCGGCCGCTTGACCACGGTGACATGGGCTGCTTTGAGCAGCGGCATGCCCGTGTCGGGAAGTATTCCACCATTACCGTCGATGGTGTGCATTACTCTGTGCCTGACCGGCTTGTCGGTCGGGAGGTACCCATAAAGATGTATTCCGAGCGTATTGTCGTGCTTGACGGTCGCGACAAGGTAGCCACGTATGTACGCTCCCGGCGTCTCGGTGACTGGTGTATCGACCTGATGCACTATCTGGCACGTTCCTTCGCAAGCCTGCGGCGTTGGGACGATCCACGGCCATGCGACAGGTACACCCGGACGTGGCGGCACTGTTTCGCAAACATTTTACGGATTCTCCCAGATCGTTTGTCGAACTGCTCGTGTTTACCCGTGACAACCAGCGCACTTATGCCGACATACTGGCTGCGGCAGACCGTCTGTCCTCCCGGGGACTCAAACGCCTGTCTTCCGAACAATTGAGCGCCGAGATGCTGGCCAGTGACGGCAATGGAACCGCAAACGTCCGTCAAGACGCGGCCACCCTGACCCCGTCCGATCCACAACAGACCGCCATTGAAGAATCGGCCTCACAGACATTGGACACACTTTCGGCGATGATCGGATGTGGCGCCACACAACAACCTGTAAACAAAGTTACCGTCTAACAACATAAAAATTGCATAGCAATGGAACAAAACGAAAATCAAGACTCCATACGCGAACGGATACGTGCGTATGCTTCGACCTTCAAACTCCCTCTGATCACGAGCGCGACATCGACCTGCTTATACAGCAAGGACTTGATGAACGATGGAACCTGTGGATGTTCACGGCCGAACTCCTGCGTCAGGAAAAAGAAAACCGCTCGGAGAACCAGCGTCGGCATCGCATCAAAAATGCCGCGTTCCCACAGTTGCGATACCTCAACGAAATAGACACGGACGCGCTTCCGCCAGAAGCGCGGAAGGCCTTGCCAAACCTTGAGACACTTGATTTCATCAAGGAAGGGCGCAACCTTATACTATACGGGAATCCCGGTACCGGAAAGACCCATCTGGCTACAGCCTTGGGGATTGCGGCCTGTAACGCGGGATACTCCGTACTGTTCACTTCCGTGCCCAGACTGCTTACGCTGATAAGGGAATGCCGGAACGCAATGACACTAAGGGCACTCGAGAACAAGTTCGAACGATACGACATGGTCATCTGCGACGAGTTCGGATACGTTTCTTGTGACAAGGCGGGAGCGGAGATGTTGTTCAACCATCTGTCACTCAGAACTGACAAGAAAACAACCGTCATTACAACAAATCTCGCATTCAACAGATGGGACGAGATTATTGCAGACAAAGTACTAGTTACAGCAATGGTAGACAGGCTAACGCACAAGGCGATTCTACTGAACATGACGGGAAAATCGTACAGAAATGAAAGAAACACAAGATATGATAAAATAAACAAATTTAATTAACTTTGCAAAACCTATCGGGTGGTACACGTTTCAAATGCTACCCGGGTCCCTTTTCAAGTGTTAGCTACAACTATGACATGGTTACCAAAATTTTATTGGCTTATACCCATATATTCTTAACCAAACTCATACCACTATGTATAAATCTTGATTGGAATCAGTCATAAATAAACATAAACCCAACCTTGACCAATAGTAAAATTAAAATCAGAACTGGGATAGTCGTTGATATAATTTACAACTTCTTTATTTCAGCCCATGAGAGGGTGGTGGACAATCGATACCCCACATCTTATTTTGTCTGTTTCCCATTTTCAAGATCAATACACCTTCATTTATCAAATCCTCATGTGCAAACCAGGCATGATTCAATTCTTTGCCATTGAGAGTGGCCGACTGGATGTATTTATTTTCATCTGACACCCCCTCTGCTATAATTGTGAAAAACTTGTTGTTATGTAACTTGATACGGACCTCACTGAACATCGGACTGCCAATGGTATAAATAGGCAGTCCCGGAGTGACAGGATAAAAACCGAGAGAAGAAAAGACAACAAAGGCTGACATGCCCCCTCCATCTTCATCCCCAGGAATGCCCATCAAATCATTGCGAAACCACATCTTTAACAACTGGCGGATACGCTTCTGAGTTTTCCAAGGCTGACCAGCATAACAATAAAGATAAGGAATATGCAGAGACGCTCATTCGCCATGGAGAATTGTCCCACATTGCCAGTATGATCGGGTAATTGAGAATAGAAATCAAATTTACTTTTTCCCAAAGACTCATTGAACATCTGATCCAAATTGGCAACAAACTGTTCCTTGCCATTCATCAGTTCAATAAGGTCGGCAATATTATGCGGCACATCCCAACGATACACCCAACCATTATTTTCTCCATAATACTCACGGGCACCCTGACCACCAGAAAAGCGGTAATCAAATGGGCTAATCCACTTGCCATTTTTATCCTTTGGATGGAAAAAGCACGTTTCCTTGTTGTAAATATGGCGATAATTAAACGAACGACAACGATAGTAGGCAGCTTCTTCATCCTTATTTAGCATTTCAGCGATGCGTGACAGACACCATTCGTCATACGCCGTTCCGAGTGTCACGGCTACAGATTGACGTTTTTCGAAGGAATGTACATTCGGATCAGTTTCCTTTTCATCAGGCTGCAAAGCAGGGATATACCCCTTTTCTTTATAAAACAGATCAATCCAGCCACAGGTTGCTGCTGACCAAGGAGCCAATGTCTTCTCTTCAATAGCACGTTTGCACACATTGTATGCTTTGGTTAAATCAAACTTGATTCCTTTGGCAGCCGCATCTGCAATCGTAGCCACTCCATGATTAGAATTCATTCGTCGAGAATCTCCTGTAATTTCCGGGAAAGTAGGCATCCACATCGTTCCCATCTGTTCTGCCATACGCAAATAGGACCGAATGATGTCCAACTCCGTATTTTGATCGATAAGTACACGTAATGGATGGGCTGCACGATATGTGTCCCATATCCAATCATCTGTATAGAAAGGCAAACCATAATCATTATGTACCCGATGATCGAACGCGCTGAAATAGCGCCCGTCTTCGCTGATACAGACTGGGCGTTCAAATACCCTGTACAAAGAAGTATAAAATACCCGCTTACTGTCAGTATCTCCTCCCTTAACGTCTATCTTGCCCAAGGAAGCATTCCAGATATTCCGCCCTTTATCAGCCAGTGCCACCACATCATAACCGGACAATTCACGTTCCATGTTTTTGCGAGCTTGTTCTTCACTGATAAATGAAATACCGTATCTTACACGCACATACTCAGTTTGTTTTGCAAAGGCCAACACCGCACACGCATTGTGACCTTCTGCAGTCGTCGTACGGCTCAATTTCCCATCCACCAGCATGTCTGATTGTACTGGCATCTGCTCAGTTTCCAAATACAGATAGACTCGAGTGTTGTTATCCAAATGCTGGTAACCACTGATATGGTTTTCCGCTACCTGAACTTTTCCGTGCCGGGAATTCACAATGAGATAAGCCGGTTTGTCCGTTTGGGTAAAGCGGAGTTGGTATAAAGCCGATTGACGTGAAGGCGCATACTTGACCTCAATTTGTTCTTCATCCAAAAACACTTCGTAATAGTAGGGCTTGACGTTCTCATGGTCATAGCTATAGTTTACGACCGGCTGTAACGGCTCTCCTTGGCAAGGACTAAGGTTAAAGGCCGAAGTGCCCCGATGGCTGGTAATGATGAGCGGCAATCCATGTAATTGACTACCTGTATAATCACTCCGTTCGGGATATACACGCAACATGCTGTTGGGCAAATGAATCGTAGGATAAGTGGGTACTAGTAAATGGCTGATGTTGCCCATATAAGGGTTGACATAGTCAACGGGAGTCAAGTTATGTTCTTTATTCGATCCCTGAGAGAGGGCGTACCCTGCGAATAAAAAAACAAACACAACACACAAAAAAGTATAAATGTTTCATTTTCTTACAGAACTAAGGATTGTATTTGGGCTACAAAAACAGCAGCCATACGGTTTTGAATATAACAGTCTTTACCCCGGTTGGGATGCCATCCATACTCAACCCCATCAATTACACTCTGTGTCATCGGCAAAGAGAGTGCTCGTTTGTCGGTGTGTTTCTGGATGCTCAACGGTCTTTGAAAAGCCAATCTGTTCATCAAATTTTACCAGTGGAAAGCCCCATTTGTCGGAGAGTTTCCTGATAGATTCATTATACACCACGCGTGCATCGTGCCAATGGGTACAAAGCAGAATCACAGCCGGCTTCCCCCTTTCACACCGTAATACCTTCGAACCTTTGTCAAATTGAAGTTGATAACAATCGGATATGTATTTCTTGATTACATAATCAAAAGCGGCCGCATAGTTCCCACGGGTAAAAGGCAAGGCATATTCGTGATAGTCCTTTTTCAGCTCATTCGGGGCATACACATCCGGTTGTGTACCTGCATAATCACGAAGACATCCACCTCGTCCAATTCCTCACGGGAATACAAATCGCCACGTGACATTCGGTTCGCCACATCCGCAATGGCTTCTCCTCCGATGGCCCGGTTGATTCCCTTCGCACGCAACGCCTCACACCCCAACTCAAACCAACCGTTATCCACGGATGCAAAAGAAGCGCCTGACAAGAGAACGGTCAGCTTCTTCTTCTCATCAGACATTGATAAATAACCTTCTCGTACCGGAGAACATATATCCTGTGCCGGTAAAAACGAGACCCAGCAGTATAGGAGTAGTATTATAATATAAATCCTTTTCATCATAATTCATTTAAAAGATGTAACTTTCCGTCTCTAATAATCTTAAGAACCAATTCACCAAACAAGGAATTTTGCCAGGCAAACCACGAACGTGTGAACTTTTCAGGCTGATCTTTGTGAAAAGACTCATGCATAAAGCCTGTATTAGCATCCGTAGCCAACAGCATGGCAACGCACAATTTGATTTCCTCATCGTTCTCCGACGTCATGGCACGTATGATTATGCTCATGGGCCACACCATGTCCATTCCTATGTGAGGGCACCGATGCCTTCGGCATATTTGCCCTTGAAAAAATACGGATTGTCCAGACTCAACAGATATTTTCGCGTATTCTGATAAATCCTATCCGAGGGCTTCACATCGCAGATGTAGGGCAAAGCCAGCAGACTGGGAATATTAGCATCATCCATGCAGAGCTGATTGCCGTATCCGTCCACTTCAAAAGCATAAATCTTTCCATAGGTAGGATGCTTGTGTATGGCATGTTTTTTCAACGCTTCGCCCACTTCCATATACAACACATTGCACGCACGAGCCATTGCTTTGTTTTTGTTCACCTTCAATAGGATCTCCTCCATCTGACGCAAGCTGGTCACAGCAAAAAAGTTGGAAGGAATCAGGAACGGATAAACAGTCGCGTCATCCGAAGGGCGAAAAGAAGAGGCAATCAGTCCGTTGGCACGGACCGGATTTCCATATCCATCGTTGGATAACGTGTCATACTGCCGGTCCGTCACACGTAAAAACGAATAATTACCCCGATTCTCCTTCCGTTGCTGGTCTTTGA
>ENA-OQAZ01000868-OQAZ01000868.1-human-gut-metagenome-genome-assembly--contig:-NODE-868-length-16032-cov-6.932348_pt1 | contig 16032 bp, 18 predicted proteins | sample MGYA00242737_ERZ504531 | MGnify/ENA primary metagenome ERZ504531 (study PRJEB26092, sample SAMD00036244) | human gut metagenome | host: Homo sapiens | study: EMG produced TPA metagenomics assembly of... | reverse complement strand
CCGCTTGCGGCATGGCACACCCCCGCAGATGTTCCACGTGGAACATCTGCCGGACTTTTTTTTGTTGGAAAAACCCCTTTTTTATCCCTTCTGTTTGTGCTATAATAAATACAAGCGGCCCCAAAGCCGCCAAAAAACGCAAAAACAGGGGAGGTACGGCGTGGCAAAAGTCATCGCAATAGCAAACCAGAAGGGCGGCGTTGGCAAAACCACCACCGCCGTCAACCTGAGCGCCTGTGTGGCGGCACTCGGCAAAAAGGTCCTCATCGTCGATCTGGACCCGCAGGGCAACACCACATCGGCGTATGGCATCTCCAAAAACAAGGTGGAGGCCGACACCTACACCTGCCTGATCGACGATGATGCGTCCGCGAGGCCATCATCAAGAGCGAGTACAACGCCGATGTGCTGCCGTCCAACACCCAGCTGGCGGGCGCACCCATCGAGCTTGTGTCGGTGCCGCGGCGGGAAATGCGCCTGCGCACCGTGCTGGCCCCCGTCGTGCCGCTGTACGACTACATCTTCATCGACTGTGCGCCGTCGCTCGACCTTTTGACCGTCAACGCGCTCTGCGCGGCGGACACCGTCATCATCCCGATGCAGTGCGAGTTCTTCGCACTCGAGGGCCTGAGCGAGCTGATGGCGACCCTGAAAACCGTGCGCAAAAAGTACAACCGGTACTTAGACATCGAGGGCGTGCTGTTCACGATGTACTCCGGGCGGCTCAACCTGACGATGCAGGTCGTCGCGCAGGTCAAAAAGTACTTTGGCGACAAGGTCTACCGCGCCGTCATTCCGCGCACCGTGCGCCTGAGCGAGGCCCCGAGCTTCGGTATGCCGATCAACTTCTATGAGCCGAACGGCAAGGGCAGCGAGGCGTACATGGAATTGGCGCGGGAATTTTTGGCAAACAACGAACGATAAGGAGGGACGCCGATGGCCAAAAAGAAGATGGGCGGGCTTGGCAAGGGGCTGGACAGCCTGTTTGCCGACCTGTCCGACGATACCGGCAGCGAAGCGTCCAACTCAACGCTGCCGCTGCGGGAAATCGAGCCTGACCCCGAGCAGCCCCGCAAGCGGTTTGACGACGACGCGCTGAACCAGCTGGCCGACAGCATCACCGAGAACGGGCTTTTGCAGCCCATTGCGGTGCGGCCCCAAAAAGGTCGGCCCGGGGTACATCATCATTGCGGGCGAGCGCCGCTGGCGTGCCGCGCGCTGGCCGGGCTGGACGAGGTGCCGGTCATCATCAAGGATGTGACCGACGAGCAGGCCGCCGCGCTGGCGCTGATTGAAAACCTGCAGCGCGAGGACCTCGACCCCATCGAGGTCGCTGAGGGCTGCCGGCAGCTGATCGACAAGTACGGCTTAACGCAGGAATCTGCCGCGAAAAAGCTGGGCAAGAGCCGCAGCGCCGTGACCAACAGCCTGCGCCTGCTGGCCCTGCCCGAGGATGTGCGCCGTATGGTCAGCGGGGGTAAGCTGAGCTTTGGCCACGCCAAGGTCCTGCTGGGGCTGCCCAATGAGGATCTGATGCGGCAGGCTGCGGCGGAGGTCACGGCGCAGAATCTGAACGTGCGCCAGACCGAGGCCCTGTGCAAAAAGCTGACAAAGCCCGCCAAGCCGCCCAAGGCGAAGGATGATAACTTCACCCGCCGAAGCGCGCCGTGGAGGTGGAGGCGGCCTTGAAAGAGGTCACCGGCAGCGAGGTCCATGTTGACTACAAGGACGGCAAGGGCTCGCTGAAAATCGACTTTTACAGCGATGATATGCTGCAAAAGTTCGTGAGCCTGCTGGGAATGTATGACCCGGAAGGGTGAGCAGCCCGGAAATCTGTAGGGGCGGGGCATGCCCCGCCCGCAGCCTACCCATAAAATGCTATTTATTTGTAAAGCCGAGGGCCGGACATGTCCGGCCCCTACAAAAGCAAATATTGAATAGAGGAGTACCACTATGTTAGACATTCGTTTTGTCCGTGAAAACCCGGACGCCGTCAAGGAAAACATCAGGAAAAAGTTCCAGGACGCCAAGCTGCCCCTCGTCGATGAGGTCATCGCGCTTGACGCCGAGTACCGCGCCGCCATCGGTGAGGCCAGCGACCTGCGCGCAAACCGCAACAAGCTGTCCAAGCAGATCGGCGCGCTGATGGGCCAGGCCAAGAAAGACCCCTCCAAGCTGCCGAGGCCGAGGAAATCAAGAAGCAGGTCACGGCCCAGGCTGACCGCCTGAAGGAGCTGGAGCCAAGGAGACCGAGCTGCAGGCCAAGATCCAGGAAATCATGTACACGATCCCCCAGATGATCGACCAGCGTGCCCATCGGCCCCGACGACAGCCATAACGTCGAGGTCCAGCGCTTCGGCGAGCCCGTTGTGCCCGACTACCCGATCCCGTACCACGTGGACATCATGGAGAGCTTCGACGGCATCGACCTTGACGCAGCAGGCCGCGTCTCCGGCAACGGCTTCTACTACCTGCTGGGCGACATTGCCCGCCTGCATGAGGCTGTGCTGGCCTACGCCCGCGATTTTATGATCGACAAGGGCTTTACCTATGTCATCCCCCCGTTCATGATGCACGGCGACGTGGTCAAGGGCGTTATGTCCTTCCCTGAAATGGACGCTATGATGTACAAAATCGAGGGCGAGGACCTCTACCTGATCGGCACGTCCGAGCACACGATGATTGGCCGCTTCATCGACCAGACGCTGGACGGTGCCAAGCTGCCCCTGACCCTGACCAGCTACAGCCCCTGCTTCCGCAAGGAGAAGGGCGCCCACGGCATCGAGGAGCGCGGCATCTACCGCATCCATCAGTCGAGAAGCAGGAGATGATCGTCGTCTGCAAGCCCGAGGACAGCATGGACTGGTACGACAAGCTGTGGAAGAACTCCGTCGAGCTGTTCCGCTCCATGGAGATCCCCGTCCGCCAGCTGGAGTGCTGCTCCGGCGATCTGGCCGATCTGAAGGTCAAGAGCTGCGACATCGAGGCGTGGAGCCCGCGCCAGCAGAAGTACTTCGAGGTCTGCTCCTGCTCCAACCTCGGCGACGCCCAGGCCCGCCGCCTGCACATCCGCTTTAAGGATGAGAACGGCAAGACCCAGCTGGCCCACACGCTGAACAACACCTGCGTGGCCCCGCCGCGTATGCTGATCGCCTTCCTGGAGAACCACCTGCAGGCCGACGGCACTGTGACCATCCCCGAGGTCCTGCGCCCCTACATGGGCGGCAAGGCCGTGCTGGTGCCCAACAAGAAGTAATTTTGCAAGAGCCTTCCCCTTTGGGGGAAGGTGGCCGAGGCCCCGCCCGAGGCCGGATGAGGGAAAGCAACCGTGGCCGCCCATAACCGGGTAACTGCCGTAAGTTCGCCCCTCATCAGTCCGCTTTGCGGACAGCTTCAGTCTCCGCGCTAAGAGCCGCCTTCGGCGGTTGCGCTCCGACACGCGCCTGCGGGCGCAGCCCCTCGTGGGAAGCCTTTAGAGTTTTTCCCCGCATTGCACCCGCAATGCGGGATTTTTTTGCATTTTTGAAAAAAATCGGGAAAAACTACTTGACATAGGGGAGAATGTCGGCTATAATAATATAGCGTTCTCAAGAGCGCGACGACAAATGTGGCGGTATAGCTCAGTTGGCTAGAGCATTCGGTTCATACCCGAAGTGTCACCGGTTCAAATCCAGTTACCGCTACCACATGATACAGGATTTCGCTAAAATACTTGGGGGTCGGTTGCAATAGTAGCCGATAAGTTGCTTGCTGTTTTAGCGAAATCTTGTATTATATGCCCGTTGGTCAAGCGGTTAAGACACGGCCCTTTCACGGCTGTAACATGGGTTCGATTCCCGTACGGGTCACCAAACTAAGCTTCTGATTTTCTTCGATGATGCGTTGAAAATTAGGAGCTTTTTTATTACCCTTTTTGCAAGTACCACAATCGTACCACACTTTTAAAATAAACGCAAGCCCTGTAACATGGGAACAGGATTGCCGCGGAGTAAATTATAGCCGTGGCAATCCTGTTTTTTGTTGTTCCCTTAAAAATTATAAAAGCGTGGATTGGAAAATTGTAAAGGAGCTTTTGCGGCATATCCTCGCTTTTTAAAATTATGGCTGCGGTATTCCACAGTCACCTTGACAACTATCCAACCTCACTTTTGTCCGCTAATCGCGGAACAACCCGCAACCCTTATCCCGGTGGGATAACACGGGCAAAGATTGGGAAAACGAAAGTGAGGACACGAAAATGAAAGAGACTGTTAAGACTTCCCGGACGGCTGGTTACTTGGAGAAAATTTTCCGCGCGTTGAATGTAAAGTATTTCAACGGTGAGTTGGAGGAGCCTATCATCACGATACAGAGCACGCCCAGAGCCTACGGACACGTCACCGTAGCCAAGGCATGGCAGAGAGGAGACACAACCCGCCATGAGCTTAACATCGGCGCTGGGACGCTTGCACGACCCATAGAAAACGTGGTGGCGACCACCCTCCACGAGTGTGTACACTTGTGGAACCTTCAAAACGGCATACAGGATTGCAGCAGGGGCGGCGCATACCACAACAAAAAATTTAAGGAGGCCGCCGAGGCCCGCGATTTGAAAATCAGTTACGACCCGCGCGTTGGATGGAGCATCACCGAGCCGACCGACGCGCTGTGTGAGTTCATTTTGGAACAAGACTGGCAGGACATCAGCATGAACCGCATTGAAGATTTCTACGCCCCGCGTGGCAAGGGCGCAGGGGACGCCACGGGCAAGCCGACAGGAAGTAACCCCAACAGCCACAGCATCAAGTATGTTTGCCCCTGCTGTCACAACAGCGTGCGAGGGACAAAGGTTGTGCGCATAAAATGTGCCGACTGCGACATGATGATGACCGCACAATAAAGAGAACCGGGAGTGAAAGCTCCCGGCTTTTTGCTGCAAAATTCGGGCCGCAAGCGGCCTTACTCCATTTTGATGTCTACTATTCAAAACGAGTCAACTTTATTCGTGGTGGGGTAACAAGCTGTTACCTCACCGGTTCTTTTCTACGTTTCTACGAGCGAATGCTTTTACAAAAAGAGGACGGTGCAGGTCGTTAAAACGACTGCGCCGTCCCCGTTTTTGAGGTTTTGATGTCAACTTCTCAATTTAGGAACCGTCCCCATTTTTCTTTCATTTGCTAACCCCTACATTATTATAATAGGCACTGCTTTTCAAAAAGCAAACTCGTAGAGGAGTGTTTCCCTCTACGAGTTGCCGGTTGTTTATAATTTACTATTTTTCAAAAAGCCATCAGCAAAGAATGCCAACATCCTCAGGAGGGCAACCATTATCAGTCGGAGTGGAAATTACAGGACCGCCCCATTCCCATCCACCGCTGCCGTTAGGCTTGTTTTCCGTACTGCCGCTATCACCGCCGCTCGGCTGAGAGGGTTGTGCGGGCTCAGGGTTACTGGGTTGTGCCGGTGCCGGGTCAGGCTGTGCAGGAGCCGGAGCAGCAGGCTCCGGATTGCTGGGCTGTACCGGCGTAGCGGGAGCGGACGGCGTAACTGGCGCGGTCGGTGTAACAGGTGCCGGGTTGGAAGGCGTCACAGCAGCGCTGTTGCTGGAACTGCTCTTGGTATAGGTCTTGTTGCTGGTTGCAGCCTTCTTCGGCTGTTCAACCGTCACTTCGTAGTTGGCACTCTCCTCACCAGCAGTCGCCGTGATGGTTGCATTCCCAGAGGAGATGGCAGTTACCTTCCCATTGGAATCGACGGTAGCGACCTTTTCGTTGCTGGACGACCACTCGATGGTGGTCTCGGCGGCAACCTCTTCGGGGGCAACAGTTGCTTAATGGTGTGAGAGTTACCGACCGTCAGTTTGCCTTCGTTGGAATCGAGCGTGATGCTTTCAACCTCATAGAACGCTTTCACATGAGTCGTCTTCTCGGTGACCTTTTCGCCATCCTGCATAAGGGTCGTGGTGATGTCGCACTCACCTGCTTTAAGGACCTTCACCTTGCCGTCCTTATCGACGGTGGCGACTTCCTCATCGCTGGAAGCGAAATCAAACGAAATGTTGGACGCATCTTCCGGCTCGCATTTCGCTTCGATTGCGGTTTCATCGGTATCGTTGAGTTTGACTTCCAGGGTATCGGGAACCTTCAACTCTTTCGCGGATACCTTGACGGTGATGACGCAGACATCCTGCATCTCAGTATCCTTGACCGCTGCGGTGATTTCAGCCTCACCGGCTGCGACTGCCGTAACGGTGCCGGTCTCATCAACCGTAGCAACACTCTCATCGGAAGAAGTCCACGCGAGCGTCAGCTTCTCAGCCGCCTTGGCAATCTTTTCATCCTGTGCAGCAGTTTCTGCTGTAGCAGACTCACCGGTTGCGATGACAGGCGTTTCTGCAGGTGCATCCTCCGTGCCGAAATTCACCGGCAACGTGATGCTCTCGCCCTTTTCGAGAATCGCAGCATCCGGAACCGAGATGTTCGTGACCTTAACGCCGCATCCTACCAGGCTGAGCGCCATAGCCGCAGTCGCAATAACTGCCAATACGATATTCTTTTTCATAAAAACACTCCTTCTCGGCATCTAGCGCCGAGGCTACTCTTTAATTTTGCCGCCGCCACTCTATTGATAAGTGGCGGCTTTGGATTCTTTTAAATCGGGGACGGGGGAGATCGCTGCGCGACTCACCGTCCCCGATACATCACGCAGTTTCCAGATACTCCCGCAAGGAATCTGCAACTCCTTCCTGTATGGAATTGTCCCAGACTGCGTATTTGTTTTCCGGGTATCCGCCTACAAATATTGAAGCATCCGATAGTTGCCATTTTGACACGGGCTTGCCATCTTCCACCTTGATGATGGTCGGTGCACCGATACGCTTCTCCCCGACATCAATTTCATTTTTCTCCGGGTCGGAGACGGTGTACTCGGCCAGGTAGTCATCCAGCCAGGTTAGCAGTTCGGTGTAGCCTTCCCCCGCTGGTTTGGTTTGCACTGGTGCGGCAGTATCCGAGTTGTAGGTGTATATATCCCGATATAGGTCTACCTGGCAGTAGTCCATCGTGACCCCTTCACTTGTAGCAACAGCGGCAAGCACAGGGAGCAGGTTGCGACAGTAGGGACAGCGCGGATAGGCAAACAAGATATAACCGTCTTTTTTCGCGCGTGCTTCCACCGCGGTCACAGGTGATAGCGGCACCGAGAAGGACAGATTAACATCCCGGTACGTATATTCTGTGTAGCCGGGAACAGCGCGCCCATTATACGCCCGGTAACTGCGGGCAACTATTGCTCCCGGCGAGCTGCCAAGGAGTAGCAGCACAGCCATCCCAGCAGTTGCCACAGCATAGGCTATGTACGGTGCGGTGTGGGATAGTTTTTGCATCCATTTATCACCTTCCTTTTATATTATAGCACATCAGCACGTAAGAGCAAGATTCAAATCGTCTCCAGGTAGACGATTTTTCCCTTAGCAAATCGGTACAATAAATATACTTTATTGTACACGGTGGTGAGGGCAAATGCTACTACAGGAGGCAATTAAGCTGCGCATTTTGGAGCTTGCAGACGAGAGCGGCTACAGTGTCAACAAGCTGGCTGAGCGTTCCGGCATTGCACCATCTGTCCTTAAAAAGACTGTCAAGCCTTATGCTACCACTAAAAATACTTCAACTGAAATAGTTGCACGGATATGTGTGGGGTTAGGAATCCCATTTAAAACTTTTTGGGACAGCCCTTTATTTGACAATATTGAGACTAGACAACAAAAAGAGGACGAGAGCCAATAAAGGCTGTCGTCCTTTTGATGTTTACTTTTCAAACGAGGCAGGGTTAGAAAGGCATAGCGTCCGGTTCCTCAAAATCCTCCGCAGAAATTCCTTCAGGGATTTCCCCATAATCATTATCTTCTTGGGGCGTGCAGTACAACGGTTTTTTTAAGCTGCCGTTATATTGCCAGTGGGTCTTTCCGGCAATGGCAGATTTGGATTCTGCCAGCTCCCCGTAACGATATACTTCATAATGTAAAACTACTTCATCGTCCATAAGGGCGACCTTGTTTTCCTCCCACGCGAAAGTAAGTTTTACTTTAGGAAAAAGAATTGAGAGCGTATGAATAGCCTCACTTGCAGGTGCGCTATGGGTGAGAAATGCAATGCTATTTTCATTACATTCTTCAAAAGATATCACGTTTTCGTCTGTACCCCAGTGTTCCGTGCACCAGCCGGTATAAGTAGGATAGCCGTATTCCTTCCGGTTCAGCACAGCCATTTTTCCCAAAAGGAACCGGCGCTGATCTGCACGGCTAAGAACAGCAAGAAAATTTTCTTCTTCCTCTTCTGTAGGGTAAGGAACTAAATCAAGATAATGGCGGTAAAGCTTTTCGCCGCAAGAAACTTCATCATCGGGGCCAATGTTCAGGTGTACCGGCACAGCACAGATTTTATTCAAATCAATGCTCCCAATGTCATAGATGTCATCGCAGATGTACTTCATTACTTCATTGACCTGTTCCTTCGAACCGCCAATCGTGAGAGTGCTGTAAATAAAGCTTTCTTTCTTCATGGGATTTCTCCTTTGAGAGTTGTATCACCGCTCACAGCAGACGGCGGCGGATGTCTCCGCGTGCCATCCCTGTAAGCCGTGAGAGTTGTGTAATGCTGACGCCCTCTTGTGTTACCAGACGGCGCAGCAGCGGGGTTGCGGTGGATTCGGGGTAAAGCTGGATTTCGTGGCATTCCATGCCTGCCGTTGCACGTACAAAGTCACAAAGCTCAGCATCCGTAAAGGCAGGCAGCGGAGAATCCTCCAGAATGCCGCGGGCATTTAATTCTGGCTGCTGGTGGTAGTGCCGCAGCAATCTAAATCATGCAGTGCAAGCGCGTAGCTTGTGTCTACATGACATAACGGCTTTTTTCGACTAGCAAAGTAGTCAATGTAGCTGCTCCACGGGTAGTCCTGCATATCCTGCACCATTCCGGCAGCGACCGGGTTGCGGTGGATATAGCGCAGTACCCGCAGGAAGTAGCCTTTGGTTGTGACAGGCTGGGATTTGTAACGGCCCTGGAAGAGCGGGCCTGTCCGCTGGTAGCGGCGGTTGTAGTAGGCAACGTACCGTACCCCGATGGCCTTCATCATGTGTTGCAAGGAATCGTTACAATCCTTCGCGAGCAGATGCAGATGGTTGCCCATCAGGCAGTATGCCATGATGATAAAATTTTCATCTGCGCAAAAATCGAGAATATGTAAAAAGTTCAGATTGTCGGCATCATCATTAAAGATGGTCATGCGGTTAATTCCACGGATCATGATGTGATACACGCCGCAGGACGAAAGTTTACGGGCTTTTCTTGGCATCGTCCTGCACCTCCGAGGGTGTCGTTTGGGGCGTCCATTCTTCCGGCTTGTAGGTCAGCAGTTGTATCGCCCGCGAGGCATCCCCTCGTGTCATTTTATGGGTGTCAATTTTGTAATCCGGGGCCAGCTTGTGGATAAGGGCAATTTGCTCATTGGTGATGGGTTGTCTATCCCACTTATAGCGCTGTTTTTTGTCCCAGATATGTTGATATTTAGCATGCTTCTGTTTCAAGTCCTGATACACATAGTCTAATGCAAATTGTAATGGCACCGCACTCTTGGAGCACGCTTTATTTTTCCGCAGGTACACCATGCCGTTAGTCAGCGGTTTGCTGATGCGGTAGGTTACGGTCGGGATAGGCAGTATATAGCCGCCATCCTTGAGTGTAATCCATGCGACATCATGGGTGGTAACACCTTCGCCAAGTGCCATAACGTCTACCTCCTTCTGATTTTGTATCCAGGTATCGGGAATGTCCGCACCTGTAAGTACCTTTATCGGTTCGGTTTCCTCCGGCAACTTTTCCACCTGCTCCTTTTTAGGTTTGGGAGCTAGCGGTTCCTCGCCGATTAGCGTTGCTGCCGTGCATATCGGCATCCTGGAAATGCCCACGCAATCAATAATCTTGCAGGCACTTTTTCCCGGATGCAACCGCAGGCCGCGACCTACCATCTGCGCATACAGGCCGACATTGGTTGTGGCAACCGGGCGGGCCAGCAGAACGGTTTCTGTCATCGGCAGGTCAACACCTTCCGTCAGGACAGCATAGCAGACAAGTACTTTAATTAGGCCCAAACGGTAGGCCTCCAACAGACGTCCTCTATTTTGAGTAGTGCCATCGATAAAGGCCGCGGTACTGGCACCATGCTGGGAATTGAGCAGTGCTGTCACATTTTTGCCCTCTTCAATGGATGGTGCGAAAATGATGGTCTGCCCACGTGCGTTTGAGGTGTAGGCCTCCGCGATACCCGCTGCTGTGCCAGACATAACGCGTGCTATATCTGCGGCATCATAATCGCCAGTATCCTCACGGTACTGCACTGTCCCCAAGTCATACTTGAGATTAACCTGACAAGCTTCTATAGGACTAAGATACCCGTGCTCAATGCCGTATAGGGTGTTATACTCGCACAAAATGTCGTCAAAAGCCACATCCAGGCCGACACCATCACCGCGGATTGCGGTTGCAGTGAAGCCAAAACGAACGGCATTTTTGAAGTACTCAAAAATTTTGCGGTAGGTCGGTGCAGCACTGTGGTGGGCCTCGTCGATGATGATGGTATCGATACTGTAGGGGTTGTACTTGTCGAGCCGCCCCACAAGGCTTTGCACCGAAGCGCTGATGATGGGTTCCCCGTGTGCATGTGTGGTTCCCTGCTCGATGCCGCAGGGAAGGCCTTTGAGGTATTCCAACGGCTGTATCACGAGTTCTTCCCGGTGAGATAAAATCAGTATGTGGTGGTCATTTTCCAGTACATCACAGCGGATGTACTCAGCAAAAATTCGTGTCTTGCCAAGGCCGGTTGCGATAACGCACAGGGCGGCATTTCCCTCGTAGGATTTCATACGCTGAAGGGTGTCAGCCTGATAAGGACGCAACGGTGGTGCCCGCGGGCCGTCATGGCCCTGTTGTAGAGGTGGATTTTTCATAGTCGACTCCTTGGTCACTGGTGATAGTAGTAAGCCTGAATAATTTCGTCCGACCCACTGCCATTGCGGATGATGAAGCGTCCGGGAATAGCAGGGAGCTTTGCGGCACTGCCGTCATCCAAGATAACAATGGAACTCTGTGCATCGGCAGTGTGGCCGCAAATACGACCGTCAAGCTGTGCTTTAAGACTACCCGGAACAGACCCTACGTCGGGGCGCTGAGTTGCCACAAGCAGATGAATACCGAGCGCACGGCCCAGACGGCCAATGGCGAGGAGCTTGTTCGTAATCGAGGCAACTACTGCCTTGCCATCTTTATCACGTCCAGTTGTATCGAGAATCATCGAGGTTTCATCCAGGATAACGACGATTCGATGCAGTTCTTCTCCGGTCGTCTGGACATATTCCTCAAGATTTGCACAGCCAGCGATAGAAAACTCTGTACGGCGATGGTTAAGCTCATGTACAACACTGTCAAGCATCTGCTCAAGGGCAGCATCATCATCTGCATAATGCCCCGTCTTACGATATTCGGGGCCGAAGTCCACACCTTTATAATCGGCGAGGTAGATGTCGTAGCTTTTTGCGACAGCTGGTAGAGAATCAACAGTGCCAACTGCGTCTTACCCATGCCGGTGGCAGCAGCCAAAAGCCAATGAGGCAGCTGGCTAAAATCAATGCTAACGGGAATGCCTGCCGCATTGATGCCCAAGACGATTTTTGTGTCGCTATCGTCCATATATGTATCTGCCCACGGGATTAGCCGCCCCATAAGGTTGCACCCGGCAACAACACGAAGGTCAAAGAGCTGGTTGTTGCTGCCCTGAGTGATAGAGAGGACGGTCACATTAAGTGCGGATTCGATTGTTGTCCGATTGTCTTCCCAGTATTCGAGCGGGCAGCCTTTAAGGCTGAAAGTAAGCTGTTGAATATTACCATCCCTGTTGGCCTTAACTAGCAGTGGTGCTTCATGCGCCTGGTTGCAGATACCAGCACGCGAAAAATCGTCGTAATATGACCAACTGTGGGGATATAACCAAAGAGGTAAATGACGCAAGCACTCTGCCAGCCATGCAATTACCCGAATAAAATTAACGAACGGTCTAAATACTACCGAAATCACGTCCTCGCCAGAGCCGCCCGAAACCATAATCAGGGCGGCAACTGCGAGTGCGAGGCACAGTAGCACATATTGCTGTGCGGTCTTTGAATCGGTTTGAATACGTCTAAGCCCATTGTGGAACGTATTCATGATATAATTTTTTTCCGTCTGCCATTGCAGGCGATCAGAATCATTACGCATGATTAAATCTCCTTTCAAAATAAATGCCCGTATAGCCTGATAGCACAGCTTCATCCGCTAGAACGGACAATCATCAATCTCTATTTGCTCAAATGTCGGTGTGGTGCAAGGGTGAAAATACTCGTGAACCGTATAGTCCTTGTGACTGCCGTCGAGGTCAAAAACCCGAACGCAGTTGATGCGCCGCAAGAGCGCGTCCCAAGCCTCCGGCTTTTCGTGCTGCTCGGAAACATACTGCTTCTCCAACGGCAAGTTGGAAATGATGTATGCTTCCGTGTAGCAAGCCTGCTTGTTAGCATACCTACAGGGTAATTCCAAAGGATAGCCATCCAGGTATTGCAGCATGCTATTAAGGGGCAAGCTGCTGTGGAACTCATCGAAGAGCATCACTTTCTGCCCCCGGTAGCCATCAAAAGGATGGTGATAGTCAGGCACCGCGTAGCAGTTTGAGTATCCGCATCCTTCTTTTACCGACCTAGTTTTTCCTGTGCCAGTAGGGCCAAAGATATAGGTGACTGTCATCTGGCGAAATACATTGCGGTATTTCTCCTCCAGGATGGTCTGCCTTGTCCGGTCAATGTGGGAGATATCTCGCAGGTATTCCGGGTGCTCACCCAGGATTTGCGCATTGTCTGCCCCGGATGCAATCAGTGCATACAGAGTCCGTAAGTCGTTACGGTCGCCCTGCTTGCTGTCAGGGGGTAAACTGCCACTTTCTTCAAACGTGTCAGAGTAGTTTATCCCTTCATGTACTTTTCCCTTGGAGTCGGTATACTTGTAGTGACCGTTTGCATCCTTGTTATACTTAGCACCCTCTTTACGGATGTAAGCATAGTTTTCGGAATTTTTTCCCCATTGAGGCACTTCGATGTGCGCAGTAGGAAACTTGTTCTTTAGGGTTGTGAACATTACAGGATTTTCATATACTAAAAATAAGTGTATGTGATAGGTTCCCTCTTGCCCCACTTCATCAGCCATGCACCAATAAAGGAGCTTGGCTCCTTTTTCAAGAGCAGCCTTGATAACATTATGATCATAGCCATGCTCTTGTGGATTGTTGATTGTCAGCTGGTAACGGCGTGTCGCGTAACCTTTTGCCATATAGTGTACCCAGTACACTACGGACACAAAGCCGCTGTGTACGCTTTAAAGCTTATAGTTATAGGCTTTATGGACTGTACACACAGGTATGGAGGTAATACTAGCTCCATACCTGTGTGGCGGCTTTAAGTCCATAGCGTACGCTTGTCGTTATAAAATTTTCAAGGTGCTGTATGGGTGTTGATTGGTTTACCTCAAAAATGAGACAAGCCCCATTTTTGAGGTGAGGCCGCTAACGCGTCCTACAGTGTGCTTGGAAACCTTAGTCGAGCACCACAATGTTCTCAGGCTTACGGTACTCGTTGTAGAAAATCTTCACTTCGCGTCCCATCAGGTCATGAAGGTTGATTTTAAGTTCGGCCATCTTAGCGTCAGAGAGATACATATCCCTGACGAAGACGCCCTCCCCGTTCTGGGAGGCAATCTCCGTTGCGAGGTAGATGCGGCAGCCGGTGACGGGACGGCCTTCTTTCGTGACAAAGTCACTGCGTCTATAACCAATGATTTTCATGGTTATTTCCTCCTTGGCATTATCGTTATGTTGTTTCCGAAGTACTGTCCTCGCCATTGGTAACTAAGGAATGGTGCCGGATAGATGCAACCAAAAGCAAGTGTGTCGAGCACTGCTGTTGATAGAACCAAACGACATTTCTGTCACCTCCCTTTTCTGATGGAGGAAACGTAAAGCAATATGACAACCGAGAGGATGTATCTTGCTTGTTCGCTCCCTGTGCTTATAATTCTACTCAGTTCGCAAGGGTGGACAATAAAGAAAAGACGAACTTCATTACAAATTTCTTGAATGAAGCTCGTCTTTATAAAGTGCTTTTTTATTTGGTTTGGCCGTTAGATAAGAGCATCCGCTTTGCTCTACCTAATGAAAGTCTTTCATCAAGCAAGCTGTCAAGCAGAGCAGGAACGCCGTCCATGTCTCCATCCATCGGGTGCATATAGACACCATTAACACCAGGATGTGTATGACCAACTAACTCCTCGTAAACCCAGTTGCTAAAGTGATTTTTGTAGATTGAGCTAAAGGTATGTCGCAGCTCATACGGCGTAATATAAGGGATACCGTTATACCTGCAATAGATCCCCCAGCGTTTACGGTAGCATAGTTGACCAGTGCTTCCAAAGACCCTCTCATGAGGGTCTAACGGAGTGACTCGATAGACTTGTTGACTTTCTAAAAGCATACGTGTATATCGAGTCTGCGGGAAGTCGCGTGCGGCAAATTCGTTCTTCCCATTTGTAGTGATGCCTTTAGCATTGATGGCACGGCGTATATGTATATAATCATTGTCAATATCGCCCCACTCAAGGCCCATCAATTCACCAGGACGTAACCCTGTAACGACTTGGAATCGATATGCATAGATTAAGCTGTCTTGACAAATCGTACCATTATAAGGCACCTGAGATTCGGTGAATAAGATGTTAAGCGAAGAAACGTCAAGTGCTTGCTTTTGACCTTTTTTGGCGTTTGAGGGAATTTTAATGTTTGATGTACGCAAATCGTTCCGGATATCGGCACAGTCCAAATAATTACAGAATCCAGATAAATCGCCGCGTATATTTTTAAGACTTTTTTGACTAAGATTGTGCTTTCTGTATGCGGTATAGATAACTCGCTTTAAATCCTGCTTAGTTAGTAGCATAACCGGGACTTTGCCAATTATAGGTTTAATGTGGTTGTTATACCTGTTGCGGATGGTGTAGATGTTTGTGGTTTCGAGTGCCTTATCTTGGAGGTAGCGCTCAAACACGGTATCAACCGTTGTACGTTCGCTGACGCTAAATGGGCAAGCTCCAGACAACCACGAGGTTGCATTTTGGGCGCAGATCTTTCGGCCTTTGTCACCCGGGACGCTTGAATAAAAAGACTTTCGGACACCGTTCTTTTGGAGGTTGATTTTCCAAACGTGCTTTTTCTCAACCCAGATTGCGCGAGAAATCATTTTACTTTGTGTGGTATACATGCGGACTCCTTAGAGCCGGCCATTTTATGTGACTGGCTCGATGAAAATAGTGTAGTAATCGTCCTTATTGATATTCAACAACCTTCCGATGCGTGCGATTTCCTCTGCCGAAAAGAGCGAATATCCGTTCATCTTCTGCGACAATGCTTGCGGGGAAATGCCGATGGCCTCCGCGACATTGTAGCAGGTAAAGCCTGCGCGGATGATTTCGGACCGCAAATTCAAATATTTGCCTTTCATGATAATAATCTCCTTTGAGTAATTTTCAGTAGGTGGCTTTATTATCATGATATTCAGTTCGCACGTACTGGCAAGAGGGGTATCACCAACTTTTTTATTTATTCTTGCAAGCAGGTGCTGTACCACACTTTTTATATGAAGAGTACCACACTTTGTACCACACAGATATAAAAATACCCTTTAATGAAATCCATACCAGTGATAAAATTATCGTTAGTACGTATTGCATTAAAGGATATTTGTAGAATGATAGAAGTTCGATTCCCGTACGGGTCACCAAAAAGCTCAACTTCGCAAGAGGTGATATATGCTCTAAGTGACTTCTTAATCATGATTTTGTCATGGTTAGTGAAGCAATCACTTAGAGCATTTTTGTTTCAGGAGGTACAGCCATGAGAAATGAAAAAATTACCCCACTGTACGAG
>ENA-OQAZ01000867-OQAZ01000867.1-human-gut-metagenome-genome-assembly--contig:-NODE-867-length-16041-cov-1.979578_pt1 | contig 16041 bp, 18 predicted proteins | sample MGYA00242737_ERZ504531 | MGnify/ENA primary metagenome ERZ504531 (study PRJEB26092, sample SAMD00036244) | human gut metagenome | host: Homo sapiens | study: EMG produced TPA metagenomics assembly of... | reverse complement strand
AATTCAATTAAAAAAATTTTAACAATTGTGATAAGCTAATCTTGTAGTGCTTAGTGTGATTACAATGTTTAAAGGCGCGTGTGTGGAGGCAAAAACCAAGACAGTTGAAGGAACAAGAGTAATGAATTTGAAGCAAAACATAAAAGGTAAAGAATATTATATAGGATGTAGAATGGAGGAATGTGATAAACATAACGGAAAACTAAAAATATAGTGAAAAGCCATGCGCATCAGGTTCAGACTTGAAAAATATATATGTTGAAAAAAAAGATAAAAATGAAAAGTCAACAAGGAAGTACAAAAAAATTACATAATACTGATAAGAGTATTAAGAAAAAGAATAAATATTCTTACAAAGTGAGAATGTTCTATATTAATGAAGACGGCAAGAGAGAATATTCTCCATACAGCAATGAAATTACAATTAAGGTAAAATAGGGAGCGAAGGACTATGAAAAAAGCAAGCAAGATTATAGCAATTTTTATATTTACAATGAGTATTTTTGTAGGCGTTGGTGCAGTTGAAGTTTTTGCAGATACAGCATCTCAGACCAACACGGTTAATGAACCGGTAAAATTCATTGCAAAACAAAAAGGAAAAAAGGTTGTTTTAAAGTGGAACAAGTCTAAGAATGTGAAAGGCTACATTATATATAAGAACGGAAAGAAGTTTAAAACATTAAAGAAAAACAAACTTACTGACAAAAAGGTAAAGAAGAACAAAGTATATAGCTACAAAATAAAGGCTTATACTATTGCTAATGGTAAGAAAGTTTTTAGCAATTCAGGTCAGACAGTTTCAATAATTGTAAACTGATAAAAAATCAAAAAGGTGAACGCAGGAAGATTTAAATACATAAAGAATCAGTACACAATAAGTCTTAACGGAAAAGTTAAACTACAGGGCGAAGCATATCCGTCTAAGAAATTAAAAAAGAAAAAAGTACTGAGCAGAAAACTTACATGGAGTTCTTCAGACACAAGCCTTGCAACGGTAAATGCAAGAGGCGTTGTTAAAGCTAACAACAATATGAAGACCGGTACTGTAATAATATACGCAAAGGCTCACAATGGTTTAACAAAGAAAGTTAAAATTAATATTGAAAACTATGCATATCCGTCAAAGATTAAAAAAATGTAACATGTTAAGCGATGATATTAAACCACTTGTAACAGAGCATATGGCTGAAATGACAAAAATAGTTTCCTATTTTGAATTTGAAAATAAAAATAACGAAACAACATTTGACATTGACGAAAAGGGAAATCTTTCAATGAGCAAAAAGATTGCCATAAACAGTGAAATGGAAAAAACAATATTTAATCTTATTTCAAGCATGCCTATAACTGTAGAAGTGCATAAGGGATATGTGGCATTCAACAGAATAGACTTTACAGTTTACGACACTGGAATAATCAACTCAATTGCTTACGTATTCCAAGGTATGGAAAATGTTGATACAGGATATGAAAGAATAGAAATAGCACCTAACTGGTATTATCAGTATGGAGAATTTTCAAAGGGATACTTTGAAGAAGAACAGGAATAATTGACATATAATGAACTTACAAATGCACAGAAAAGCAGAAAAAATGCTAATCTGTGCATTATTGTTTGACACTGTTTTTTTTTGTGTGTTAGAATTGTCATATTGTAAAAGGCGATGAGTGTGTAAGTAGATATATATTTTCCGTCAGAGAGAAAGACTCACAGGCTGGAAGGTCTTTCAGGTTCAGATATATATTGAAATTCCCACAGGAGCTGCATTCACCAACAGATTATACGTATGAATAATACTAAAGAAGAATCTAAGAAACTAATCTAAGTAATGAATGACGTGTGTAGCGCGTTAAGCAGATAGAGTGTTCGTGATAATGATTACGGAAACTAGGGTGGTACCGCGGAGCAATCCGTCCCTATGGAACAGGTGCTTTTTTTTATTTGTAGTGTAAGAATATTACTCACATATGCTTGCATAAATGTGGATTTAAGACCTTTCTACACGCTCCCATAATGAGCATAAAAGTGAAGCGAAAGCTTCATGATATGCGAATGATGGGAAAAGGATTGCGAGAGTGCGAAGCACGTAGCAATCCAAAAAATAAAATATGAAAAAGTGTGAGAGCTGTTTTGCGTACTTCAATGAGCAATAAAAGTGAAGCGAAAGCTTCACGAATATGCGAATTGAAGTTAACGGATTGCGAGAGCACGTAGTGCGTAGCAATCCGTTGGGAAAACAAAAAAAATTTTGTTGTAAGGATTGCGAGAGTGCGAAGCACGTAGCAATCCAAAAAAATAAAATATGTGAACAACTTGAACACAAACCTGTTATTTTAAAATCTATAAAGAGAGGAATTTATCATGAAAGAAAAGTTACAGGCAATTAGGAAGATGCCATTTCCAAAATTACAGCCTCAGACAATTTGGACAAACTTAACCAGATTAGAGTTGAAGTTTTGGGCAAAAAAGGTCAGTTAACAGAAGTTCTTAAGGGCATGAAAGATGTTGCTCCTGAAGACAGACCTAAAGTTGGTCAGTTAGTTAATGACACAAGAAAGATTATTGAAGAAAAAATGGAAGAAGTTAAGGCAGAACTTCAGGCTAAGGCTAGAGAAGCTAAGTTGAAAGCAGAAGTTATTGACGTTACTCTTCCGGCTAAGAAGAATAAAATCGGACATAAGCATCCTAATACATTAGCTCTTGAAGAATTAGAGAGAATTTTTACAGGTATGGGATACGAAGTTGTAGAAGGTCCTGAAGTAGAATATGACCATTATAACTTTGAAGCTTTAAATATTCCTGACAATCATCCTGCAAAAGATGAACAGGATACTTTCTATATAAATAAGAACATTGTACTTAGAACACAGACTTCTTCAGTACAGGCAAGAGTAATGGAAAAAACTCAGCACCTATCAGAATTATTTCTCCGGGTAGAGTTTTCCGTTCAGACCAGGTAGATGCAACACATTCACCTTCATTCCATCAGGTTGAAGGTCTTGCAATCGACAAGAACATTAATTTCTCAGACTTAAAGGGAACATTGGCAGAATTTGCCAAGGAACTTTTTGGACCTGAAACAAAGACTAAATTCAGACCTCATCATTTCCCATTTACTGAGCCAAGTGCAGAAATGGACGTTTCATGCTTTAAGTGTGGCGGAAAAGGATGTAGATTCTGTAAGGGTGAAGGCTGGATTGAAATTCTTGGTTGTGGTATGGTTCATCCACACGTACTTGAAATGTGCGGTATTGATCCTAAGGAATATCAGGGATTTGCCTTCGGTGTAGGTCTTGAAAGAATTGCATTATTAAAATATGAAATAGATGATATGAGACTGTTATACGAAAACGATGATCGTTTCCTGAACCAGTTCTAGTTAGCAGGAAGGAGAAATAAAAATGAATACACCATTATCTTGGATTAAAGCATACGTTCCTGAACTTGAATGTACTGATCAGGAATACATGGATGCAATGACATTGTCAGGTACAAAATGTGAAGGTTTTGAAAGACTTGATGCAGACCTTGACAAAATCGTTGTTGGACAGATTGAAAAAATAGAAAAACACCCTGACGCAGATAAGCTTGTTATTTGTCAGGTTAATATTGGAACAGAAACAATTCAGATTGTTACAGGAGCACCTAATGTTAAGGAAGGACAGAAAGTACCTGTAGTACTTGACGGCGGTCGTGTTGCCGGAGGTCATGACGGTTCAAAGACTGAAGGCGGAATTAAGATTAAAAAAGGAAAACTTAGAGGAGTTCCTTCAGATGGAATGATGTGTTCTATTGAAGAACTTGGCTCAACAAGAGATTTTTATCCTGAAGCACCTGAATACGGAATTTATATTTTCGATGACAGCGTTCAGGTAGGATCAGATGCAATTGAAGTTTTAGGACTTCACGATTCAGTTTTTGAATATGAAATTACATCTAACAGAGTAGACTGTTACAGTGTTATCGGTATTGCAAGAGAAGTAGCTGCAACATTTAAGAAGCCATTTAAGGCACCTGTTACAGGACCGGTTGGAACAGACGGAGATGTTAATGATTACATTTCAGTTGAAGTAAAGGATAACGACTTATGTAAGCGTTATTGTGCAAAGGTTGTTAAGAATGTTAAGATTGCACCATCACCTGAATGGATGCAGAGAAGACTTTCAGCCTGTGGTATCAGACCTATCAATAACTTAGTAGATATTACAAACTATGTTATGGAAGAATTTGGTCAGCCAATGCATGCTTATGATCTTGATACTATTGCAGACCATAAGATTGTAGTAAGAAGAGCAGAAGACGGTGAGAACTTCGTTACTCTTGACGGACAGGAAAGAGAATTAGACAGTGGAATGCTTATGATCTGCGATGGTGAAAAGCCTGTAGGTCTTGCCGGAATTATGGGTGGCGAAAACTCAATGATTACTGATGATGTTAAGGATATGCTTTTTGAAGCAGCTTGTTTTGACGGAACTAACATCCGTCTTTCATCTAAGAGAGTTGGTCTTAGAACAGACGCTTCAGGTAAGTTTGAAAAAGGACTTGATCCTAACAATGCAGAATCAGCTATTAACAGAGCATGTCAGTTAATCGAAGAATTAGGAGCAGGTGAAGTTGTTGCAGGTATGGTTGATGTTTATCCTGAAAAGAAGACAGAAACAACAATTAAGTTTGATCCTGACTATGTAAATAAATTAATCGGATTTAATTTAACAGAAGAGCAGATGGTAAGTTACTTCCCTGCTTTAGAGTTAAAATATGATCCTGAAACAAAACTTATTACAATCCCAACATTTAGACAGGATTTAGTTGGTATGTGTGATATTGCTGAAGAAGTTGCAAGATTCTATGGATATGATAACATTCCTACAACTCTTCCAAGTGGAGAAGCTACATCAGGAAAATTATCATACAAATTAAGAATTGATGAAATCGCAAGAAGGGTAGCTTTATACAGCGGATTTTCACAGGGAATGTCATATTCATTTGAAAGTCCAAAGGTTTATGATAAGTTATTACTTCCAAAAGATTCAAAATACAGACAGTCAATTGTTATTTCAAATCCTTTAGGAGAAGACTTTAGTGTTATGAGAACTACACCTTTAGGTGGAATGCTTACATCACTTGCTACTAACTATAATAGAAGAAACAAAGATGTAAGACTTTTTGAAATGGGTAATGTTTATCTTCCAAAGGAATTACCACTTAAGGAACTTCCTGATGAAAGAATGCAGCTAATATTAGGTTTCTATGGCGAAGGTGATTTCTTTACAATGAAGGGTGTTGTAGAAGAATTATTGGAACAGGTTGGAATGAAGAAGAGAGTTCATTATGATGCTAAGGCGGGAAAGACTTTCCTTCATCCGGGACGTCAGGCTAACATCGTTTATGATGGAACAGTTATCGGTTATTTAGGTGAAGTTCATCCAACAGTTTGCGAAAACTACAATATGAAGACTAGGGCATACATTGCAGTAATTGATATGCCATATGTATACGAAATGTCTTCATTTGATAAGAAGTACGAAGAAATTGCTAAGTTCCCTGCTGTATCAAGAGATATTTCAATGGTTGTACCTAAGGATATTCCTGTTGGTAAGATTGAAGAAGCTATTGAAAGCAAGGCAGGAAAGAACCTTGAAAGCTACAGCTTATTTGACATCTATGAAGGTGATCAGATTGAAGACGGCTTTAAGTCAGTAGCATATTCAATTGTATTTAGAGCTAAGGACAGAACATTGGAAGATAGTGATATTCAGTCAGCTATGAATAAGATTTTGAAAGAACTTGAATCAATGGGTATTGAATTAAGAGCATAAAAACATTAAACCACCCGCTTTGGAATAAATCTATGTTTCAAGGCGGGTGGTGTTTTGATGAAAAGAGAGGAAAGTTATGCGTTTTGTAATACAGAGAGTAAATGAAGCTTCCGTAAAGGTTGATAATAAAGAGATAGGTTCAATTAACAAGGGATTTCTTGTTTTAATTGGTGTGTCTAATGAAGACACTAAAGAGATTGCCGACAAGATGATTAAGAAAATGATTAATCTTAGAATATTTGATGATGCTGATGGAAAAACTAATCTTGCACTTAAGGATGTTAACGGAGAGTTGTTATTGGTATCCCAGTTTACTCTTTATGCTGATTGCAAAAAGGGTAACAGGCCATCATTTATTAATGCCGGAAAACCTGATATGGCAAATGAAATGTATGAATACATTATTTCAAAGTGCAAGGAAGAAATAGAGGTTGTTGAGCAGGGTGAGTTTGGAGCAGACATGAAAGTAAGTCTTTTAAATGACGGACCTTTCACTATTGTTCTTGACAGTTCTGAAATATGCAAATAATATAGATTACAGTGTAAAAAAAGTATTATACAGAAAAGAGATAAAAGTTATGTTAAAAAAAGAAATGAGTTTACATGATTATTATTATGATTTGCCTGAAGAATTAATAGCACAGGATCCTTTAGAGGACAGAAGCAGTTCAAGATTAATGGTTCTTGATAAGAACACAGGCGAAATAGAACATCATATATTTAAGGATATTATAGATTATTTGAATCCAAATGATTGTTTGGTAATTAATGATACAAAGGTTATTCCTGCAAGATTATATGGAAGCAAGGTTGGCACTGATGCAAAGATTGAAAGTGTTGCTTCTAAAGAGAAAGAAAAACGATGTTTGGGAAACATTAGTTAAGCCGGGAAAGAAATGCAAGCCGGGTACTGTTATAAGTTTTGGTGACGGAATTTTAACGGGCGAGGTTATTGATGTTGTTGAAGAAGGCAACAGATTAATTAAGTTTACTTATGAAGGTATTTTTGAAGAAGTGTTGGATAAGCTTGGAGAAATGCCACTTCCACCATATATAACACATAAACTTGAAGACAAAAACAGATATCAGACAGTTTATGCAAAATACGAAGGTTCAGCGGCTGCACCAACAGCAGGTCTTCATTTTACAAAAGAGTTATTAGAAAAGATTAAAGAAAAAGGTATTAAAATAGCTCACGTTACATTACATGTTGGTCTTGGAACTTTCAGACCGGTTAAGGTTGAAAATATTCTTGAACACCATATGCATTCTGAATTTTATATGGTTGACGAGGAAGATGCAAATATGATTAATGAGTGCAGGGCTAATGGCGGCAGAGTTATTGCTGTTGGAACTACAAGCACAAGAACATTGGAAACTGTAACAGACGAAAATGGTATTGTACATCCTGGAAGTGGATGGACACAGATATTTATTTATCCGGGATATCAGTTTAAGGCTATTGATTGCCTTATTACTAATTTCCATTTGCCTGAATCAACATTATTAATGCTTGTTTCAGCGTTGGCCGGAAGAGAGAACGTTCTTAACGCATACAATAAGGCTGTAGAAGAAAAGTACAGATTTTTTAGCTTTGGCGATGCAATGTTTATAAAGGAATAGCATCCTATGGAAAAATATGCAGTAAAGAAATTAAACAAAAAAAATAATATAAATGCGTCAGTGCCGGGCTCTAAAAGTATCACTAACAGAGCTTTAATGCTGGCGGCTATGTCAGATGGCATATGCACACTTAACGGTGTATTGTTTAGCAGTGATTCAAGAGCTTTTATTGACTGCCTTATTTCATTAGGTTTTAGTGTTCAGATAGATGAAGAAAGTGCTAAGGTAGTGATTAAGGGTGAAAATGGAAGAATCCCTAACAGGAAGGCTACAATTAATGTTCAAAGTGCAGGAACAGCAGCAAGATTCATGACTGTTTTTCTTGCTGTGGCAGGTGGTGACTATACTCTTCAATCTTCAGAACAGATGAAGAAGCGTCCAATGAGTGAGCTTCTAGGCAGCCTGACAGCTAAGGGTGTAGAGATTAAGTGTTTAGAAGAAGAAGGACATTTTCCTTTTGAAATTCATTCTAAGGGAATTAAGTCAGGTAATATTAAAATCGACACGACTACCAGCAGTCAGTAATGCCAGCGCATTGCTTATGGCATCTGTAATGAATGGTATGAATGTGGAACTTACGGGTTCAAGAGTGGACGGGCCTATATTAAGATTACAACAAATATGCTTAAGCAGTTTGACATTGATTTTGATAGAGAAGGCAATACATATATAATAAAGAAAGCAAAGCTATATTTGTAATGTATATAATGTTGAACCGGATATGTCTGCTGCATGTTATTTTTATGCTATGGCAGCTATTCTTGGTGTTAAATCTATTGTTAAGGGAATACATAAAGATTCAATGCAGGGGGATATTAAGTTTATTTATGCTCTTGAAAGAATCGGTTGTGTAATAACAGATAAGCCGGAAGGTCTTGAAGTGGATGGAACAAGTGCTGTAGGATATGAAGGCATTGATATAGATATGTCTGATTTTTCAGACCAGGCGCTTACAATGGCTGTTGTGGCAGCTTTTGGAAAGACTGAGACAAGAATAAGAAATATTGGTCATATAAGAGGTCAGGAATCAGACCGTGTTCAGGTTATTGTTAACGAACTTAACAGAATGGGATGTGATGCTAAGATTGTGGAAGAAGGCGGTAGTACAGATGTAATTATAACGCCGGGCAAACTTCACGGAGCAGAAATTGAAACTTATGACGACCACCGTGTGGCAATGAGTTTTGCAGTGGCAGGTCTTGCAGTTGATGGAATTGTAATAAAGAATCCAATGTGCTGCAGAAAGACTTTTGAAAACTACTTTGATGTTCTGGAAACAATTGAAAAGGAAGACGAATAGATTTTAGTCACATGGATTGTAATATAAAAAAAATATTTGTTGCATATTTGCTATTTTTATAATAGAATGAAAAAAAGTTATGAGTAGTAAGTAATTCATAATGAGTTAAATTATAAAATTAAAGAACGTGTAACAAACGAAAAAGGAGAATTACAAATGAAAGATAAGATTAAAGAAATTATTTTAAGTGTAAATCCCGGTATGGATGTTGAAGATGAGGATTTTAACATTGCAGAAGATATGGACTCAATGGATATTCTTGCATTAATGGAAGAATTAGAGGACGCTTTTGATATTGAAATTACAATGGAAGAAAAGAATGAAGAGAACTTTAGCAGCATTGATGCATTAGCAGAAATGATTGAAAGACTTCAGCAATAATATGACAAATATGATTATAGGCTCTTAAGTTAACTTAGGGCCTAATTTTTTGCCAAATAAAGTAGAAAAAGAGAAACAAAAGTTTCATTTTGTAAAAATCATAAAATCTTTGTAAAACTTTTTTGGTTATCACAATTATATAAAAATTATTATATATTATATTTTTGTTTTTGAGTGTAAAGGGGACTAGTGTGTGTGAAAAAACAATAAAAGATTAAGCAGTGGAGTTTATTATGAAATTAAAATTAGTTCGTATTACAAAAATCATATGTTTTTGCATGGTGGCAGTTTTAATGGTTGGAGGTTAACAGACCTTTTAAAGCCTAAGTGGTTAGAAAATAGATGGGTATCGGCGAAAACAAACAAAAGTTTTTATGAATTGCAGGATAACAGCGCAGAGGTTGTCTTTTTTGGAGCAAGTATTATTTCAGCAGCAATGGATCCGTTCCAGCTATATGAGGAGCAGGGAATTTCTTCATATAATCTAGGTGTTATGTCTCAGCCAATGATTGGAACTTATTATTGGTTTAAGGAAGCACTAAAAACTCAGAATATGAAATTAGCAGTAATAGAGATTAAGTCTGCCGGAACGTTCTTCTGAAAAAGCAGAAGAAAAGGCAAGAAAGTCTTATGATTATATGAAATGGGGTAAGAACAAGATTCAATACGCCTTGGATTACAAGGACTTCCATAAGGAAGCTGATGGCACAGACGAAGAAGTTGATTTGTGGTCATATCTTTTCCCATTATCTTTGTATCACACAAGATGGTCTGAACTGTCTTATGATGACTATGATTTCTTCTTAGGAAAAAACAATAGTAATACTAAGGGATTTTCAGTACTTTCAACACAGTTTAAAAATTCAACAAGTTTTGACGCTGAAAAAGAAGCAAAAGGAAAGTATGATGGATTTGAAGTTAAGTCTAATGATAAGGAAACACCAAATCCTATTAATGAAGAATATGCTCTTAAGCTTATTAAGGAAGCAAAACAACAGGGTGTGGAATTATTATTTGTAAGAACACCTGACACAACATGGCATGAAGACCAGCACAATTATATACAGGAACTTGCCGACAAGAATAATATTAAATTTCTTGATTTGAATTTGAAATCAAATATGGATAAGATGCAGTTTGATTATTCAGAGGATGCGGCAGATACGGTTCACGTAAATATTTTAGGGGCAAAGAAGATTACCAAGTTCGTAGGTCAGTATATTGCTGATAATTACAAACTTACAGATTATAGAAAAACAGATAATAGTATAAAGAAGGATTTTGAGTCACAGAAATCAAACTATCAGGCCGCTTTAAATGAAGGAAAGTTAAATCTTATAACTAACTTTGATGAATACCTTAAGGCTATTAATACTGATGAATATTCAGTAATTATTACTTCTGGTTCAAATGTTAGGAATATCACATTTACTGACAGTCAGAAGAAGACTTTGATTAGTATGGGAGCTGATGAAGCGTTATTTACAGACAGTACTTATGGAAATAATGTTATTTGTGTTCTTGATGGAGATAACTCTAAGAATAAAGTAAAGAAACAGCTTGAAGATAACTCAAAAGTTACAACCCTTGGAGGAACACTTAGTTGTGGTACTGATTATGATATAACAGCTAATTCCAAAGGTGGAACAATGAGATTAAACAATAGTAAATACACAGGATTAATTTCATGGGGAATGAACATTATTGTTTATGACAAGAAACTAAAAGAGGTTGCAGATACAGCATTTCTTCATTTTGAAAACAATGCAACTGTAATGCACAGAGGAGAGTAGTAAGATGGGTTTTAACACATTATCATTTATCCCTTTTCTATTAATTGTTATACTATTATATTTTACAATATTTAGAAAATGTCAGTGGGTATTTTTACTTTTGGCAAGTATAGCATTTTATTTATTTGCCGGACCAAAATATATAATATTTATTTTTATCTCGTCACTTAGTACATATACATTGGCAGGAAAGATTCAGAAGTTACACGACGATGAAAGCAGAATTACAAAGACAAGAGAGTTTTCTTCAAAGGAAGCTAAGAAGGCTTTTAAGAAAAGATTTACTAAGAGAAGAAAAAGAATTTTACTTCTTGACTTTGCAATAAATCTTGGAATTTTATGTGTAATTAAATATACTGATTTTATTTTGTCAGGAGTTTCTTCAGTTCTTGGAAGATTCGGACTTGATTGGAGTAAGGAATTTAATTTTGTATTACCATTAGGAATATCATTCTATACATTTATGGTTGTTGGATATATTCTTGATATTTATTGGAAAAGATATAGAGCAGAGACTAATTATTTTAAATTAGCATTGTTTACAATGTATTTTCCACATATAGTTCAGGGACCTATTGGAAGATACAATAGATTATCACCACAGTTTTTTAAAGACCATCCTTTTGATTATGACAGGGTAACTAAGGATTCCAGTTAATTCTCTGGGGTTACTTTGAAAAAATGGTTATTTCTGACAGATTGCAGACTTTTACTAATGGTGCATTGGTTAAATGGGATCAGATTACAGGATTTCCACTTATACTTGCAATATCATTGTTCTCAATTCAGATGTATTTAGACTGGATGGGATGTATGGATATTGCCCATGGTGTGTCAGAAATATTTGGTATTAATTTAGATAAGAACTTTTGGCATCCGTTCTTCTCAAAGAATATGCCGGAATTCTGGAGAAGATGGCATATTTCACTTGGTGCATGGTTTAAGGATTATTTATTATATCCTGTATCAATGTCAGCATTGTGTAAGAAGATTAATAAATTCACAAGAAAGAAATGGGGCAATCAGGTTTCACGTTCACTTTCAGTTGTAATCCCTGCATCATGTGTATGGATTGTTACAGGTGTTTGGCACGGAGCGGCAAGTTGTTTTGTACTTTGGGCATTTACCACGGTATTTTAATCGTATCAAGTGGATTGTTTGAAATTCCAATTCAAAAATTATGCAAGTTCTTGCATATGGATACAGAATGTTTCAGCTTTAATCTTTTCAGAATGGCAAGAACATTTATGTTATCAACTATTGGACGTATATTCTTTGCAGTTTCTGCAGGATTTACAACATTCTTTGAATTTTTAAAGAGAATGTTTAATTTCAGACAGTTTGGACTTCATACTCTTTGGGATGAAAGTTTGTATTCTTATGGACTTGACCAGCATAATTTCACATTGGCAATGCTTTTAGTTGCATTAGTTTGGGGTGTAAGTATGTTGCAGGAAAAGTTTGACAAGGATGGAATGACAATAAGAGATGTTATTGCAAAACAGAATATTTTATTCAGATGGTTATTGTACTTAGCTCTTATAGCAGGTATTCTTGTATTTGGAATGTACGGCTCAGGATATAATGCAGGTGCATTTTTCTATGGTAAGTTCTAAGGTATGTAGAGTTTTGAAATACAATTGTTGTAATGAATAGTTTTGTGATATAGAACTTTGAAATACATGGTTTTAGGAGGTTGTAATGAGTTACAGTTCAATTTTGGAAGCTATAAAGAGTGCTTCAGAAATAACTCCTGACAAAATATGCTTAGGAGACAAAAAAAATAAAGTTACATATAAACAGTTTTGGAAAATGATTAACAAAGGAGCTTCATTTTTGGAAGAAAATGGAGTTAAAAAGGGAGATGTTGTTGTTTTAAAGGGAGCTCAGAAGGTTGAGTATCTTTTTGCAATGTTTTCGATTCAGTTACTGGGAGCAGTAGCCTGCCCTCTTGAAAAGGCTGTTAAGGAAGACAGGATTCTTGAAATTATGGATTTTGTTGAAACAGATTATTTCCTCGATAAGAAGAAATTAAAGAATGAAAACAAGAAATCAATTAGCTTAAAAGATATGTTTAATGAAGCAATTGATTTTGATAACTATGAGGTTGAATATAAGTTTGATTTACCTAAGGAAGATGATTTGTCAGAGATTCTTTTTACAACAGGAACAACAGGTAAGTCAAAGGGAATTAAGATTGTTTATAGAAATAATGTTGCCATAGCACAGAATGTTAGCGAAGCAATTGGCATAACAAATGATGATGTGGAAATGGTTACAGCGCCAATGAATCATTCTATGGCACTTAGAAGAACTTATACAGTTTTCTACAAAGGTGGAACTGTAGTTTTAACAGACGGAGTTAAGTTTATTGAAGATTTCTTTAAACTTCTTGATATGTATAATGTTACAGGTCTTACATTTGCACCTGCTATACTTGAACAGTTACTTAAGTTTGCAAAGGACAGATTTGGAACATATAGTGACAGACTTAGATATATTCAGTTAGGTTCAGCACCGTTAAGTGAAAAAGCTAAGGAAACTTTAAAAGAGATGTTCCCTAATACTAAGTTATTTAATATCTATGGCGCAACAGAATCAGGATGTACAGTAAGTCTTGAGTTTAGTAAGTATGGAGATAAGAAGGGCAGTATTGGTAAGCCTAATGTTAATGCTGAAATTATTTTCGTTGACGATAATAGAAATATTGTTAAGGCTTCAGCACAGAATCCGGCAATCTTGCTTTTAAGGGAGCAATGAATATGCCGGGATATTTGAAAGAGCCTGAGATTACAAAAGAAGTAATGGATGATGAAGGAACTCTTTACACTAACGATTTAGGTTATATGGGTGAAGACGGATTTGTTTATTTGCTTGGAAGAAAAGGCGATGTAATTAATATGGGGGGTATTAAAATAGCACCATCTGAAATAGAGGAAGTAGTGGCACAGAATGAGATGATTAAGGAATGTGCATGTATTCCGATTCCTGATGAAATAACAGGGGAAGCACCTAAGCTCTTTATTGTAATTAATGAAGGATTTGAGTATGATGAGAAGGCATTACATAGATTTATGCTTGAAAAACTTGAGGCTATTAGAGTTCCGAAGGTAGTGCAGGTTATTGATGCATTACCAAGAACATTTAAACGGAAAAGTAATTAAGCGTAAGCTAAGGAAATGTAGACACCTTAAGCGTGTGCATAAAGCAACTTATAAATATTAATATATATGAAAAAATCTAATATAAATTAGAGTTATCAGTTAAACAAAGGAGAAAAATATGTCAAAAACAAAACAGCGAATTTATTTAATGATAGGACCAGTCCTATTTGTATTATGTTGTCTTGCAATACCTAAAAGTGCTTTTCCGGCGTTAGCGGAAAGAGCGGCAATAGGTACTGTTGCATGGATGGCATTTGGTGGGTAACAGCACCTATAGATTATGCAGTGACAGCATTTCTTCCAATAGCGATTAATGCTTTAGTGACAATGTGTGACATGTCTGCAGTAATATCAAATTATGCTTCAGAAACTATCTTGTTATTATTAGGAGCATCAATTCTTACTGTTTCATGGGAAGAAACAGGACTTGATAAGAGAATTGCAGCATCTTTACTGGGATTAATTGGTGATAATTTAAGAATTCAGTTAATATTTTGGTTTATGCTTTCAACTTTATTGTCGGCAATTTTGCCTAACGCAGTTGTATGTGCAACAATTACACCTATTGCAGTGTCAATGTTAAAATATATTGGTGAAGGAGATATTGCAAATAGCCGTATAGGTTCAAAGTTATTGTTATATATTGCATATGGTGCAGGTCTTGGAGGACTTACATCACCACTTGGCGGTGCAATGAATCTTGTGACAGTTGATTATTTACAACAGTTAACAGGTAAGGAATATATGTATGCATCATGGGTTGTAAGATTCCTTCCTATTATGATTGTCCTTTTATTAATAAATATTATATTTATGATAAGAGATGTTAAAAAAGGAGAAAGCCTTGGTGGTTCAAGAGAGTATTTTAAGAAAGAGTACAAGAAGTTTCCACCAACAACTATAGAGGAAAAAATCTCTTTGGCTTTATTTGTAATTGCTACAGTATTGGCATTTACAAGACAGTTCTATCAGAATTTATTGCCGGGACTTAAGCCGGCATATGTATTTATTATATGTGCAATTTTATCATTTTTAATAACACGTTCTGATGGAGAAAGGCTTATGCTTTGGAAGTCAGTTCAGACAAAAATTATTTGGGAAATGATTTATATCTTCGCAGGGGGTCTTGCGGTTGGTACATTAATTAATGAATCAGGGCAGCAGAAAGAATTGGTGAATTAGTATCAGGCATGGGACTTACAGGTGGTCTTACAACAGTATTTGTTATTGTTACAGTTACATTATTAATGTCAGACGTAACATCTAATACTGCAACAGCGGCAGTTGCAATTCCTATTGTAATCTCAATTGTAAAAGGTATGGGACTGAATCCTATTCCATATGTATATGTTGCATCAGTTGGTGTAAACTTATCATATATGCTTCCAACATCTATTAGAGCAATTCCTGTTGGATACGGATTACAGCCTAAGTATATGCTTAAGGAAGGTTGGAAGATGACAGTATTTATTATTATATCCATGACAATCGTATGTACATTATTACTTAAATTCTGGCCTGCATTTAGTACAGTTTAAAAAAAAGTGAAACTAAGAGGATAAAAAACAGTTGAGAGGAGTTATGGAAAGATGAAGAATAAGTATGGATTTTGTAAAGGATTGGCAGCTTTAGTACTTTTGATGTTATGTGCTTTAACAATAAAAGACAATGCATATGCACAGACAGCAAAGACATACAAGATACTATTTATTGGAAACAGTCATACATATTATAATGATATGCCAAATATTTTTAAGGGAATAGCCAAGGCAGATGGCATTGATTGTGAGGTGTCATCAATTACTTCTGCAGGATACAAACTTAGTCAGTTTGCAGACACAACAGACACATATGGATCACTGGTATACGAAGCTCTTACAAAGAATACATGGGATTATGTTGTTGTACAGGAGAACCGTGCTGTTTTAGTTAGAAAAGAGTATAAAGCAGAGTACAGCAG
>ENA-OQAZ01000863-OQAZ01000863.1-human-gut-metagenome-genome-assembly--contig:-NODE-863-length-16098-cov-3.269864_pt1 | contig 16098 bp, 22 predicted proteins | sample MGYA00242737_ERZ504531 | MGnify/ENA primary metagenome ERZ504531 (study PRJEB26092, sample SAMD00036244) | human gut metagenome | host: Homo sapiens | study: EMG produced TPA metagenomics assembly of... | reverse complement strand
TGAAGCCAGCCGCCGACACCGCCATGCTCGAGGATGGTACCACGATCAGTGGTGAACTTCACATCGTTGGGCTGCAACGGCAAGGGCGTTGGGGCAGCCACCGAAGGACAGGTCCGACAGCGAGGAATGGCAAGCTGCATGGATACGTACCAGCAGCTCAGAAAGCACCATCGTCTCACCGGACAGCGCGTAGATGCCGATGAGCTTGTGCAAAAACAGCAGGATGGCACCGTTGGAAAGACTCATTGCGATGTAAGACCACACCGTCAGCTTGCGGGTATAATAAACAGCCTGCTCGTCGTCCCGCGCACCGATGCAGCGGCCCACCACCGTGATCATAGCAAGGCTCAGTGCCTTGCCGGGGATCACGCCCATGCCGTCCAGATTGTTTGCCACGGCGTTTGCTGCGATCTGCACTGTGCCGAAGGTGGAGATCATGCTCACCACCAGAATGCGTCCGGCCTCGAACAGGCTGTTCTCAAAGGCGGACGGAATGCCGATGCCCAGAATGCGCTTTGTCATCTTTGCATCCAGCCGGGTGGTCTTGGGCACCGTGATGGCATTGCCCTTCTGATAGCACTTGCGCAGGATAAGGCCGCTGCCACCACACGGGACAGCACGCTGGGCCATGCAACACCGTCTACGCCCATTTTAAATCCGAAGATGCACACTGCATTGCCCACAATGTTGATCACGTTCATCAAAAAGCTGATCTGCATGGAGATCTTGGAGTTGCCCATGCTGCGGAACAGTGCCGCACCGCCGTTATACAGTGCCAGAAACGGATAACTGATGGCGATGATGCGCAGGTACAGCACGCTGGCATCCAGCACATCGGCCTCGATGGCGCCGTAGAACAGCCGGATCATCGGCCTTGCAAAAACAAAACAGAATGCCCCCACCAGCAAACCGAATACGCCGCTGAGCAAAAGCAGCTGGCCAGAGCTTGCATCGGCCTCCTTCTGCTCCCGCGCACCCAAAAACTGGCTTACCACCACTGCGCCGCCAGTGGCCAGCGCCGCAAACAGCACGATGATGAGGTTGTTGATCATATCCACAAGGCTGACACCGGAAATGGCCGCTTCGCCGCAGCGGGACACCATCATGGTATCGGCCATACCCACGGTCACTTCCAGCAGCTGCTCCACCAGCAGCGGGCCGGTCAGCAGCAGCAGTTCCTTTTGTGTGAACAGCGGCTTCCGCCCTCCGAAGAGCGGCTTTTTTGTTCCGCTCACCGCCTGATTTTCCATTGATATGCTCCTTTCCCCGTGCCGGGCCATCCCGCTCGGACACATACGCCCACCCTTCGCAGGGCAGACTCTCCATTGAATGTATTCATCTTAGCACACGGACCGGTTCTTGTAAAGAACTGTCGCATTCTGCGTCTTTTTGGCCGCCGTTCCGGGCCGCACCGGCTCATTTTTATGCTTGTTCGTCAGTTTGCCGGGAACTTCTCGTTGAATTTGTGCGTTTCTCCAAAAATGCGATTTTTCGCACGTTTATTGGTGAAAAATCAAAAAAAGGGCTTGTAATTCTTCCAAAAAAGTGGTATGTTGTATCCAACAAAGGCATTACGTTGGATACATGAACTTCTACGAGCGGTTCTTCGCTCAGCACAAAACCTTTGTTCTTAAAATTGCTATTTTCTTCATTTACCTTCTTATCATTTACCCTGCCTGCCCCGCAAGGGGCAAGAAAAGCGATGACTCAACCTGCACGAGTCACCGCTTTTTCTTTTTGTCTGTGCTATCGCAGGCCTAACCATTTAAATGCCCTCCGTTTCACTCTGGGCATTTTTAGCGGAAAATTATTTTTTATTGCAAATAAGCCAGCCCTGCGGAGCTGGCTTGTTTGCTTTTTCACAGAAAAAGTTGCTTCTTGTGCAGAGAGCGGTCGCGTGGGACAGGCTTCATAGCTTTTATAAAAATCATCGCCGCGGGGACGCTCCGCTGGGCCAGAGGCAGGAGGGGTGTTTCGAGTCCCCCCTCCCTGCCTCTGGACTCCACCCACCCCGCAACGAGAAAGGGGCTACTCGCCCCTTTCAGAACCCAAAGCTGTTGGGCTCCATACAAAAAATCCAAGTCGCTTCGCTAAAGGATTTTTTGTGTTGCGCCGATTTGAAGTCGCTTACGCGACGAAACGTAAGGGCAATAGCATAGTTTTATTGCTTTGCGACTGTTTCCGCAGGAAACGAGCAAGAGCAGATGCCGTTTACCGCCACGGCCTTTCCCCGTGAAAAAGCAAAACAGCCAGACCCGCGGAACTTGTCGGGGCAAGGCCCCTCCATCTTGCTCCCGCAAGAACGTTCTGCCGCTTGAAAGCCCCACTGGGGCTTTCATTGCTGCGCAACCGCGGTCTGGCTGTTTTGCAATCATTAAAAATAATTTTTCCGCTGAATATGCCCAGAGCGAAGCGGAGGGCATTCTAAATCATCAGAGTGTCAGCCCAGCAAAATTTCCACCGCTTCCCGCAGTGGACACTTCGCCCACATTGCCCGGGAAGATGATGTACGGAGTGCCGGGGAACAGGCTTTCGGCACCGGTCTGCCATACCGGGATGCCCGGCCGGATCTGGCCCAGCACCTTGGCGCATTTCACGCGCAGGGCCTTCACGCCCACGTCGCTGCTGGTGATGCCGCCCTTTGCCACCACAAAAGCCGGGGAAGCGGTCAGCCTGCCACGCAGCTTTGCAGTGCATCGCTGATGGCAACGCTGGCGCACGAGGGCTGCTTCCGGGGTGTCGTCCGGCAGGTGAGCACCACGCGCTTTGTGGACACGCAGCAGGTGATGCCCTTTGCGATCTGCTGTGAGCAGTGGGCCACGATGGCGGCTGCTTCCTTTTCCAGCTTGCCCGGCACCAGCACCTTGTCGCTGTCCATCTCAATAAACTCGATGCCCTGTACTTTTTTCAGTTCTTCCAGCTGGGCAGTGGTCTTTTTGGTGTGGCTGCCCACCACGATGATGCCGCCTGCCTTGCTTTTCTGCGTGACCATCTTTTCCCGGGTGAGCAGCGGCTGGTCGGAAATATTGCCGATGGCCTTGACCAGTGCGGCCGCACTGCGGATGGTGAAGTGACGGCCCTTTGCATGGCGCGGTACAGTGCCACTGCAAACACCTTCACATCGCAGTCCGCCACTGCGTTCACGATCACATGGCCGTAATCGTGCACCGCCAGCAGCTGGGCCTCGATGCCGTCAAAATCCATGGCGCGCAGGCTTTCCAGCGAGATGCAGGTCACGTCTCCTGCACGGACTTTGCCGCCGGTTTTTTCCTCAATGTATTCGCACAGGTTGCTGGCGTGGTAGCCAAAGGTCTCGTCCTTGGCAAATTCGGTCTGGCCGCAGGGCACAAGCTCTGCGCCGTAGCGCACATAATGCACGTTGTCCAGTGTAAAGCGTCCCCCCTCGCGGAAGTAGGGGCACAGGATGTCGCCATCCATTTTGTAACCGTTCTCAGCCTCCGTCACCTCGCGCAGCAGGTCGGTCTCCAGCGGGTAGTGGCCGCGCAGGGTGGAGTCGCCGCGGCTGATGATAAGGTAGTCCATGCCGAACTCGCGGGCCACCTTGGCGGTGTTCTCCGCGATCTCGCGGTGGGCCTTGGTGGTCTCGGCCACGGTAAAGCCACGGCTGTTGGTCAGAATAAAGAAGAGCTTTTCCGGCGCAGCAAAGCCCTTGCGCAGGCTTTCTACCGTCCAATCTGTATAAACATAAATATCATGTACCGTCTGTACGCCAGTAGGGTCGTCGTCCAGCACAATGATCTTGCGGTTGCTGGCGGCAGCTTCGGCGGTAAGGGCGGCGTTCAGTTTTTCCTCATCCACCTGCGGAAAATTGGCCAGAACATCGGCACTGCGGATCTGTTCCATCTGAAGCTCCTCCTTTATTCGTACAGCACCTGTGCGATCAGCACCAGCGGCTCGTCGCCCAGGCAGGCGATCTGGTGGGTGTCGCCGGGCATGGCGGCAATGATGTCGCCCTTCTCCAAGATCTGCTCCTCGCCGTTGATGATGTGGACAGCGCGGCCGGAGACGATGACCATGCTTTCCATCTCGTGCTCATGCGTGTGCCTGCCAATGGTCACGCCCGGTGCCAGCGTGTGGCGCACGTAGGCGCGGCCCTTGCCCAGCATTTCGGCAGGCGCATCCAGCAGGCGTTCCATCATCACGGTGCCCTCGCCGCCCATGCAATGGGGAATCGGAGTGGGTTTCATCTCAGAAGCTTTCTTATACAACATCCCATGTTCCACCTTTCAAGTCATCTGCAGCAGCATACGGCAGAGTGTTTTTAAACATCCTACCTTTCAAGTCAAGTCCATTATACATGAGCGCAAGCGGAATAGCAAGATTTTTTCCTGAAAAGCTGTTCAATTTTGTGCAATGCGTTTTGTGCAATCTGGCTGATATCCCGCCGTTCCTGCCCCGCAGGCATACAAAAAAGCTTCCCCGCCGCAGGCACACAGCCCACGGAAAGGGAAGCTTTTGTCTGATTCAATTTCGGGTGCATCTGACGGAAGTAGTACACCGCAGCATAACACTCCGCTTTCCTTTTTTCGGATCCCGAAATAAATTGGAACTCTGCACATGTTCAAGCTGCAGTTTTTGTGTTTTTTTCAGAGAATCCGTTTTTTGTTGCCGGAGCAGCGTTTCTTTTGTATAATGGCAGTGATGGAAGGCCGATGCCTTTTGCAGATTTTTGATCACGACGTTTCAAAAGCGAGGTGTACTGATTATGGAATGGGCAAAATTGCTGTCAACTGAAAAACTTTCTTCTGAACCTCCTGAGCCCGATTCGTTCAAGGAGTATCCCATCAATGCATTTGAAAAGGACTACAGCCGGATCGTTTCCAGCGCTGCATTCCGCAGGCTGCAGGATAAAACGCAGGTGTTTCCTCTGGATAAGAGTGATTTCATACGAACCCGCCTGACGCACTCGATCGAAGTCTCCACGATCGCCCGGCAGCTTGGCATCATGATCTCCAAAAACACAACACAGTACAAGCCAACTGATATTACCGTGCCGGAGGATGCCGAAGCCATCGCATCAGTCCTGCTCTGCGCCGGCCTTTTGCACGACCTCGGCAATCCGCCCTTCGGGCATTTCGGCGAGACCGTGATCGGCGACTGGTTCAAAGAGAACCTCGACCATGTAAAATACAAAGGACAGCCCCTTCGCAGCTGGTTATCCGCGCAGATGATCGCTGATCTGGAAAATTTTGAGGGCAATGCACAGGCGCTGCGGATCCTGCTGAAAGCACAACACGGTTCCAGCCTCAATCTGTCCAAAGCGATCATCAGCACGCTGGTAAAATATCCCACCGACTCCTGCTCCGTTGATAAAGGCAGTGCGGATATCCGAAAGCACAAACTCGGCTTCTTCGCTGCAGAACAGAAGACTTTTGAGCAGATCTCGGAAGCGGTTGGGACCACCACTCCCGACAAAGGCATCGTGCGCCATCCGCTGACCTACCTGCTGGAAGCAGCCGACGACATTGCATATTCTACTGCCGATCTGGAAGATGCCTTTAAAAAGGGCCTGTTCACCCTTGACCAGTTCATTGAATATTACACAAATTCTTATGACCATTCAAAGATCGTTCCCCACAGAAGCCCTGAGTACTTCTCCGATGAGCGGATCCAAGAACTTTCCGCGCTGCGCGGTGCAGACCACACCCCAGAAAACGACAGCGCTGCATTTAAAAAATGGCTCACCCAAACGCGTCAGTGGCTGATGTATGTAGCCATCTACCGTTTTTCCTGCAAATATAAAGAGATCATGGCCGGAACCTACTGCGGTGATTTGTTTGAAGGAACCAATCACGCCATCACCATTGACATTCTGAAAGGGGCCATGCGGAAATTCGCCTTCGATACGCCCGGCATCCTGAAACTGGAGCTGTCCGGACAGGTCATTCTCGATTTTCTGCTGGATCATTTTGTTCCCGCCGTGCTGTACTATGACTCTGCATACTGCACCGACGGGCAGGCACCTTCCAAGGCCGACAAAAAGCTTCTCGCCATTTTCTCCGGCAATTACAAGCAGGATTACCAAAACACCCGAACCGGCACGGAATCTTTTGACTTGTACCTCCGGCTGCTGATGGTCACCGACTATATCAGCGGCATGACAGATTCCTATGCCCGCACGCTGTACCGCGAGCTTAGCGGTATTGAATAACGCTGCCCTGTTCAGATCCCACGTGCCCGGTTCGTCTGCCGCTTATGGGCTACGGCATGATCGTTCAAAAACTGCTGATACATCACTCTGGAAGCCTCGCACAACTTCAAATCAGGTGCCAGCTTTTTTACGAAGACACTGCTTGCGAATGCGAACGCCTTTTGAATTGCAAAATGATTTTTCAGTTGCTATACTGGGCTTATCAAATTTTTTCGGGAGGATGTCGCAGTGACCGCACAGACAATGCTAATCGGGAACAGGCCTTGCCGCATTTACGGCGAAGCCATGCAGAATACCTACTGCTCCAAATGACAGGCGAACATGAGCTGCAAAGCATGGAAAGCGAGATTGCCGCTATCGCACAAAGCGGCCAGAACTTTCTGTTTGCGGCCATCCCGGTGGAAAGCTGGAACGATGCACTTTCTCCGTGGGAAGCCCCTGCCGTGTGGGGAAAGCAAGGATTTGGTGGCAAGGCTGCGGAAACCTGTGCTTTCTGACAGAACAGGTCATTCCGTCACTGAAACAACAGTTTGATCTCCCGGAAAAAGTCAAAATCATTCTGGCGGCTACTCGCTGGCCGGACTGTTTGCATTGTGGGCATCCACCCAGACTGATCTGTTCTATGGTATCGCCGCCGCATCTCCCTCGGTGTGGTTTCCGGGCTGGATGGAGTTTGAACAGCGGCACCCGATACAGGCACAGCGCGTTTATCTGAGCCTTGGCGACAAGGAAGAGCATACGAAAAACGCTGTCATGGCTGCAGTAGGTGATAATATCCGCACCCTGCACAGCCGACTTATAGAGCGTGGCGCAGACTGCACCTTGAGTGGAACAGCGGCGGGCACTTTAAGGACGCTGACCTGCGCATGGCAAAGGCATTTCGGTGGGCGATGGAGGAAAGCCGATGAATATTTTGATCGATGCAGACGGCTGTCCGGTGGTCGATTTGACTTTGCAGATTGCAAAACAATTCAGTGTTCCAGTCATCATCCTGTGCGACACCTCTCACCAAATCGAGCGGGAAGGTGCGCAGACGCTGGTGTTCGATAAAGGGGCAGACAGCGTAGATTTTGCTCTCGTCAACCGGGTAAAGCCGGGGGATGTGGTCGTAACACAGGACTACGGCCTTGCGAGTATGTGCCTTGCCAAGCGCGCACGGGTGCTGAATCAGAACGGTTTGGAATACACCGCCGACAACATGGAAGCTCTCATGCTGCGGCGTTATGAAAACAAAAAGCTCCTCCGTGCCGGAAAGCACCCCAAGGGGAGCCCAAAGCGGACGAAGGAGCAGGATGAAGCATTTGTCGCCACACTGACAAATATTTTAGCGAGCATCTGATTTTCTGAACGGAACACCGGCGAATTTTTTTCGCGTCACATTCTCTGTAAGTGAAGCCCGTCAGAACAAAGCACCTCTCCACTGCATGAAATCATTGAGATACCGCTGCTTTATCCTCTGGCCACGATCTTCTGAGCGCCGCATAGGAAATAAGGAAGTTTGCAAGCCAACCTGCCGGGACTGCAAGCCAAACAAAAGCAATGCCAAAACGCGGTGCACAAATCAAAGCAACAGACAAGCGGATTGCAAGGTTTACCATATTTGCAATAAGAAACGGCCGCATGATTCCAAGTCCGCGAAGAACGCCATCCGTCGCCATCTTGATGCCCATGAAGATGAAAAAGTAACCAAGCCATCTCATATAATCACCGGACACCTGATAGGCCAACGCGGTTCCGTCTTTTCCCAAGAACAACGAGGAAATCTGTGTGTGCAGTGTTTCAATGACCACGAAAGCAAGAACTGCAAAGCATAGATCCAACACCAGTGCAGCATGATACCCTTTTTTGATACGCTCAATTTTCTTTGCGCCAAAATTCTGGGATACAAACGGCGAAACTGCATTGCCGATGGATACGAAGATCAGCGAAAAAACATTTTCTACCCGCATCGTTGCCGCATACCCGGCAAGTGCCTGTGTGCCGAAGGGATTTACCACTGCCTGCACGATCATCATACCGATAGACACTGTGGACTGCTGCAAAACCGATGGTACCGCAATGCGAAGCATGGAATACAGCTCCTGCCGGTCGAACCTGCTAAAGGAGCTCTTGTATTGCCGCATCCGAGACAGAAAGATCAAAAACGAAAACACGGCAGAAATTCCTTGTGCGATCAGGGTCGCAAGGGCTGCACCAAACACCCCCAGACCAAGACCAGCCACCATCCAGAGATCCATAAAAATATTCAGGATAGATGAGAATATCAGCAGTCCCAACGGAATTTTGGATTCACCGATGGAAGTGAACATGGTGGAAAGAATGTTGTACATGAATAGAAACGGGAAACCCACAAAGTAGACACGCAGATACAATACTGCTTCTTCCAATATATCGGCAGTGGTCTGTAATCCGCTCATCATGAAATGGGAAAAGCAAAAGCCAAAGACACCAAGGACAACGCTTAAGATCAAAAAGCTGATCAGGGACGTTGACACAATGGTTTTCATTTTACCATAATTTTTTGCACCAAAATAGCGGCTTACAAGCACACCTGCGCCCACACCAGCACCAAGCGCCACACAAATAAAAACATTGGTCAGTGCAGCACAAGCACCAACAGCCGCAAGTGCCGAGGAGCCAACAAATTGACCAACTATTATGGAATCGGCCATATTGTATACTTGTTGAAAAAAGCTGCCAAGGATCATCGGCATCGCAAAAACAGTCAGCGCTTTAAGGGGTGGATCTGTGATCAAATATTCATCTTTCGACATGATTATATTCCTTCCAAAAATCGTTTATCGCAAATTTTATCGCAAGTTAAGAAATTCGTGCAACATTCAAACGGCATCTTTGCGATATGCAATTCACCGCTGTTGCATTAAAAAGTTGAATTGCTATAGTATTGGAATCTATCCAATATAAGTATATTCCCTCTGTCTCAAAATGCAATCTGCGACTTCTGGCGGAGATGGTGGATATTCTCCCGCGGGCTAAGCAACAGCCGCAGGGCTGGTTGCTTGCGGTCTGCGGACCGCCGCCCTGTTCTCATCCTCACCATCTAGCCGCAAAAAAGGCACCAGCCTGAGCTGATGCCTTTTGTTGGCGGAGATGGTGGGATTCGAACCCACGTGCCCGATTAAGGACAAAACGATTTCGAGTCGTTCTCGTTACGACCGCTTCGATACATCTCCATATATTAGCCTTTACAGTATAGCAAAAAAGCGGTTTTCCGTCAACACTTTTCTCCCGTTACGGCACGGCACGGCTGCAAGCCATACGCAGCCGTGCGTTTTGCGTTTTTGGGGCAGAAAGCGCGGTTTCTTTGCAAAAAAGGCTGTTCTTTTGGGCGGGAGCGAGTATAATAGGAACGATATTTTTCAAATTTGAAGTATAGAGGAGAGCATTCCAATGGCACAGGCAAAACAAGATATGGGCACCGGCAGCATCAAAAAGCTGATGCTGCAGCTCATGATCCCCGCCGTGGTGGCGCAGGTGGTGAACCTGCTGTATAACATCGTGGACCGCATTTACATCGGCCACATTGCGGGCATTGGCGCGGCAGCGCTGACCGGCGTGGGGCTGTTCACACCCATTCTGATGCTGCTGAACGCTTTTGCCATGCTGGTGGGCGCAGGCGGTGCGCCCCGCACCGCCATTGCTCTGGGGCAGGGGGACAGGCAGCAGGCCGAAAAGATCATCTCCAACAGCTTTACCATGCTGATGTTCTTTGCCGTGGTGCTGACCATTGGCTTCTATGCCGGGGCACCGGTGCTGCTGCGGCTGTTCGGTGCCAGCGATGCCACCCTGCCGTACGCCCTGAGCTACAGCCGCATCTACATTGCAGGCTCGGTGTTCGTGCTGGTGGTGCTGGGCATGAACCCTTTTATCACCACGCAGGGCTTTGCCAAGACCAGTATGCTTACCACCGTGATCGGCGCGGTGATCAACATTATCCTCGACCCCATCCTGATCTTCGGGCTCGGGCTGGGCGTGCGGGGCGCGGCCATTGCACGGTGCTCAGTCAGGCCGTGGGCGCGGCATGGATCATCCGCTTTCTCACCGGCAAAAAGACCATCCTGCGCCTGCGCAGAGACTACCTGCGCCCGGAAAAGCAGATCATTCTGCCGGTGCTGGCGCTGGGCATCTCCTCGTTTGTGATGCTCTCCACCGAAAGCCTGCTTTCCATCAGCTTCAGCTCCAGTCTGGCGCGGTACGGCGGCGATGTGGCTGTGGGTGCCATGACCGTCATCACCAGCGCATCCCAGCTGTGCACGCTGCCCATTCAGGGCATCTGTCAGGGCGGACAGCCGGTGATGAGCTTCAACTTCGGCGCAGGCAAGAAGGCCCGCGTCAAGGAAGCCTTCCGTTTTCAGCTGACGCTGTGCGGGGCTTACACCTGCTTGTTCTGGCTGTTGATGATGCTGTTTCCCGGCGCGGTGGCGGGCATTTTCACCTCGGACACCGCACTGATCCAGTACACCACGTGGGCCATGCGCATTTACATGGCGGGCATTTTTGCCATGGGCTTCCAGATCGCCTGCCAGCAGAGCTTTATGGCGCTGGGTCAGGCCAAGGTCAGCCTGCTGCTGGCCTGCCTGCGCAAGATCATTCTGTTGATCCCCCTCATCTTCATTCTGCCGCATGTTCTGCCGGATGCAGTGTTCGGCGTGTTTCTGGCCGAGCCGGTCAGCGACATTCTGGCCGCCACCATCACCCACCACCACCTTCTTTGCCCGGTTCGATAAGATCCTCGACCGCGGTGCGGCAAAGGTTTGATTTTTTTGTATGCAGAAAGGGCATCTGCCGTTGGCAGATGCCCTCGCTGTTTATTCGGGAAACCCTGACCGGCACTGAAAAATCAGTCCATGTTCAGAGCGCTCTTGAGGTTGTTTTTGTAGATATCGGCCTTGGCACCGTAGATGATCTGCACACCATCTGCGACCTGAATGACGCCGTTTGCACCCGTCTTCTGCTTCCAGTCAGTATCCGGCATAACGAGAGCCTTGTCTTTGACTTTGACGCGCAGTCGAGTAAAGCAGGCATCCACATGCTGGATATTGTCTGCACCACCCAGACCTTCAATGATGGTCGCCATCATCTCGTCGCTCATTTTCTTGTCCAGCTTCTTGACCTCCTGGCCATCATCTTCGCGGCCGGGAGTCTTGTAGTTGAACTTGGTGATCATGAAGCGGAAGGTGAAATAGTACAGGAAGAAGCAGGGAATGCCAATGATGAACACCCAGATCCAGTTAGAGCCTTTATCCGCCTGCATGATGCCATTGAAGATCGTGCTCAGGAAAGGGCCGCCGAAGGAACTGGGCCCCGGGATATTCACCTTGCAGATGTAAGTCAGCAGGTAGGCCAGACCTGCATAGCCAGCGTGCACCACGAACAGCAGCGGAGCCGCAAACAGGAAACTGTACTCAATGGGCTCGGTGATGCCAGTGAAGATGGAGGGGATGATGGCTGCGATCAGCAGCGCCTTGACCTGAGGCTTACGCTCCGGCTTTGCGCAATGGTACATGGCCAGAGCCGCACCGGGCAGACCAAACATAGCAAAAATAACCTTGCCGTTCATGATAAAGCGGGTAATGTTCACGTCAAACATGGCATCCGGAGAAGCAGCATGGCGTTGTAAATGTTCACTGCGCCTTCATACAGCGTGCCATCAATGACCATGGAACCGCCAAGGTTTGTGAAGAAGAACGGAGTGTAAATAAAGTGATGCAGGCCAAAAGGCAGCAGCGCACGCTCTGCCAGACCATAGATCACACTGCCTGCCATGCCAGTGTCATAAATGATCTCGCCCATGAAGCCCAGACCGGTCTGAACGAAGGGCCACACCACAGACATTACCAGACCCAGCGCAGAGCAGGCCAGCAGCGAGATCATCGGCACGAATTTTGTGCCTGAGAAGATGCCCAGAACCGGCGGCAGCTGAATATTATAGTATTTGTTATGCAGCTTTGCAACCAGCAGACCCACCAGAATACCGCCGAATACACCGGTGTCAAGCGAAGCGATGCCCATGACCATGGACTGGCCGGTCTTCATCGCCGCAGGTCCAGAATGCCCAGACTGGTCAGCAGGATATTCATCACATTGTTCATGGCGAGGAAACCGATCACGCTGGACAATGCCGCGATGCCCTTTTCCTTTTCTGCATAGCCGATGGCAACGGAAACAGCAAAAATGATTGGAAGATAGGAGTTAATGGTATTGCCCATGGCCTTGAGCAGATTAAAGAACAGCTTGACATAGGTATTGCCCAGAACCGGCCACAGTGCCACAATGTTCTTTGTCGTGAACGCAGAGCCAATGCCCACCAGAATACCTGCGATGGGCAGGATCATGACAGGCGTCATTAGAACTTTTCCCAGTTTCTGGAACTGTGAAAAGGTAACTTTCTTCTCTCTCTTCTCCATGATTTACCTCCTGAGGATCTCAGTGCAGTTCGGGCCAGTAGCCTTATTGGCTTCGATCATCTTATCCAGGATCTTGCGTGCCACCTTGGCAGAGGGAACTGTCTTGTTCATCGTGAATGCTTCCAGTGCCTTCTGGTAGGAGTGTTCAAAATAAGCATCCACGATCAGCTTTTCCGAAGAGACCTGCTGCATCATCATGCCCAGCTGGAACTGGGGGATATTGCCGATGGTAACAGGCTCCGGGCCCCACTTGCGCAGGTAGCAGGGAACTTCCACCATGGCATCATACGGCATCTGCGGGATGCAGCCCTTGTTTTCCACAATGACCAGATAGCGGTCCGCATTGTTATAGGCAATGGAGCATGCCACATCCACAATAAAATCGCCAAAAGCATTGAACAGATTCAGGTTTGCTTCCTTCTTGCCGCCGCTCTCGCGGATCAGCTTTGCCTGCTCGATCATGTCCTTCTCACGGCCATCCATGACCATGTTGGCACGCGTGTAGTTGGGATCCATATCCTCGGCGCTTTCCTTGGCATACAGATAGTACTGCAGGTAGGTATTGGCAGATACTCCGGGAAGTCGGTGAGGATTTCCTTAAAGTTTTCCCATGTGTGGCGCCAGGAAGGATCGGAGTGGTGCTTATCATGAGAAGCAGCCAGACCGAACTTCATGATCTTTTCCTTCAGTTCCGGCATACGGTCCACACCGCTCTTGTCGTACAGGTGGGTCCACCAGCCAAAGTGGTTCAAACCAAAGTAGACCGGGTCCACATCGTTGTATTTTTCCAGACCCAGCATCTTTGCGAAGGACAGCATGATGGCTACCGGCATATCGCAGATGTTCAGGATCTTATAGTTGTTGTACTTGCGGCGGGTGGCCTCAGCCACGATCGCAGCAGGGTTGGAGTAATTGATAATCCATGCCTCGGGTGCGTACTTGCGCACATCGTCGATCACCTGGAACACGCCGGGGATGGAACGCAGGCCGTATGCCATGCCGCCGGGGCCGCAGGTCTCCTGACCCACAACGCCAAACTCCAGCGAGATCTTCTCGTCCTTCTCCCGCATTTCCATGCCGCCCTGACGGATCTGAGCAAAGGCAAAGTCAATATCGGTGTAGGCCTTTTCCGGGTCCGTGGTGGTGAAGTAGACGCACTCCGGATCCAGCTTTGCGATCAGCGAGCCGCACAGGGTATCGACCAGCTCCAGACGATCCGGGTCAATATCGTACAGCACCAGCTTTTTCAGCGGGAAGCGGTCAAGATTTGCAATCAGGCTCTGGATAATGCCGGGGGTATGGCTGGAGCCGCCGCCGACAATAACAACTTTAAATCCTTCCATTTTTGAAACCTCACATTCGTTTTGCGATCATGTTTCTGATTTTACCCTTGCGCGCGCTTTGGAGAGTGACTATAATATAATCGATATGAACATTTTTTTAAAGGCGTTTTGAAAGTTTTGAACCAGTTTGCCCAAGTTGAAACAATTCCAGAGTCTGAAAATATTTTCACACCTGCTAACTTTCTTCAAAGCCTTCCCGCCGGAGGACATCATGGACTTTTTCACCCGCATTGCAGAACACACGCCCCAGCTGAACAAAAACGATAATGAGCTTCTTTCTTACTGCATTCGCAACCACACCGAGATCGCCAATCTCAAGGTGACGGAACTTGCGGACCGGTTGTTCATCTCACCGGCTTCTGTCGTCCGCTTTTGCAAGAAGCTCGGTTTCAGTGGTTATTCCGATTTTAAGGCATCTTTGCGCATGGATCTGTTTGAGCCGGAGGAAATGCCGCGAAAGTCTCACCCGACCGACTTTTTCCGGGATATCCACAAAACCATCGAGATGGTTCCGGAGGAGACCGTAGAGCGTATCGTAGAGCTGATCCACTGCAGCCGCCGCATTGAGCTGTATGCCGTAGGTAGCAGCAGAATGCCCGGCTCCGAACTTGCAAAGCGGCTGCAGACCATCGGCAAGGCCGCCTTCTGTTACGATGACAGCACCCTGATGAATATCACGCCCGGCAGCTGACTTCCGATGATCTGGTTTTGGCCCTTTCCATTTCCGGCGAAACAAGTCTGATCATTGCCGCTGCAACGGTTGCCAAAAGCCGTGGTGCCGCATTGGTTTCTTTTACAAATCTCGGCAGCAATACCCTCAGCGGCATGGCAGATGAAAACCTGTATGTCAACGCCACAAACTTTGTGTGCTCCGGCCTTCCGGTGCAGTCCCGCGTACAGCTGCTGATGCTGTGCGAATACCTGTTCTTCCGCTACATAGAGACCTATGGGGACGAGCGCCAGCAAAGTATCGGTTGACACCATTTCACCGCAGCGCACAGCCAACGCTCTATTCCACCAACAAATCTCCCACGATAAAAAACAGGGCCGCCGCACAAACGATGTGCGGCGGCCCTGTTGGCGTTCTGTTTTTATTTCCCCGCCAGAAGAATGGCCAGCACGGCTTTCTGCACGTGCAGGCGGTTCTCGGCTTCATCGAAGATTTCCGGTGCGTGCTGCTCGAACACCGCCGAGGAGATCTCCTCACCCCGGTGGGCGGGCAGGCAGTGCAGCACCATGACATCGGGCTTGGCGCTTTCCAGCAGCTTGCTTGTGAGCTGATAGCCACAAAATCCCGCAGGCGCTGCTCACTTTCCGGCGTGCCGGGCTGGGCGGTGTTCCACACGGCCGTTGCCACCACGTCGGCATCCTGAATACCCTCGGCAGGGTCTGCGGTCAGGTGGAAGGCGCTGCCGTACTTGTGGGCGAACATCAGCACATCCGCCGCCGGGCGGTAGCTCTGCGGGCAGACGCAGGTGACCTGCATCCCAGCCAGCAGTCCGCCCACGATGAGGCTGTTTGCCATGCTGCTGCCGTCGCCGACAAAGCAGAGCTTCCGGCCCGCAAGGCTGCCCCGGCGCTCCCGAATGGTCCATCAGGTCGGCCAGCACCTGGCAGGGATGGGCGTAATCCGTCAGGCCGTTGATCACCGGCACACCGGCCAGCTCGGCAAACTCTTCCAGATCGCTCTGGCGGTAGGTGCGCCACACCACGCAGTCGTAGTAGCGGCCCAGCACTCGGGCGGTGTCCTTGAGGGGCTCGCCGCGCCCGGCCTGCAGCTCGGCGGTGTTCATGTAGTTGCCCAGACCGCCCAGCTGGTACACACCCACCTCAAAGCTGGTGCGGGTTCGGGTGGATGCCTTGGAGAACATCAGGCAACCGTCTTTCCTGCCAGCAGCGGGGCCGTGCCGCCCAGCTTCTGCTGTGCCTTGAGTTGATCGGCCACATCCAGAATGTGGGTCAGCTCGGCAGGGGAGAGGTCGCTCATTTTCAGCAGATTTTCATGCCTGCTCCTTCGGAGCCGTCGGCTCCATCTTGCCCAGCACATCGCTCAGGATCTCCAGCGCCATGTCCACATCGTGCTCGCTGAGGGTCAGCGGCGGCAGCAGGCGCAGGCGGGTCTTGGCTGTCAGCACCAGCAGGCCCGCTTCGCGGC
>ENA-OQAZ01000862-OQAZ01000862.1-human-gut-metagenome-genome-assembly--contig:-NODE-862-length-16134-cov-5.768164_pt1 | contig 16134 bp, 21 predicted proteins | sample MGYA00242737_ERZ504531 | MGnify/ENA primary metagenome ERZ504531 (study PRJEB26092, sample SAMD00036244) | human gut metagenome | host: Homo sapiens | study: EMG produced TPA metagenomics assembly of... | reverse complement strand
CGGGGAGGCTTCAGGCGATACGATTTCCCGCGCTTTGATACCTCATCAGCCGGACTCTTGCAGCAGCCTCAGCAGCTCCTCAAAATTAGCAGGACTTTGTGATAATGCGTTGTCAATCGCTACACGCAGCAGCTCTCGGTGAGAGGGCTTTGCTGATCGCCCAGCCATTTGTTATAGCTCTTTCCGTGAGGTTTCGGATTCTCCACAATGGACAGTCCGTTTTCGATGCAGATGGTGTCACTTAACTGTCGGACTGCCTTGGTGCTGCCCCAAAAGTTTCGGAATTTCCGGTCATATTCTAAGCTGACCGATGACCAGATAATGTGATTATGAATGTGCGACTTGTCTATGTGAGTGCAGACCACAAAGGCATGATTGCCTTTGGTAAAACGCTTGGCAAATTCCACACCCAGCCGGTTAGCTTCCTCCGGTGTGATCTCACCGGGGCGGAAGGACTGGCGCACATGATAGGCAATCACATCATCCGCACCGCGCACTCGTCCGGTAGCGGCAATGTACTGCCGCTTTGCCAGAAGGAACTCTGCATCCGCAGTCCTGCTGTCACACGCATAGCCGGTAATGAGCCTGCCGTTATCTGTTTTTTGGGGATTGGCCACATAGTCGATGATGTCACTGATCGCCCGACTTTCTGTGCGGCCCTTGCCGACATGAAGCGGCATGATTCTTGTGGTTGCCATAGAAGGAACCTCCTTTCCGAAAAGAAAACGGCCTGCCGTAGCAGATCGCTTTCACTATTCTATAAAACTTTCTTCATCGAAAAATTTGAACTTATCATCTTCTAAATGTTTTGGTGGAAATCTCATTTCATATTGCTCTTGTGCTAATGCACGGACATCAGGCCTCCTATCCTTTAATCGATTTTTCAGCCAGGATAACTGCTCTTTCGATAGCCCCCATGGAAGATTCAATAGACGATTCAGTGTCATCAGTTCAGCCTGCTTTTCTGCTGGTAGCGAAGCACAGGATTTACAAATGTGGGCTGCATGACCTTTGCCTGAAAATTTTTCGTTGGCTTTGTATTCGCCACAAATTTTACAATAGTGTCCATGCTTTTTCATACGCTGATGCCCTTCTCGCAAAGAACATATAACCTGTGAATTGCTTTCATAATCACATCCCATTCCAAATCAGAAGCATAAGAAAACTTTTTACAGTATGCCTCCCAAAGTTTTTGCATAACTAAATCATTTTCCACTTCGTCAAAAACTTCTTCAGCCTGGTTAAGATACTTCTCCGATCCCCGTTTATGAGCAGTTGCCAGAAGCGCATCATGTAAAATTTTCGGGTTCAGCGTAGTTCCATGCAGCTGTTCTAAAATGTAAATATCGTAGAAATCTCTCATACGGGTATTGGTTGTGGCCCTGGTAATAATGGTTTCCAGTTTTCTGCCAGCACAGTTTCTAAATTATAAGCCCAAATATCAATGGAGCGATCTTCCAACATAAGTTTGAATGAATACCGAACCTCTCTTGGAGTAATTGCATCTCCCGTAGAAATATCAATTTTCAAAGGGGTCACTACCCCATCGAATGTTGTACTCATGCTGACTCGAATACCTGGATACTCTGCTTCATCCATAATCTCCGAAATACTTTTTAGCTGGAATTTAACACCATCATCAATCGGAACAGTTACGATTGATGAAATTAGATTCTCAATATCCTCCACATTGACATTGGCTCCTTTTATTGTTGCATCTAAATCCATCGTAGAACGAGCATCCAATCCAACCATAGCTGCTACCAACATACCACCCTTCAAGATAAACTTATCACGATATTCAGAAAGAGAAATACGCTCCAAAAAACGCTCCATCATGTAGTTCCTCATTAAAATCTGAGCATCTGCGGATTTTTCTCTGGAAAGGTTTCGTATTAAATCTTTAAGCTGCCTTGCTGTTTTTATCATAAAAGTACCTCCAAATACTGTCGTAAAATTTTTTCCACCTTGAACATCCCAGCATATTGCATTAAAGCTCGCAGGTTCTTATCTTTTCTACGGGCATAAGATTTTAGCGCTCCCTGAAAGGTCTGAATTTCAATTCTGCTGCGGCTTCTGAGCAAATCACAGATCGTCCGCTCCATATCATAAACCGGCACAGTATGCCCGAACGGAGTTTTCGCTGTTGTAAGTCCTACATCATGTAAGCCTGCTTTAATCGTAAAAACTTGAATGCCTTCTGCTTTCATTTTGCTTGGATTGCATCCAGTTTTGACCGTAACTGTATATTCTATTGGTTCACGGTCTGTCAGATCGTGAAAAAATAAAGCTGTTTCATGTGAAAATACTGCTTGTTCAAATCGCAAATGAAGCAGATACATGGCATCCACCCAGGAATCTTTGGCCAGATAAATCCCATGTGCGACTCTATCCAAATCTCGTGAACGCACATAATCATAAAATACCGGCTTTGAAATTCCAGAAGATACGACCTGTGATGTTCGTAGCATTCCTTCTTGTGCTGTTAACATCTGATCCAGCTGTTCAAATTGTCCCATCATATCACTTCCTTTCGCACTAATATTATACGCGATATTAGTTCAAAAGTAAAGTCGTGGATATATAGTTCCTCTTCCCAAATTTAACAGACGGTGTTTGGCATTTTGTGGCTTTGCGTATTTTTTATCCATAAACCCTATCCTGGATCGCAAATTTCAAACTCTGCACCTTGCCCAATAACCAGATCGCAGCCAGCGGCAGCCCCATAGGCTAATCAAAAATGCCATAACCAGCAAAATCGCGCCATTCTTCGGGGAATAGGTAAGCAGCACAGCCACGCCAAGCAGAGCAATCACAGTGCTGAGCAGACCAAGCACCAGACCGGATATGTAGATCAGCCCGTGCAGAGCCAAACAAAAAGTGTCAGAACCAAAATGACCGGTGCAGTTACGATCATCAGCAGGCATTTCAAAATCTTCATCCCAATTCCTCCTTCCAGCGGTCCAGATACCGTTTGCACAGGGTATCCGCTTCTTTTATATCATCTTCCGTCAGTTCCCGTCTGCCTTTGGTCAGTTCAATCTCCAGATAAGTCCGGTAATCATCGGATAAGAGGTCAAACAGTTCCCTGGGAGTATGGCACACCTCGCCGGTACAATAGTGAAAGTCCTGGTCAAACTCAACCCTTACACATCCATGACGGCTGATATAAACTTCGATGGTCTTATCTGCGGCCAGGTAGTCCGCAAAAATCTCTAACACTTTTTCAAAGGTCAGCATCTGTTTTCACTCCTTTGCTTCTATTCTATTTCATATTATCCGGTATGGACAGGCAAAAGACAAGGATACCGGCAAAAAGAAAAAGCGGAGGGAGGTGCGGCGAAGAAACGCCGTTCCTCCCTCCGCAAATGGAGCATCTATCCCTGTTATGAAAGTTTAGAAAGCTGGGTAAGGATTTCCTTCACGCCCTCCCATAACTGCTCCTGCCGCTGGGATATATCCTCCAAATCAGCGTCGTAAACCCGCCCGGTCTCATGCACTTTACGGGTCAGCTGATTTAAGTTGTTGCTGGAATATCGCATAAGGGAAACCAGTTCTTTCAGCTCCGGTAAATCCAACTGCACCACATATCCATCCACAGCCATCTTCCGCAGATAGGCGCTCAGGTTTTCTGTCCCATATTGCTGCATCTTTTGATGGATCAGCTCCAGTTCTTCTGCGGACACCCAAAACAAAACCGGAACATCCCGCTTACGCTTTGCCATAATTATCGCTCCGGCTCCCGTTTCTTCGGGGCGGCAGGCTTATGGGAAGGCAGTTCCTGCTTGAGCTTATCCCGTACAGAGGGACGGGGTGGTTGTGTCTTTTCTCCCTGCGTGCGGCTGCGCTGCTGTTCTTCCCGCACCAGATCAATAAAGCCATCCAGCACAGCAGGATGGCTGTTTAGGGCATAACCACAACGGACAGTTTCGGGGTTCTCGTTGGGAATGGTCTTAGCCCATTCTTTGTTGCGTCGGGAGTAGCGCCCATCCCAGTCCTGAAGCTGAACGGTGTTAGCCAGAACCAGAGACACACGCTCCATGCCGTAGGTCTCGATCACACCCTTTGCCGCATCGTGACTGAGATACATTCCGTCGAAGTGTTTCCGCACCGCCGCTTCAATAGCCTCCTTGCATTGAAGATTTACATTGTTGGAAGCACGGTACTGCTCCAGCTCCCCATGTTCTTTTGCATAGGCAGCAGAATGGAGATAGACCGGCGTTGTTTGCAGTTCCTTTTTGGCTCTGCATACATCATCGGCACGGTTCTCAATGCTGTCCCTTATTACATCCATATAGCCGGTCTCCAGCTTTTCAAAATAGCGGTACACATCCGCCAGCGGAGAGGGAGATCCCAAAAGCGCCTGTGCCTGTGCATCTGTCAGCTCCAGTTCCTCCATCGCCATCACGATGTCCTCACGGATGGTGTACTCATAGGTGTGATTCAGGATTTCTTCCGGGGGCTGGCTTTTCAGCCAGTCCCTGTACTTATCCTGCTCGGCAGCCATCTTTTCATAAAGGGCTGTATTCAGATCGTTGGTATTCATGTTATCGCACCTCCTCATGCTGTTTGGGTTTCTTGTCGGTACTGCGGGGCGGCACCGGGCGTTTCAGATGGTCCAATACCGAAGGCCGTGTGCTTTTGGCAACGACAGCTTCATCGTGTGCCGGTCCCTTTCCGTCGATGTTGAGCAGGGTATCCAGCTCCACCAGACGGGCGTTTTTGCTTTTCAGTTCTTCTTCATAAAGGAATGGCTTTCCGACTTCCTCCTTTGCGGCAGCCTGCTGCTGATAGAGGTTATCCAGCTGGGCCTTTGCCGCCTCCAGACGCTGGGGCATCTGCGCCAGTGCGTTGTCGATACGGGTAAGGTTTCCGCGCGGGTCTGTACCAAGGGTTGCCCGGTGGGTCATCTGGCCTTTCAGCAGGAGCGCATATTCCTGTTTCCAGGCGGAAAATTCCACGGACATGGCATAGCCCGGTAGCTGCCGATCTGCACCGGATCGGAGGTTTTGACCTCCTTGCAGGCGTCCAAAAGGGCTGCACCGGCGTTCTCCTTATCGGTCAGCAGGTCGCCCCGGATCTCCATACCGGCAAAGCCGTCCTCCGGGTGCTGGTGAGCTGCCAAAACCTCCAGGTCAGATTCAAAGCCCTTGATAAAGCCTTATGCTTTTCAATCTCCTCCGGGAAGTATTTGAGCAGCTGGTCCTCCAAGCGGTACTGCTTGCTCTGGTGGTCGGCTTTCATCAGCTTCAGGCGGGATACCTCCACATCCAAATCCATACGCTCTTTGATACGGGGATCTCCGGCGCACAGAGCCTTGATCTCGGCAAAGGAAAGCGCTGTTTCATCCACATCGTCGCAGCTTCTCACAGGCGATTTAGAAGTCATAATCTGGCTGATGAATTTTTGTTTGTTTTCGACGGTTTGCCACAGGTAGGCATCGAAAGTTCCCTCGGTAACATAGCGGTACACATGGACAAGAGGGTTCTGGTTGCCTGTCGCTCGATACGGCCTTACGCTGGGCAAGGTCTCCCGGCCTCCACGGGCAGTCCAGGTCATGCAGCGCCACAAGACGGTCCTGCACATTGGTGCCTGCGCCCATCTTGGCGGTGCTGCCCATAAGCACACGCACCTGACCGGTACGGACTTTGGAGAACAGCTCCTTCTTCCGCACTTCGGTGTTTGCTTCATGGATAAAAGCGATCTGGTCAGCAGGCATCCCCTGAGCAATGAGTTTCTGACGAATATCGTCATATACCGTAAAGGCCGGTTCCTGCTCCGGCAGAGGCACAGCGCCTTCCAGTGCGTGAAGCAGTGGATTATCCAGCGTTTTCGCCGCCTTGCTTGCAGGAGCTTTTGCCTGTGGTGTAGAAATGTCGCAGAACACCAGCTGGGTCAGCTTGTCAGCTTCGCCGTCCCGCCAGATCTGCATGATATTGTCCACACACTGATTGACCTTTGTTCCGGGTTCGTCCGGCAGCATCTGGTTGACGATCCTCTGGTCCAGCCCCAGCTTGCGGCCATCCGAGGTAATCTTAAGCATATTATCCTGGGACGGGTCAACGGTTCCGCTGTGTACCAGCGATGCGCGCTCCGAAAGGGCCTTGACCATTTCCTGCTGATGTTCGGTAGGCTGCGCCACGATGTTGTGGTATTCCACTTCCGGGTAGCAGATTCAGCTGGTCGGCAGTCTTGATGTCCGCAACTTCTTTGAACAGGTTCATCAGCTCCGGCAGATTAAAGAACTTACTGAATCTCGTTCTTGCCCGGTAGCCGGTGCCTTCCGGTGCCAGCTCCAATGCTGTGACAGTCTCCCCAAATCGGGAAGCCCAGCAGTCGAAGTGGGTCATGTTCAGTTCTTGCAGGCGTTCATACTGAAGATAACGCTGCATGGTGTAAAGCTCGGTCATGGAGTTGCTGACCGGTGTGCCGGTGGCAAAGATCACGCCACGGTTTCCAGTGATCTCATCCATGTAGCGGCACTTGGCAAACATATCGGAGGATTTCTGCGCATCCGATGTGGATAACCCTGCCACATTCCGCATTTTGGTGTATAAAAACAGGTTCTTGTAGTTGTGGGCCTCGTCTACGAACAATCGGTCCACACCCAGCTGCTCAAAAGTTACCACATCGTCTTTTCGCCCCTCGGCTTGCAGCTTTTCCAGTCTTGCTTCCAGAGACTTACGGGTACGCTCCAGCTGCTTGACCGTGAAACGCTCACCGCCGCTGGCCTGCACCTCTGCGATGCCCTCAGTGATCTCGTCGATCTGGTCATAGAGAAGCCGTTCCTGACGCTCCCGGCTGATGGGGATACGCTCAAACTGGCTGTGTCCCATGATGATGGCGTCATAGTCCCCGGTGGCGATACGGGCGCAGAACTTCTTGCGGTTATGGGTCTCAAAGTCCTTTTTGGTGGTAACTAAGATGTTGGCAGAAGGATAGAGGCGAAGAAACTCCGATGCCCACTGCTCGGTCAGGTGGTTTGGCACCACAAAGAGAGATTTCTGGCACAGCCCCAGGCGTTTGGCTTCCATAGCAGCCGCCACCATCTCAAAGGTCTTGCCTGCGCCTACCTCTGTGCCAGCAGGGTGTTTCCGCCATACAGCACATGGGCGATGGCGCTTTTCTGGTGTTCCCGCAGAGTAATGGCCGGGTTCATGCCGCCAAAAGTGATATGGCTGCCATCATACTCACGGGGACGGGTGGAGTTCATTTCTTCGTTGTACTGGCGCACCAAAGTCTGACGGCGCTCCGGGTCTCTCCAGATCCAGTCCTTAAAGGCTTCCCGGATGGCCTGCTGTTTTTGAGCGGCCAGGGTGGTCTCCTTGGCATTCAGCACACGGCGCTCTTTTCCGTCTGCGTCCTCTATGGTGTCATAGATACGGACATCCCGCAGGTTTAAGGAATCCTCCAAAATCTTGTAGGCATTGGCGCGGCTGGTCCCGTAGGTGGTGTAAGCTGCCACATCGTTGTAGGATACGGAAGATTTCCCCTTGATCTGCCATTCAGCGGTAAAGGAGGAATAGTTGACCTCGATGCTGCGCTGGAGGTAAAACGGGGTGTTGAAGGTCTCGTACATGAACTGCTGGATGTACTCTTTGTCAATCCAGGTTGCGCCCAGACGCACCTCGATCTCCGACGCATCCAGATCTTTGGGCTGGGCGGCGGTAAGGGCTTCCACATTGACTGCAAAGGAAGGGTCCTGCTGTGCCGCACGCTGCGCCTGACGCAGTTTGCGGCGTACATTGCCGGAAAGGTATTCATCGGCAGTCACATAATGGGGAGTGCATCCTGCTCCAGTTGTCCCGGTACACGGAAGATCACGCCTTGCAGCTCTCCGGCCAGTTCTTCTTTTGTTTTTCCGGTAAGCTGGCTCATATAGCCCATATCCACACAGGCTTTTTCCGAGATGGACACCGCCAGTGCTTCGCTTGCCGTATCCACGGCAGCCACCGCCTGATGGGGCTTGATGGTCCGTTTGGTAAACATATCCGCCTTGCGCTCCAGCTTTCCGTCCTCGTCGATGACTTCCAACGCACAGAGCAGATAATAGGAAGAATCGTCTGCATAGGCCAGGCGGTTTGCACGGTCATTGATGAGACCGTATCTGGCAGAAAAGCTGTCATAGAGCTGGTTCAGTTCCGCCTGCTTTTCCCGAATGGTGCTGTCAGGAATCGCTGCGTCCATCTGAAGGTCGATCAGCTCCTGCACACAATCCCGCAGTCCCACCAGACCTTTTACACGGGCTTCGGCAGTGGCATTGAGGTCAGGGCGCACCATGCGGCTGTTTTCCCGGTAGTACACCTGCCCGTCAACAATGGCATAGGAATAGTTCTTCACATCGGGGTCGGCGGGAATAGAGATGTCAATGCTTCGCCTTCGCCCAGTTCCGGCAGCTCTGCCTCCTGATAGGTGCCATGAATGTACTTCACAGCATCATGCAGCTGGTCGGAAAGCTCCAGCCCCTCAATGGGATTCACGGTGTAATCCATACCATGAGCAGTGCTTACCGGCTCCTGTCGGCCCAGCACCATTTCCGGGTGGTCGATAAAATACCGGTTGATGGCAAACCCGTCCTCCGTCTGTCCGGTCTGCGTCCATTCCGGCACGATGTCCAGCGGTCGGTCCCTCTTTTGGAGGAAGATGATGTCCGATACCACCTCGGCACCGGCGTTCTTTTTGAACGCATCATTGGGCAGACGGATAGCTCCCAGCAGTTCAGCACGCTGGGCAAGATAGCGGCGCACGGTGGAGTCCTTGGCGTCCATAGTATAGCGGGAGGTTACAAAAGCCACCACGCCGCCGGGACGCACCTGGTCCAGTGCCTTGGCGAAAAAGTAGTTGTGAATACTGAAATTCAGCTTGTTGTAGCTTTGTCGTTGACCTGATACTGACCGAAAGGCACATTGCCGATGGCAAGGTCAAAGAAGTCACGGCGGTCAGTGGTCTCAAAGCCGCCTACTGTGATGTCCGCCTTGGGGTAGAGCTGCTTTGCGATACGCCCGGAAACCGGGTCCAGCTCCACACCGTACAGACGGCTGTTTCGCATTTCCTCCGGCAGCATCCCGAAGAAGTTGCCCACACCCATAGACGGCTCCAGAATATTTCCGGTCTCAAACCCCATACGGCCCACCGCTTCATAGATGGCCTGAATGACCGTAGGGCTGGTGTAATGGGCGTTGAGGGTAGAGCTTCTGGCGGCGGCATATTCCTCCGGGGTCAGCAGCTCTTTCAGCTGGGCATACTCTAAAGCCCATGCCGGTTTCTCCGGGTCAAAGGCATCAGAAAGACCGCCCCAACCTACATAGCGGGAAAGAACCTCCTGCTGTTCCGGCGTTGCCTGTCCGGTGGTTTCCTCCAGGTATTTCAGCAGCTTGATTGCTTCGATATTGGCCTGGAACTTGGCTTTCGGACCACCTTCGCCCAAATGCTCATCGGTAATACGGAAGTTTTGTGCATTGCGGCGCAGGTTGGCCTTGTATTCCTCATAGGAGGCTTCTTCGGCAGCTTTGGCATTGGGGAAGGTCTGCCACTGGCCATTGACCCGAATGGAAACTGGGTGTTCGTCCAGCACTTCCTCAAAGGTTTTTTCCGGCTCTGTCACAGGGGCTGGCGGCTCCGGCTCCTCGATATGCAGCCGTTCCACCACCACATCATAGGGCAGATTGTTTTTATCGCCCGGATAAACGGCTACGGTCTCGGAATGGAAGGCCGGAGATTTGACAGACGGTTGGGGCTGTTCCTGTCCAAAGCCATCCAGCTGACGGGCATACATCCCACGCAGCAAAGGCGCAACCTCATCCCAGCGGAAATACAGCATAGCCAGACGCTTTTCCTCTGCGTCCAGGACTTCCAGCTCCATGCCCTGTGCCGTGGTACGGTAATCGGCAATATCGCCGGTCTCCAGATTCAGAGTCTCGATCTCATGGGGATAGGCTCTACTCAGCCAGTAGGCGATCTCGCTGTTGCTCCTGCCGGATTGCAGCAGCGTGGAAACCTGTTTTTTATCCGCTTCATCCATCAGTCCATGAGCCAATACATCCCGCAGGTCCTGATCGGCTTTGTTCGGGTCAACGGGAAGAAACTCGGTATAGTAAGCATTGCGGCGATCTGCACGAAGCAGCTGTTCAAACTGTTCTTTGTGTTCTGCACGGTAGATGGGATACACCATACCGGTGGGCAGAAGCTGCACGGTGTCATCCCGCAGCTCGGTGATCTGATAGGCGTCATCCTCGATATACACGGTATCTCCCACGGCATAGACCGGGGCGGCAGGGTCATAGGAGATTCTTTGCGGAGTTGGGCGGCGAACTGCATCATATTCCTCATCGGAAATGGAAACTTCGGAAGTCTGCTCTATCTCGCAGCTGCGATCTGCTCTGCATCCGACATCACCCGCTGGATAAACGGGTCATTGTCCAGTTTTTCCGGGTCTGCCACCTGACCGTTGACGACCCCTCTTTCTTCCAGGGCTTCCCGGATGGCGATAGGGTCGATATTGTCAAAACGGTCCTGTTCTTCTTCGGTATAGAACCGGTCCTCCTGAATGAGCTGGGCAATCCTGCGCTGTACCTTCGGCCAGGGCAGCTGCATTTCCTCCGGGCTTCCGGCACGAGTAATGAACAGGCTGTTGCTGTTACTGCCGCCGTATTCCTGAGCCAGCCATGCAGCGGTATCTTTCTCTCTTGCATGGTCTTTCATATAGCGGACGACAGCGTGTTTACTCTCAATATTGCCGTTCCATGCACAAAGGGCAGTATCAATATCTTCTTGAGAAAGAGGGCGCAGAAGTTCATGGAGCTTTGGATAGGTTTCGTCGATCACTTCCCGGTGCAGACGCTGGCGGAACTCCGGTATATCAGAATAAAGGCGGATCAGCTCCATATCCTTAGAACCAAGGACCGCACGGCGCACAGCAGCATTGCCCTCGATGACAGCATTTTCACGGTCAGAATGACCGCAGGCATTGCGGTATGCGGCATCCTCGGAAATGGCGGCAGTTACCACAGGCTTATACTGCTCGTACATTTCCCGAATTGTAGGGCTGCGGTTGCTTCTGTATCCCGGAATACTCTGTTCCCGTCTGCACCAAACTCCGCTTCCTGAGCGTTGATGTGCTGTTCCGCTTCATGGTTGATAGAGGGCATGGAATATTCCTGACGCTCCTTGCCGGCCTCCGGTACAGCGGAAATGGTCACATCATGCTTATCACGCAGCTGTTCCACCATCTGCTCCAGCTGATTTGCCGGAAACCCGCACATTTCCACACGGCCACCGCCCGGAATCGCACGGGTAGTGAGATTGATGTTCAGTTCCGCAGCGGCTTCTTTGGCATCCTCACCGTACAGCTCAAAGAAATCGCCCATCTGATACAGAATCATATCATCCGGGTGGCGCACCTTGACACCGTTATATTCCCACACGGCAGAATCCGGCTGCTGGGCTTGGATGGCATCTTCTTCGGCCAGTTCCTTTTCAGCCTGGATTTTGTCATACTGCGCCTGTTCCTGTTCGGTAAGATAGCGGCCTTTCTGAACAAGAGAGGTAATGCGCTTGGCAACCTTTTCCCAGTTCAAGTGAACATCCGGGCAGTCCTGCTTTTTATAGTGCAGTCCTTTTCCGTCGTGATCTTCGCCGCTGTGTGTTGCGCCGGACAGGGCATGAGAGCGTCCGCCAATGCCATACTCGTCTTTGAGGAATCTCACTTTTTCCTTATCCGTATGGTTTTCCATGAAGAACGCATAGATACGGCCTTTTCCTCCGGCGAAACCGCTGCCTCCGGTCATGGCGGCGTCGATCTCATCCTCGGTAATGAAGTGCTGGACGGTTGCCACTTGAGAAAGGTCCGAAGGAAAAGTCCTGCGGGGCAGGTCAAGGTCTTTCAGGTTCTCCCAGATTTCCCTTGGCCTATGGTAGTGAAAGCGCAGCAGGTCACGGTCCTGCTGATAAGCGGTCCAGAAGGCGGCGTATTCTTCCTTGAGGGTCTGGCGGAAAACCGGGTCACTCAGCTGCTCCGTCAGGCGGTGTGTCTCCTCCGGGAACCATTGCCCTTGATCTCTGACAGGCAGGACAAATATCCGGCTTCTCTGGCGTCCTCACTGAGATCGTGATATAGGTTCCAGAGCTTTTCTGCAAGGAGGGAGCGTTCATAGCCTGCCGCTTCTGCAAGCTCAACATTGGAGCAAACTGGCCGCTCTCCAAAAGCTCCCCGATACGCTCTGCGGCGCTCTCCCAGGAAATGACCTGGGCAGACCTGTCATAACGGACAGACTTCCCATGAGAAAGATGGATACCATCCTCGGCATACCATGCGCTCACACTGCCAAGGCCGTTGCCGCCGTGGTACAGCGTTTTCAGTATCTCGCAATCTCAGCGGTGGTTTTCTGCTTTTCAAAGGCTGCAACCACACGCTCCCTCTGGCGGTCTGTATTGCCGCCCAAACGCAGCACATGGTCAATATCATTTTGGGCAAAAGAAAAAGCAGAGGATGTATGCGCTACATTCTCTGCTTCATCTATGGATTGGATCCGCTCCGCTTCGGAGAGGAACAGGTTTAGGGTCAGCTGTTGATAAGCTCCGCCATCAGGATCTCCTCTGCCTGGGCTTTGCAGGTGTTCATCAGGCCCACCCACTTCATGGGATCGCTGGCTTTCAGTTCCTCGGTGGCTCCCGCTTCCTTCGCCAGCTGGGGCATCATCTGTTCCAGTCTGCTCTGGGCGGTCTCGTCGATCTCGATGAGGTGCGGGTACAGCTTCTCGCTCAGCAACATCTGGTTGTAGAGGATGGGACGGTGTTCTTTCAGGTAGGTTTTCCTCATCCTGCCGTACTTGCCCAGGGGTTTCTCTGGCAGCTGGCTCAGCTTCAGGTCGGGAATCTGATAGTCTCCGTTCTGGATGTAGGTCATGGGATTGTTCATCTTGCTTGCTCCTTTCTTGGTTGGCTTCGCGCTCTGCATTTCGGACGGTAACGCCGATCTGCCGCAGCACCTGCTGGTTGATCTGGCTGACCGCTGTTCCCAGCGCCCCGATGGTGGACGGGGTGTTGAAATCAAAGATCGCCATGAAATCTTCGTGGTCGAAGTAGCGTTCCGGCTCCAGTCCGCAGCGGGACATCAAAGCGTAAGTGATACTGACGGTGGCGGCTGCCTTGAACTGCACTCCGATGTTATACTCATCATATTCCTCCAAAAAGGAACCGTCAACGATATAGAAGAAGTCCTGCTGATGCTCCGTCCAGTATTCCTCAGCCAGTTTTCCGGCTACCTTGGTGAGCTGTCCGGCAAGGTCATCACCATAGACATCGTAGGTGCGCTCCAGCATGGCCTGCACCGAATCCAGATGGCGCTCCTCCAGCTGCCATAGCCAGGGAGTGCGGGAATGTTCACGGGTTCCGGTGTCGGAAATGTCAAAGACATAGCGCAGGCGGGGTCTGTCCCCGGAATCGTCCACCAGAGCGATCCCCTTGGAACCGCGCCTTACATATCGGCCCATCTTTTCATTCCACAAATCGTACTCCGCACAGGCGGTGGCGTCCGGTCGCTGGGCGTAGATCATCAGCTGCTCATGGAACGGGTACTTGTAAAGGCGGGAAGCAGTGGTGAGAAACCCTGCCCATTCCTGCCAGCTCCCCGTGAGCTGTGTTGCCACCTTGTCCGCCATCTGTGCATATCGTTCAGCTTTGTTTGGCATGGTGTTCTGTCCTCCTTTCGGTTTTGGGGTAAAGAGGTGGGGTGGCAGATTGCCACCCCATCCCTGCGGTTATGGTGTTTACTGGTCAAAATCCGGGTACAGCTCCAGCTGGGCAAAGTCCTCATCGATCATCGCACAGAGCTTCGTAAGGGCGCTGTCGGTCAGCTCCCTCAGTTCCGTTTCCTCCGGTGATAGCTCGCCGCGCATCTCACGCAGGCTGTCGATCAATCCGGTGCGGCTGCCGGTATTGTAAATGCACATCAGGTTTATTTCCTCAAAAGTAAAGTTTCCCATATCAAATCTCCCTTTCCGCACTCTTTTTGGGTGCTGTCTTTTTGTGTTCTGCTTTGGGCTGGCTTTTCAGCTGATCCACAACGGATTTTTTCTTTTCCCGTTCCTCCCGATAAACGGCGTCAGCAAGTCCATCAGGGAAATGGGCTGACCGCTTCGGGCCTGCTGTTCCAGCTCTGCCACCGTAGGCTCTTTTGCGCCATTGTTGATGATACCGTCGATCATGCCGTAATCGTCCTCCACGGTCATCTCCGCATTTTTCAGCGGATTTTGCGAAAAGAATCCAGGGATCTGGGTAAAACCAACGCTGTCACAGTAATGACAGGATACCTTACCGTCCTGCTTGATCGCAACGATGTCGCTGACGCTCATAGAAGGATGGTGGTAGTCTGCCGGATGATCGTTGTTGAACTGATTATAAAGCTGTTCAACAGCAGCCTGCGGAGAATTGCAGGATTCCAACGGCGCAGTATAGACCAGATCATAGTTTTCACGCTTTACTGCCTGCCCGATGGATCGGAGCCAGTCCATCCCTTCATAGCGAATGTCATGCAATTCATCGGTATGCTTTACCTGATAGATGGCAAAGCAATCTCTATTCTGGGAGAGAAATGCCTGTTCTCGTTCCTGCTGATGTTCCTGACGCTCCATGACCTTTTCATGGAACTGAGGGCTTTTCTCCCATTCCTCACGGTCCACACCGCAAAGACCGCCATGCTCCATGATCTCCTGTGTGTCAAACACCATGCTCTCCGTATTGTCCTTATGCAGCACATAGACAGTCAAACCGGCGGCATCCAGTTCCAGCGCCCGTTCTCTGGTAACAGGGAGCATCCCATCATAGGAGTAGCCATATTCCTGCATATCCGGTGTGGAGACCTGCTCATCGGGCATGGGGTATTCATCCAGTGCCTGCTCCTGTGCTTCCGGCAGCTGGGAAGAAGTAGCCATCTGACTGGCCTCTGCCTGCATCTGCTGATAGGCAGCTTCCTGCAAGGTCTCAATGATGGACAACGGTGCGTATTTTACCGAGTCTTTGCCCAAATCGTTGTCATCACAAATCTGGAGAACTGCCTTCATGCGGGAAAGCTCCGGCATATCCAGCTGACCGCCATCCATCTCTTTCATGGACGCAGCATCGTAAAGGGTGTAGTCCCATCCGCTGTCACAGGGCTGGATATGAAGATAGGTGGCATCGTCGATCAGAAACAAAGCCTCCTGCTGATTGGCGTCCGCCCCCAGCACCTCCATTTCTGGCATGGCCGCAGCAGTTCCTTTACCGCTTTCTGTACCAGCGGATTGTCACGGTAATAGTCGATTGCCTGGATGGTATCCAGGTCAATGGTCTGCCCGGTCAAAATCGGAAAAGGTCCTTCATAGTCGCTTCCATCTTTCAGCTCAAAGCCAATGCCCTTGATCCCGTTCATTCGCTCTGCCGGAATCTCCTGATAAATGCGAATTGCTTCCTCCAAAGACAGGTTATCGTGGTATTCTCCGAGGTTTGGAAACTCCATACACTCTGCTGCATAATAACAAATGGTTTCTTCCTTACTTACCGCTTCTCCGGCAGGGGTAAGGTCATACTCCTGAATTTCTTCCGGTGAGAGTTTTTCCAGGTATTCCACATAACCAAATGCCTGTACCTTTCCATCCTCGTAGTTTTCCAGTGTTGATGTGAAATGTACCTTGCAGCCCTCTTGGAAGGGATAAACACCCGCATCAGCCGCCGCCTTTGTGATGTAATATCGAAAGGTTTCGGACTCTTTTTGTATTTCCGAGGTGGCAGTGGTCATTTCTTCTTTGGGGTGCAAATCAATCCCACGCTCTTTGCAGATTTCCTTATAGTGGCGCTCAATGTCAGAGATCAAAGTGCCGGAGGTCTTATTGATGGTCTCCAAACTGGCTCTCAGTTCTTTCAGTTCCTTGCCCTGACTCCAGCTGGCAATATAGCCGAAGCTGTTTTCTCCGTCTCGATGCCAAAATACTTGCAGACTGCATAGGAGATGCTTCTGCTTCAAATGGAAACATTTAACATTTGAAGCGTTATACTCAGATTCCAAAATGTTTAATCATTTTAAAGAATGCTGAGAAATAAGACGTTTTTCTACTAAAAGATGTGCATTATTCGTTAGCGCAATCCACAAAGTCTTTGCCA
>ENA-OQAZ01000861-OQAZ01000861.1-human-gut-metagenome-genome-assembly--contig:-NODE-861-length-16137-cov-3.073204_pt1 | contig 16137 bp, 12 predicted proteins | sample MGYA00242737_ERZ504531 | MGnify/ENA primary metagenome ERZ504531 (study PRJEB26092, sample SAMD00036244) | human gut metagenome | host: Homo sapiens | study: EMG produced TPA metagenomics assembly of... | reverse complement strand
CGACAAAAGCCCAGTGTCCGCCCTCGTATTCGTGAGCCGACACCGGAACAGAAGTATCAAAAAGGAGAAAATCATGCTACAAGGTGCTGACGGATTATTTTCATCTTCTTAGAGAATGGGAAAAGAAATACGCTCCTAAACAGCCGGATGAGGAATGGAATCCCCTGTTTGCAGAAGCACTGCATAAGAAGAACTATATCGAATATCTGCTTGATATTCTTCTGTATGGTTCATTGGAGGAACGAAAAGCACTTGTGGCAGAACAGAGAAAGGAGGTGTTAAAACTTGAACAGCGAATTGCAGAACTGTCAGCAGACAGAACCATGCACAGTAGAAGAAATCCGAAACAGCTTAGAGCAGAGCGAGAAAGGTAAGGTTTATAATACTGCCGCAAATTATAAGCGTGTTCTGCAATATGACCCGCTTTTGAAAGGGGCTATCCGAAAAAATCTTCTGACCGAAAGAATCGACATTGTGAAGCCCCTCGGTTGGTATCGTGACAGCCCGACATTGACGGATGTGGATGTGAAATATCTGCTCCTATATTTTGAAGAAAACTATGGATTGACCGTAGAGAAGAAAATCATAGACGCAGTTGCGGTTATTGCCAATGAAAACCGTTACCACCCTGTCTGTGATTTTCTCAATGCCTTGCAATGGGACGGAACGGAACGCATACGCTTCTGTCTGCACCGCTTTCTCGGTTCTGATACAGATGATTACACCTATGAAGCATTGAAGTTGTTTCTGTTGGGTGCTATCTCACGAGCCTTTAAGCCGGGGTGTAAATTTGAGGTAATGCTCTGTCTTGTAGGCGGTCAGGGAGCCGGAAAGTCCTCTTTCTTCCGTTTGCTTGCGGTCAATGATGACTGGTTCTCTGATGATTTGAAAAAGCTGGATGATGAAAATGTGTACCGCAAAATGCAGGGGCATTGGATTATTGAAATGTCGGAAATGATTGCAACTGCCAACGCTAAGAGCATTGAAGAAATCAAGTCCTTTCTGAGCCGACAAAAGGAAACCTATAAGATACCCTATGAAACACATCCGGCAGACAGAAAACGACAATGTGTGTTTGGAGGTTCTTCTAATACCCTTGACTTCTTCCCCTTGACCGAACAGGCAACCGCCGCTTCGTTCCGGTTATGGTCTATCCTGAAAGGGCTGAGGTTCATATTTTGGCGGATGAACAGGCTTCCAGAGAGTATATCAATCAGATGTGGGCAGAAGCTATGGAGATTTACAGAAGCGGCAATTTCCGTCTGAGATTCAGTCCGGCTATGAACGCTTATCTGAAAGCCCACCAAAAGGACTTTATGCCGGAGGACACAAAGGCAGGACAGATTTTAGATTATCTGGAACGCTATTCCGGCAGCATAGTCTGCTCCAAACAGCTTTACAAAGAAGCACTGGGGCATGATTATGACGAACCGAAACAATGGGAACTGCGAGAGATCAATGACATTATGAATAACGCTGTCACAGGCTGGAGGCGTTCAGCAATCCGAGGTATTTTCCAGAGCCTTACCGCAGACAAAAAGGCTGGGAGCGTATCAGGAACGACAACGAGCCTGACAACAGCATGGATGGTTTTCAAGAAATCCCGACAGAGGAAATGGAACAGTTAGGGCTTCCGGAAGAATGGTTGAAGCAAAAATAAAAGCCAGTTGTCGCTTCGGTTGTCGAGCCGGTTGTCGGTCTGGTTGTCGGGTAAAAATCCCGAAAGCCTTGATATTGCGGCACTTTTCCCTCTCTGACAACCATGACAACCAATATTATAAAGAAAAAGGAAATAGTAAAAAGATAGTATCGCCCGATAAAGAAAAAAGGTTTTCTGATGTCCGTTGTCGGAACTTCGTTGTCAGACCTTTCCTTGTCGGGCTTTTTTCATTTAAGGAGGAATATCGTATGACAAATATTGTGAACAGTACACTACCCACCAAAATAACCATTCGGAGAAAAACAAACCGGATGGAGTTTTTGTGATTAAGCAAGGCAAAACAAATTATAAAGTCAAAGTGTTTTTTGACCATAGTAGCGGTTTGACTGCGGAGGACAGGTTGAAACGCATTATTCAGGCAGAAGCAGAGAGAGAATCTGCGTAAGTAATATGAAAAATATCCACGCACCCCCTTGACAAAAGCTTTCAGAGGATACGCTCCTTAGTGCCATGGAACACGCTGGAAGTTCGGATACGATAGAAGACGCAGAGAGAAAAGGGCTTGGAACTCCGGCTACCAGGGCAGCGATTATTGAAAAACTGATTGAGAAAGGCTTTATTGAGCGTAAAAAGAAGCAGATATTACCTACAGCAGATGGAAGAAATCTGATCAGGATTCTTCCGGAAATGATCAAATCACCAAAACTTACAGCAGAATGGGAAAATGATCTGACACTGATTTCCAGAGGCAGAAAAATGTAGAAGAATTTCTCTTCGAAATTGAAAAAATGGTTACCAATTGGTAAGTGATAATGGACAGCCAGTGGAAGAATACCAGAAACTATTTTCAGATGGTCGGAAAGAAATTGGAAAATGCCCAAGATGTGGCAATAAGGTTTATGTGGGAAAGAGAAATTATTATTGTCCAGGAAGTGATTGCAGTTTTACTTTATGGAAAAATAACCGATTTTTTGAGAGTCAGGGAAAAACACTTGATGAAGCAACTGTCAGGAAGCTGCTGAGTGAGAAGCAGGTGCATTTCAAAGATCTGGTATCAGAGAAAACAAAAAGGAAGTATGAAGCAACTATAAAGATGGAGGTTTCAGAAACCGGAAATCCAAAGTTTCAGTTGATTTTCCCGGAACGGAAGAAAGGAAAAAAGAATGAAGAATAAAAAAAATATGAGAAGATTTTTGTCGGGATTCTTGGCAATGCTTACAGTGTTATCTACAATTCTATCTCCAATACTGTCCTATGCGGCAGATGTAGTGCCAGAAGAGCCACCGTTATACGAAAAGGTAAAAAATGAACTTGATGCAGATGAGGTGGTAAAAGCAAAAGATCTGGAACTGGAAACAGGCAGTATTTTTGAAGTGGAGAAAGATTTTACCGGACTGGAAATACCAGATGAAAAAAAGGTGAAGATCACTTTCCATGAGGCAAAAAATGAGGAAAAGCAGGACTTTACAACAGATTACGAAGATACATACAAAGCTGTTTATTATGTGGAGCCAGTAAGTGGCCACCCAATTTATCAGATCAATCGTAAGCTGATTGTAAAGGAAGCGGTGGTGCAGGTTGCTGAATCTGAGAATCAGGAATCTGTAAGCAACCAGGAAGATGAGAATGAAGCAGAAGGCGAGGAACCAGCCATAGGCACTGCAGAGAGTGAAGAACCTGTGCAGAATGAGGTAAATGTAGAAATTCCGTCAGAGGATGAAATCTATGAAGAAGTAACTCCGACAGAAATTCCGGTTGAGGAAGAGCCAATAGATACACCAATCCCGGAAAACCCGTCTGAGGAAGTTTCAACAGAAGAACCTGCCATAGATGATAATCCGGATACAGACAGCACATTTGAAGAAATTACAGATACAGATCCGGAAGAAATGCCAGAGGCGACAGACGACTCTTTTACAGATGGAACAGAGAAAACAGAAGATGCAGATGGAAATTATCAGGTAAATATTGTTCGTGGAGAGGAATTTCATATTGAGCTGAATCATGAAGATGGACAGTATCAGCCAGGAGAAACCGTTGTTTTTTCTGGAGATATGCCGCAAGGCAGCTTAATTGCAGTAGGAACAACAAAAGTACAGGCAAACCAGACAGAGAATACAGAAGATTTATTGTATTCTGAGGTGACTTATCACGAAGAATCGGATAAATTCAGTTTTGAAATGCCAGCAGATGACATTGATCTAAGTGTTTCCATGGATCAGGCAGAAAACGGTATCATGTTACTTGCAACCGATACTCCATGGGATGATGCAACAAATATTGAAGCAAATAAATATTACTATTATTCAGATGGCCAGCTTCATCCGTTTGATACAGTTATGGGACAGGGTGGAAATGACAGCTACAAATATGTTCGTTACAAAGCAGGCGGAAAGACTTATACAGTAAATGCGTATTGTATGCAGCACTCCATGCAGTCACCTCCAAGTGGGACAACATATAAAAATATGGTTGAACTGGATGAAGGCGGAGATGATAAATATTTGAGAAAAGCCTTATTCTATGGATATGGCGGTCCAGGATGGGGACATACATTCAATGGATATAATGTAAAATCCATTATGGAAAAATATGGATGCAGTTCTGAGACAAGAGCCATGCAGCACTACCTGGTTGACTATTTATATGATGGCGAATCCGGATTTGGAGGTGCGCTTTCTACAACCGCTAAAAATATGCTGAAAGAGATTAAAGCAGCTCTTGCTAAAATGCCTGATCCGACAGCAATGAAACTTCTTCCAGGACTTTCCGTTAATGCAACGGGAAAGGAAACAGAAAGTTTTACCTGGAAGGCAAATGAAGCATTTACCATTACCATTCATCTGGAAAATGGTGTGAGCCTTGTCAACGAAACTACAGGAAAGACGGCATCTGGAAATGTCACTGTAAAAGGTGGAGAGAAATTTCATCTTGTAGCTACAACAGCCAATATGGGCAGTCTGAAAGGAAAGTATGCGATCACTTCCAATTTTCCCCTGGATTTCCATGCAATGCTTTTAAAACTGGAGAGTTCACAGGACATTGGTTTTGGCTACTATACAGATTCCTCTGACCTGCAGATTACAGTTGACTGGCCGGAAGAAGCAGTTATTGAAATTACAAAGAAAGATGGAGATACTGGAAAAAATCTAGCTGGAGCCGTGTATGGGGTATATAGTGATAACGCCTGCACAAAGCTGATTGCTAAAATGCCGCCAACAGACAGCAATGGTTCTTCACGTGTAACTCTTACCAAGACACAGGATACTGTTTACTTAAAAGAGATTACAGCACCGGAAGGTTATGTTGTCCAGGCTTCTTCGTATGGAGTGAAATTAGTAGTTGGCAGTACAACCAAACAGACTGTAACGGACAAAGAGCAGAAAGGAAATCTGACCGTTTATAAAGAGGGAGAAGTTTTTGTAGGAGCTGTATCTGATGAAAATGGAACTTCATTCCAGTATGAGAAACGCCGTCAGAAAGGAGCTGTTTATAACGTATATGCTGCCGAGGATATTGTAACAGCAGGTGGAAAAACAGTTTACAAAAAAGGCGCAGAAGTAGCGAAAAATCTGATCACAGGTGAGAACGGTTCTGTAACGGTAAAGAATCTTCCGCTTGGAAGCTATAATGTAACAGAAGCACAGGCCCCGGAAAATTTTTATAATGCAAAAGAAACAAAAAAAAGTAACCATTTCTTATGCAGGGCAGACTGCAGAAGCGGCTTTCTCAGAGACTACCTTTACAAATGACCGTCAGAAAGCAGTGGTGCAAGTGATAAAGAAAGACAAAGATACTGAAAATACACTATCCGGAGGGCATTTTGCTCTGTTTGCAGCGCAGGATATGAAAACTGTGGATGGAAAAGTAGCAGTAAAAAAAGATGCTCTGATTGAGACTGCAATTACTGGTACTGATGGAAAAGCAGCATTTAAAGCAGATCTTCCAGTGGGATTTTCTTATTATGTAAAAGAAGTCCAGGCTCCGGCTGGTTATGTCAGAAATGAGAAAGATACTTATTCTTTCCAGTTCAGTTATACCAATGATGAACAGGCAAAAATTTCTTTCAGTCATACTTTTGTGAATGACAGGGTCAGTGCTGCAATCTCTTTGAATAAAAAAGATGCCGAGACAAAAGAAAATAAGGCACAGGGAGATGCTTCCCTGAAAAATGCGGTGTATGGACTTTATGCAAGAAACGATATTACCCATCCAGATGGAAAAACCGGTGTTATTTATAAAGCAGGAAGCCAAATTGGTACGCTGACCACAGATAAAGAGGGAAAAGCAAGGATAGAGAATCTTTATCTTGGAGAGTATTATATCAAGGAAATTACCCCTTCCGTAGGATATCTGACAGATGAGAATGAATATGACCTTGTATGCAGTGATGAAGGTGATCTGACAGCGGTTGTAGAAAAAGAATGTATTTCGCTGGAAACTGTAAAAAAACAGCCGTTTGAACTTATTAAAGCTGCCAATAATGGAGATACAGATGCTGCATTATTATCCGGAGCTGGATTTAGTGCATATCTGGTATCTTCTTTGGTGGTAAAAGAGGATGAAAATTATGATTTTTCCTCTGCAGAGCCGGTTGTGATCGGTGAAAATGGAGCAACGGAAATTTTTACAAATGAGAAAGGCTATGTAAAATCCATTGCAATTCCATATGGAACATATCTGGTGAGAGAAACTACAACACCCCATAATTACAAACCTGTAGATGATTTTATTGTCAGGATTACAGAGAATAAACCAACAGAGCCGCAGACATGGAGAGTTCTTTTGGATAAAGAATTTTCTGCAAAACTGAAAATCATCAAACAGGATGATGAGACTAAAAAATCAGTTTTAATTCCGGGAACAGAGTTTAAAATTTATGATCTGGATCATGAAAAATATGTAGAGCAGGTAACTACATACCCGACAACCGTTACACATACCTCTTATTTCACAGATATAGACGGATATCTGATCTTGCCGCAGAATTTAAAAATCGGTCATTACAGAATCGAAGAGGTAACAGCACCGGACGGTTATACCATTAACAAAAATTATGTCGAAATACAGGTGGACACCAATACGCTGTATCAGACTGATCCGGTATCAGGTGATGCAATCATTGAAGTTGTATATGAGAATCATCCGGTGAAAGGAAAACTCACTGTACAGAAAAAAGGAGAGGTTCTTTCGACCTATAAGAATGATTTTAAGTATGAAGTTCAGAACCTTTCCGGTGCAGTATATGAAGTGTATGCTGCAGAGGATATTTATACAGCTGATTTCCAGAAAGATGACACAGGAAAAAGAATCCTGGAATATGCAAAGGGTGCAAAAGTTGCAGAACTGACAACGGATGAATCCGGAAAAGCAGATCTTGATAATCTGCCTTTAGGAGAATACAAAGTGGTAGAAAAGACTGCACCAGAGGGATTTGTATTAAATGAAGAAGAACAGAAAATTTCTTTCGTCTATGCAGACCAGGATACACCAGTGATCTCACAGAGTGCAGAGTTTATAAATGATCGCCAGAAAGTAGAAGTGTCAGTTGTGAAAAAAGATGCTGAAAATGAGAAAGGGCTTTCTGGAGCAGAGTTTGGTCTTTACGCAAAAGAGGATATAAAAGCAGGGGACAAGGTGCTGGTAAAAGCAGACGAACTGCTTACAAAAGCGGTAACAGGCGAAGATGGAAAAGCTGTTTTTGAGCAGGATCTGCCATTTGGAACTTATTATGTGAAAGAACTGGCAGCCCCAGATGGTTTTGTATCTTCGGATGAGCAGATTGAGGTGACTGCGAAATATCAGGGACAGGAAGTAAAAACAGTAAAACTGGAAACTGTTTTTAGGAATGCGCCGACAACAACTGAATTTACGAAATCAGATATTACAACAGGTGTGGAACTTGACGGAGCAACACTGACGGTTCTGGATTCAGACGGAAAAGAAGTAGAAAAATGGACTTCTGTAAAAGGAAAAGCTCATGTAATAAAAAGACTCCATGTGGGAAAAACCTACACATTTCGGGAAGAGTTTGCACCATATGGTTATCTGCAGGCAGAGGAAGTGAAATTTACAGTTTCTGATACTGCAGATGTTCAAAAAGTAGAAATGAAGGATGCTGTTCCGGTTGGACGAATCATCCTCAATAAAAAAGGTGAATTTGTCAAAGAAGTTACCTGGAAAGATATGCTGGCAGGCGGCATGGACGCAGCATTTGGCTATGTTACAGGTTCTTTGAAAGATGTTACTTTTGAAATTTATGCAGCGGAAGACATCAAGGCTGCAGATGGGGAAAGCAGTGATTATTATAAAAAGGATGAACTGGTAGCAACAATTACGACAGACGCTCTTGGATATGCAAGATCAGAAGATCTTCCTTTAGGAAAATACTATGTAAAAGAAAAAGAAAACTGCAGATGGATATGTTCTGGATGGGGAAATCAGAGAGGTTGATCTGACTTATCGTGATCAGAATACTCCGGTTGTGACTTATGATGAGGACTGGCAGAATAACCGCCAGAAAGCAAAAGTAACTGTAGTTAAGAAAGAAAAAAATACAGACCGTGTTCTGGAAGGCGGAGTATTTGCACTTTATACAAAGAATGATATTTTAAATGCAGAAGGCGAAGTGATCCTGAAAGCAGATACCATGATCGAGCAGAAAACTACGGATCAGGATGGAAGAATTGTATTTACGGCAGATCTTCCAATCAATGGAAGTTATTATGTAAAAGAAGTGCAGGCTCCTGCAGGATTTGTAACAACAGAAGAAATCAAGGAATTTGATTTTACTTATGCGGGAGAAGAGGTTACAGAAGTATCCTTTGAGTTCACTTATGAAGATGAGCCAACTACTTTTGAAATCACAAAATCAGATATTACAACAGGGGAAGAATTACCAGGTGCAAAACTGAAAGTATCTGATTCAGAGGGAAACGTTGTGGATGAGTGGACATCCGGAAGCACACCACACATCATTAAGGAACTGGAAGTTGGAAAGAAATATACATTAACAGAGACAATTCCTGCTGATGGTTATGCAACTGCAGAATCCATTACGTTTGTAGTAGAAAATACTGCAGATATACAGAAAGTAGAAATGCAGGATGATACAACAAAAATTCTGATCAGTAAAGTTGATATGACAGATGGAAGCAGCGAGGTCAAAGGTGCTAAACTGTATATTCTTAATGAAAACCAGGAAGTTATGGAAAGCTGGACATCTGGTGATCAGCCCCATTATGTAGAGAAACTTTCAGTCGGCACTTATACGTTGTTGGAGGAAACAGCACCGAAAGGCTATATTGTGGCAAATAAAGTGACATTTGAGGTTAAGGACACCGGAGATGTTCAGGGAGCCAAAATGGAAGATGAACAGGCAATGGGCAAGGTGATCTTAAATAAAACGGATAAAGATACCAAGAAGCCAATGAAAGGTGTAGAATTTGCCCTTTGTGACAGTAAAGGTAAAGTTCTGGAAACTCTGGTAACAGACAGTGCCGGTCATGCAGAATCAAAGAATTATCCGATTGCGACTTTTAAGAATGGGCAGTATAAAAAAGCAATCACATATATCCTGAAAGAAACAAAAACACTGGATAGCTATCAGCTTGATGAAACAGAGCATAAGATTCAGTTTGAGTATGTCAATGACCATACTCCTGTGATTGAATATACTCTGGATCTGACAAATGAGAAAGTTCCAGAAAAAGATACTCCAGAAACTTCAGAGAAACAGGAAGGCAGCACTCCTGTTTCCCATAGTTCTGATGCGACTTCCGTATCCAATTCACCAAAAACAGGAGATAACACAAATATTGTTATTTTTTGTGCTGGCACTTGCGGTATCAGCAGGATGCCTGGGAAGTGTAGTGGCAGTCAGAAGAAAACGTAAATAATAATAGAATAAGGTTCTGGGGCTGCAGTTGCAATACAGCTCCAGATCTTATGATTGTAGTATTTGAGATTTTATATTATTATAAATATAAGAAATTTGGCGGCTTTATAAGAGGATGGAGATGTTCTGCTGGGCAGTTAATTTTAAATTATCTTTTATATGAAAGAGGGGTTGTGAAATGTCCAAATATACTTTTTACTATGATGAGTCTGAGCATAGCCGAAAAATCAATTATGATACAATAAATTCAAATAATTACTATGATAATTTCGTAACTATGATTGTGGGATGGTCAGATGAGGAAGCTAACATTTTACAACGGTATGCCACTTTTGAAAATAAATATGCGGACAGAAAAGATCATAATGGGGAAATTAAAAGTACAATGCTTAAACAAAAACAATTTAAATATGGTTTTGCTTCTCTTAACAAGCAAAACGCGCAGGTTGTAAATGACTTTTTATCACTTTTTGATAAAGATACGCATATTTACTTTTCTGTTTCGAGCAAGATCGAATATCTTGTATTACAGATTTTCCGAAAGTACAGAAATGGTTTTCTTTTTGATGCAGACTTAATGAAATATTCCATTACAAAGCTCTTGTTGTCTATCGCCCGAAAGAAATTATTAAGTACATTTACAAATCACCCAATGATTTTTTAGAGGAACTAAGAAAGTTTTTACCGGAATAGGATTAAATGTAATAAAAAAAATCCTCAAATTAAAGCAGCAAGAAACGGAGGCGTTTGAGCAGATTTTATTCGTACTTAATGATATTTCGGATATTTCAGAGATTGTTTGGGATTACCACATGTCTTTTGATGGGTTCAAAAAATATCTGGCAGAAAAAAATATATTGAATTATAATTTGATTATTGATAAAGAGGGCGAAAAAGAGGAACGGAGCAAAACATTGGAAGCAGCTTGTGAAATAGGTCTTAATAATTCAGATGAAGCAGATTCTAAAGAATATCCGGGGCTCCGTATAGCAGACATGCTGGCAGGTATTGTATCTAAACTATTGAAGACATTGAATGATTCTTTGAGATATCAATCTTTGGATGAAAGTACAAATAAGAAGATATTGGATACAGGTTGGTTTTGCTTAAATGAAGTTCAGTTAGAACTCTATAAAAAGCTTTATCGGCTTATTTGTGAGTGGCAACCTGCCTGGTATAAATCTTATGCTGGCATATATTCGGATGATTTGGTTGTATTTAATTCTTTGCTTAATTTTATGAATCATTTTGAATCCGTCGAACAAATTCGAGCTGATATAGATATGCAAGGCGAATACTTTAATGCGTTTGCTTGCGAACAGTTGGCAAGATATTTTGGTCGAAGAAAATTCAAATTGCCTATTGAGCCGGTAGTCCCTTTTAACAAAGAGTCATACTTAAACCAAAGGGGTGGGAAAGTATACTATGATTCAAGAAAGCAGCTTCTTTTACCGTTGCATGAAGGTTCGCAGACTTTTGAGGTATTATCGGTTGGAGTAGATCAGAAATTTATTCCAACAGTAACAATTCTAAAAGATGGAAAATCTGAGTGCTTTCGGCTTCCAGACGAGCTAAGTGAATGGGCTAGTAGTGTTGTTGGAATGGCGGCGATGGGAATGAATTATTTTCCAGCAAAAGTGATGTTTTATAAGACTAATGGAAAGTATTATGCAGATATACTTTGAATATCAGGGAAATTTATAGATTTTTAGTAATGCAGATGTGTATATTTATTGCTATACACATCTGTATTTTTGTTTAAGCGTAGATTATTGTTTGTGAGCTGTGATTATCGAACAGCTCCTTTTGAAAAGGAGAAATAAGTGAATTTAGGAGCAAGAATAAGAAAAATCCGTATGTTTCGTAACATAACTCAAAAAGAACTGGGGTGTAGGTTAGGATATGGAGAAAATAGTGCAGATGTGAGAATCGCCCAATATGAAAGTGGACAGCGTACACCGAAGCAGGAAACGCTTATCCGGATAGCAGAAATATTGGAAGTTGATGTCCGAAATTTTTTAAGTCCTGGAATTGCGACAATGGACGAATTAATGGAAACTTTATTCTGGATGGATGAAGAAAATAGAGGGCTTTTTCATCTGTTCCTGCTAAATGATTCAGAAAGTGAAATAGTTGGAATCACAATGAGGGATAAAAAAAACAATGTCTTATCTGCAGGAATGGATGGGGAAAAAGCAGAAACTGGGCGATGGAAGAATTACAGAAGAGGAATATCTGGAATGGAAACTGCATTGGCAGAGGATAAGAGAAAAACAGAATATAAAACCGTATGAAGTAAAAAGGAATTGCTTTGCGGAGAGTTACCTGTTAGAATATTACTGGAGCAACCGTGTACAGGTTGGTAAAAACCTCCTGGATTTTCAGATTCCGTTAAGGGATACAGAAGAAGGGAGGTGGAGCGAATGGATACATACGAAGTCTTGAGCTTATTGTTCTTAGGCGGTACGTTTCTGATTGCTTTGCTTGCCTATTTGGATAATAGGGACAACAAGCGAAAAAAATAGCCTACCCTGTCTGCCAACAGGATAGGCAGCTCTCTTTGAGAGCAAAATAAATTAAAACCTAATCCAGGAGCATCCACCTTGTGGGCGGTTACTCTTTTCAATTAGAATATAGCATTTTCTCTCCGAAAAGTAAAGTACATTTTATGCAGCCAATTCTAAAAAAGAGTGGGCTGTTTTTTATTGATAGGAGGGAAGTTTAATGTCTAAACTACAGGACATCCGAAACTTGGTGCAGGAACATGCCGTATCAGTGAGCAGTTCGCCAGGGGATTGGATGGATTATATGGACACAGCATCAAGGTTATATCGTTATTCTTTTTCAGACCAGCTTCTGATCCATGCACAGCGTCCAGACGCAACAGCCTGTGCATCACTGGAACTATGGAATGAAAAGATGTTACGCTGGGTAAATCGTGGTGCAAGAGGAATTGCCCTGTTTGATGAAACCTGGCAGAATACCAACTTCGTTATGTGTTTGATATTTCGGATACCCATATGGTAGCCGGGGGCAGAAGCCCGTATCTGTGGCAGATGCAGGAACACCAGAGAGAAGAGATCCTCACCCATCTGGCAGAGGTCTATGCTCTGGAAGAAAAGGATACAGCAACTTTGCAGGATGCATTGATGGCAGTCGCAAGGGAAATGGTCAGTGATAATCTGGAGGAATACCTGGACGGATTGGAATATGCTGTAGAAGGTACTTATCTGGAAGATCTGGATGAGGTGACGATTCGCAGTGATTTCCGTCAGCTGGCAACAGACAGTGTTTACTATCTGCTTTCCAGGCGATGCGGGCTTGACCCGATGGAACTTCTGGAAGAAGAGGACTTCATGCATATTACAGATTATAACCATCTGTCAGTTCTCACCTTCCTTGGAAATGCGGCAAGCCAGCTCAGTGAGAGTATTCTGATTGATATTGGAAAGACCGTACATAAAATTTCTCTGGAAGAAGCGAGAAAAGAGGTTGAAAATACCAATGAAAGGAATTATAATAACTTTACCACGTTAATGCGTGAAACTAAAAACCAGGATGCAGAAACGAAAAAAGAAGAAAATATTGAAAATGAAGGAGGAACCGATTATGGAACTGACATATCATCGCAAGGGAGATTACCTGTTTCCGAATCTGACCGTCGAAGAGGAAGAAGTAACGATCGGGAAATACGGGATGCTGCGGAGGACATTTCTGAAAGAACACAAGAACAGCCTTTATCAGAGCCTGTTCCTGACCGGGAAGCTGAACAGCCATCTGGAACAGATCGAGAAAGCAGCACAGGAGAGAATGGACAGCCAGATGGAGAAACTGCTGGAGAAGAATCCGGCACCGGACAAGGAAGCAGATCCGATGGCATGGACAGCACACATGAACGTACTGATGGCAACAGCGGAAGAGAGCATCTTGATGGAATTGGTATACAGTTAGTCGAAGATACAAGAGAAGATGGATTGAGTAAAGCAGAGGAAGAGATCGCCTCTGCTTTATCTTTGCCCGAATATCCCACCGCAGATGAACAAAGGCGGCAGATCGAGGAAAGAGCAGCTGCCCTTTATGCCGGAGAAATCCCGATTCCAGAGGAAGTTGTCGATGAGATCTTACGGACAGGAGGAAACCGGAAAGCAAGCCAGCTCCGGATCATCTATAATTTCATGAGTGAACAGACACCGGAGGAATATACGGAGTTTGTGAAGCGTGAATACCGCAAAGGGGGAAAAGGTTTTCAGATTGATGGAAATGAATATTCGGTCTGGTTTGATGAAACCGGGATGCAGATCGCAGTGGGGCATACGGTTACAGACCATATCTTAGAAGAGATAGACAGACCATTTACGGATGATTTCTTCTGGGAAAAACCAGGAAAAGAAATGGTAGCAGTTTTAGAGAATCCAGAGCAGACAGAAGAACTGTTACAGAAGATGGATGCAGCGTTGGCAGCTCTTCCATTGGATTTTGAAGCGTATGGGACAAACTATCAGCAGAAAACAGAACTTCTTTCGGAACTCCACCAGTATGCAGAAGGAACCTATACGATATTTCCGATACCGGAAGTAGAACCGTCTTTTGTGGAACCATCCGGACACCAGATGACCATGTTTGATTTCTTGGATACGAAGGCAGTGACAGAACCGACCGTAGTAGATATGTCAGATGTGGAGGAATAGAAGAGGAAGAGGTTACTGCCAAAGAAGATATTCCGGAAAGTCAAGAACAGGAAAAAGCTGTGTTAGAACCACACAACTTCCGTATCCAGGATAATGACCTTGGTGCAGGCGGTCCGAAAGCAAAGTATAAAGCAAATATGGAAGCCATCCATTTGTTACAGACTTTGGAGAAAGAAGAACGTCTGGCAACACCCGAAGAACAGGAAATCTTATCCCGTTATGTTGGCTGGGGTGGTATCCCACAGGCATTTGAGGAGAGTAACAGCAGCTGGGCGAATGAGTATCTGGAATTAAAGAATACTTTATCGCCGGAAGAATACAGTGCAGCAAGGGCATCGACCTTAAATGCTTTTTATACGTCCCCGACCGTGATCCGAAGTATGTATGAAGTACTGGAAAATATGGGACTGAAACAGGGAAATATTCTGGAGCCGTCCTGTGGTGTCGGTAACTTTATGGGACTGATCTCGGAGAGTATGGGCAAAGCCAATATGTACGGTGTGGAACTCGACCGGTTTCGGGAAGAATCGCAAAACAGCTTTACCAGAAAAATAATATTTCTGTGCAGGGATTTGAAACGGCGCAGTACCCAGACAGCTTCTTTGACTGTGTGATTGGCAATGTGCCATTTGGAAGCTATAAAGTAGCTGATCGAAAGTACGACCGCCACAATTTTATGATACACGATTATTTCATTGCAAAATCCCTTGACCTTGTTCGTCCGGGCGGTGTTGTGGCAGTGGTCACTTCCAGCGGCACACTGGATAAGCAGAACCCGGCTGTCCGTCAGTATATTGCCAATCGTGCTGACTTACTTGGAGCCATCCGTCTGCCGGATAATGCTTTCCGAAAGAATGCAGGGACAGATGTGGTGTCAGATATTTTGTTTCTCCAGAAAAGAGATTGTGCATCTTTGGAACAGCCGGAATGGGTACAGCTTGATACAACACCGGAAGGATATAGGATGAATGCCTACTTTGTCCGTCATCCGGAAATGGTGTTAGGGGAACTTTCTGTAGAAAGTACACAGTACGGAAAACAGGAAGTGACAGTAAAACCCATTGAAGGGATGGAACTTGCGGTACAGTTAAAAGAGGCGATAAGCCATATACAGGGAGAGATTACGGAGAATACAACTGGACGATTTTGAACTGACAGAAACAGACCGTTCCATTCCGGCAGACCCGGCGGTAAGGAATTTCAGTTTTACAAATGTAGACGGGAAAGTATATTACCGGGAAAACTCAAAGATGAATCCGGTGGAACTGCCAGTCTTTGACAGCGAACGTGTACTTGGATGATTGAGCTGAGAAATGTGACACAGGAACTTATCCAGTGTCAGATGGAGGATGGCAGTGATGAAGAGATAGCTCTTCTGCAAGAAAAATTGAATCAGCAGTATTGACCGTTTTTCTTCCCGGTATGGTTGATCAGCAGTACGGCAAACCGCAGGCATTTTCGCAGGACAGCAGCTATTGTCTGCTGGCATTTTTTGTTGTCTGATAATGTTCTTTCTATTTCCTTAATCATACGGTACATTCACCAGTTTTGAAAAAATTTAAACTCCCATTATTATTTCACTTATCTATCTAAGAAAAATATATTATTCATAAATATCGTGATTACCTTTTGGTATGTTGTTGATTAAAATATGTTCGTAACATTAATACAGTATAATGTCCTTGTATTACTGATAGAATTGGTTGTAAGGTCTTGCATGCGGGATAGAATGGCTTCATAATTCAAAAAAACGAAAAGATAAATTTTACGGTTTGTATAATGGTACAGTAAATAATTTTAAAAACGAAACAATTAAACGAAAACATTAAATGAAATATACTATTGACAATTCGTAAGTAACGAAATATAATTAAAACATAAAATAAAAAGAT
>ENA-OQAZ01000859-OQAZ01000859.1-human-gut-metagenome-genome-assembly--contig:-NODE-859-length-16174-cov-3.914688_pt1 | contig 16174 bp, 21 predicted proteins | sample MGYA00242737_ERZ504531 | MGnify/ENA primary metagenome ERZ504531 (study PRJEB26092, sample SAMD00036244) | human gut metagenome | host: Homo sapiens | study: EMG produced TPA metagenomics assembly of... | reverse complement strand
CCCCTGCAGCTGGAAGCAGGCCCAGACCACCGGCGGCGGGCTGGCCCTGCGGGAGGTGGATCAGCACTTCCAGTTCAAGGGCTGTCCGGGCCTTTACTTTGTGGGCGAAACGCTGGACTGCGCAGGCAGCTGCGGCGGTTTTAACCTGCACTGGGCGTTCGGCTCCGGCCTTGTGGCCGGGCGCAGCGCTGCAGGCCATGCTGCAGCAGGCCGTGCTCTGCCAAAAGCCTCCGCGCCCGCAAAGAGCAGGAAAAAGCCGCACAGGTAAAAATGAGCTTTAAATTTTCAACAAAAGCTTGACATCTTGTGCAGATCGCATTATCATAAAGACAATAAAAGTTTGTTCAGAGGATCGAGCAGAACAAGCAAGGGGAGAGTCGAAAGGCCCTTTTGTTTGTCCTGCTCTTTTTCTTTTATTCGGCAAACGGAGCGATCAGGAGGTTTTTATGCTGGATGTAGCAATTATCGGCTGCGGTGTCATTGGTGCGGCAGCCGCCTATGAGCTGTCCCATTACCCGCTGCAGACCGCCATTTTCGAGGCTGAAAATGACGTGGCAGACTGCACCACCAAGCCAACAGTGCCATTCTGCACGCTGGCTACGACCCCGAACCGGGCACCCGGATGGCGCGGCTCAACGTGGAGGGGTCCGCACTGGCCAAGGAGATCTGCGCCCGGCTGGATGTGCCGTACCTGCAGTGCGGCAGTCTGGTGCTGGCCCTCAGCCCGGAAGAGCTGCCCCACCTGCAGAAACTGTATGAGAACGGCATCGCCAACGGCGTGCCGGGCATCCGGCTGCTTTCCGCAGAGGAAACGTTTGCCATGGAACCGAATCTGGCCCCCACTGTCGTTGGCGCGCTGTATGCGCCAGCGCCGCCATCGTCAGCCCGTGGGAGTTTGCGCTGGCAATGGCAGAAGTGGCTGTGCGCAACGGCGTGGAGCTGCACCGCAGCTGCCTGTGACCCGCATCGAAAAGACCGCCGGCGGCTGGGCACTGACCACCCCCTCCGGAATTGTGGAAACGCGCTATATCATCAATGCGGCAGGCATCTCGCGCAGGCCGTGCACGACATGGCCGCACCCCACAAATTTACCATCCAGCCCACCCGGGGCGAATACTACCTGCTGGATAAATCCGAGGGCAGCCGTGTGCACCACGTCATCTTCCAGTGCCCCAACGAAAACGGCAAGGGCGTTCTGGTGGCCCCCACCGTCCACGGCAACCTGATCGTCGGCCCGAACGCCGACCCCGTGGAAGGGGACGATACCGCCTGCACTGCCGCCGGGCTGGCCTTCGTCAGCGCCGCAGCGCGCCGCAGCGTGCCGAACATCCGCTTCAGCGAGTCCATCCGCAACTTTGCGGGTGTCCGTGCCAATGTGGACACGGGCGACTTCGTTATCGGCGAAGCAGAGGCGCGCCCGGTTTCATTGATCTGGCGGGCATGAAATCGCCCGGCCTTTCCAGTGCACCGGCCGTTGCCAGAGAAGCCGTCAAAATTCTGGAAGCTCACGGCGATCTGCCCGCCCCCAAGGCGGATTACAGAGATGGCCGCACCCGGGTGCGCTTCAAGGAGCTTCCGCCCGAAGAAAAAGCCCGGCTCATTGCAAAGGAACCCGCCTATGGCCGCGTGATCTGCCGCTGCGAGACGATCACCGAGGGCGAAATTCTGGATGCTCTGCACGAAGAGATCCCCGCCACCACCATTGACGGTGTCAAGCGCCGCTGCGGTGCCGGTATGGGCCGCTGTCAGGGCGGCTTTTGCGGGCCGCGCGTGCTGGAACTGATCAGCAAAACGCTGGGCATCCGTCCGCTGGACGTGCTGCAGGATAAGGCCGGCACCAACATCTTACTGTGCGAAACCAAGCAGGAGGGAGAGCACCATGATTGATCTGGTCATCGTCGGCGGCGGCCCTGCAGGCCTTGCCGCAGCTTACAGCGCATGGCAGCATGGTCTGCGCGATATCCTTATCTTAGAGCGCGACAACGAGCTGGGCGGCATCCTGAACCAGTGCATCCACAACGGCTTCGGCCTGCACCGCTTTGGCGAGCAGCTCACCGGCCCGGAATACGCAGGCCGCTGCATTGAACTGCTGCGCTCCACCGGTGTCCGGGTGGAGCTGGGCACGATGGTGCTGGAAGTCACCCCGGACAAAAAGATCCACTGCGTCAGCCGGGAAAAGGGCTATCAGATTTTGGAAGCCAGAAGCATCATCCTCTGCATGGGCTGCCGGGAACGCACCCGCGGTGCCATTGGCATCCCGGCACCCGCCCCGCCGGCATCTACACCGCCGGTGCTGCCCAGCGCTATGTCAACATGGAGGGCTATCTGGTAGGCAAGCGGGTGCTGATCCTCGGCAGCGGCGACATCGGCTGATCATGGCCCGCCGCATGACGCTGGAAGGTGCCAAAGTACTGGCCTGCGTGGAGGTCATGCCGTATTCCGGCGGCCTGACCCGCAACATCGTGCAGTGCCTGCAGGACTTCGACATCCCCCTGTATCTGTCCCATACCATCGTGGATATTCAGGCAAGGCCCGCGTGGAAAAGGCCACCGTTGCCAAGGTGGACGAAAACCGCCGCCCCATCCCGGGCACCGAGATGGAATTTGATGTGGACACCATCCTGCTCAGCGTCGGCCTGATCCCGGAAAATGAGCTGACCCGGCAGGCGGGCATCCCCATGGACCCCACACCAAGGGCGCAGTGGTCTACGAGAATATGGAGACCGGCATCCCCGGCGTGTTCGCCTGCGGCAATGTGGTGCATGTGCATGATCTGGTGGACTTCGTTTCGGGCGAAAGCGACCTTGCCGGTGCTTCTGCGGCGGCCTATGTTTTGAAGGGCGAGGCCGCCGATACGGTTGTGCTTGACCTTGTTCCGGGCAATGGCGTGGGCTACACCGTGCCGCAGCGGGTGCGCCCCGCTGATGTGGACAGGAGCGTGAACATTTCCTTCCGTGTGCGGCAGAACTACGGCCCCAGCCAGATCACCGTGACCTGCGGCGGCAGGCAGCTGGCCCGGTTCAAGCGCCAGCGCATGGCACCCGGTGAGATGGAGCACATCGCACTGCCCAAAGTCCTGCTGGAAAAAGCAGACGGCCCGCTGACCGTTGCGGTAGAGGAGGTTATTGCAGAATGAGCAGCATCAAAGAAGTCATTTGCATCTGCTGTCCCTGCGGCTGCCACTTGCAGGTAGACCCGGAAAATGATTATAATGTAACTGGAAACGCCTGCCCCAACGGTGCCGCCTACGGCAGGGAAGAGCTGACCCATCCCACCCGCATCCTCACCAGCACCGTGCGGGTGGAGGGTGGGCTGTACCCGCGCTGCCCGGTAAAGACTGCGCAGGCCATGCCCAAAGAGAAGATGACCGAGGTCATGGCTGCGCTGGACCGCATCACCCTGCACGCCCCCGTCCGCACCGGACAGGTGGTGCTGGCAGATGTGTGCGGCACCGGCGTGGACGTTGTGGCGACGCGAAATCTGTGATACACACTCCTGAAACGATACGGAGGAAGCAAAAGCATGAGTACAAAATATGTTCTGGCGCTGGATCAGGGAACCACCAGCAGCCGTGCCATCCTGTTCGACAATGAGCAGAATATCATTGCGGTGCAGCAGCGCGAGTTTGAGCAGATCTATCCGCAGCAGGGCTGGGTGGAGCACAACCCCATGGAGATCTGGTCCACCCAGTATGGAGTCATGAACGAGGTGGTGGCCCAGAGCGGTGTCGATGCCCACGATATCGCCGCCATTGGCATCACCAACCAGCGGGAGACCACCATCCTGTGGGAAAAGGCCACCGGCCGCCCCATCTACAATGCCATCGTCTGGCAGTGCCGCCGCACGGCTCCGCTGGTGGATGAACTGCTGCAGCAGCCCGGCATGGCAGACTACATCCGGGAGAACACCGGCCTGATGCCCGATGCCTATTTCTCCGCAACGAAGATCAAGTGGATCCTGGACAATGTGCCGGTGCGCGGGAGCGGGCCGAGGCAGGGGAGATCCTGTTCGGCACTGTGGACACATGGCTGGTCTGGAAGCTGACCGGCGGCAGAGTGCATGTCACCGACCGCACCAACGCCAGCCGCACCATGCTGTATAACATCCGCACGCTGGACTGGGACGACACCCTGCTCAAAGCGCTGGATATCCCGCGCTGCATCCTGCCCCGCGTGACGGATTCCAGCGAGGTCTACGGCACCACCGATCTGTGCGGTGTGCAGATCCCGGTGGCCGGCATTGCCGGTGACCAGCAGGCTGCGCTGTTCGGACAGAGCTGCTTTGGCAAGGGCGAGGCCAAGAACACCTACGGCACCGGCTGCTTTTTGCTGATGAACACCGGCGATACCATCTGCCGCAGCCGGAACGGCCTGATCTCTACCATCGCCATCAGCCTGAACGGTAAGGTGGAGTACGCGCTGGAGGGCAGCGTCTTTGTGGGCGGTGCCGTCATCCAGTGGGTGCGCGACGGCCTGCGCATGATCCAGGAGAGCCGCGATGCGGAATACTATGCCCAGAAGGTGCCGGATAACGGCGGCATTTACATCGTGCCGGCCTTTACTGGTCTGGGTGCACCGTACTGGGATATGTATGCCCGCGGTGCCATTGTGGGCATCACCCGCGGCACCACCCAGAACCACATCATCCGCGCGGCAGAGGAGTCCATTGCCTACCAGAGCGCAGACCTCGTGGCTGCTATGGAAAAGGACACCGGCGTGCCCATCACCTCGTTGAAGGTGGACGGCGGTGCATCCCGTGACCAGTTCCTGATGCAGTTCCAGGCCGATATCCTGAACAAGACCGTGCTACGCCCGGCCATCCGGGAGACGACCGCTCTGGGCGCTGCCTATCTGGCGGGCCTTGCCACCGGCGTATGGAAGGATCGGGACGAGATCCGCAGCCTGTGGCACTGCAATATGACCTTTGCCCCGCAGATGGACGAGGCTGAGCGCACCCGTCTGCTCTCCGGCTGGCACAAGGCTGTGGGCCGCAGCTGCGACTGGCAGAGCATTGATAGTTTTCGCCCGACTTTATGGTTCGCGCACAAAATATTTTTTAATTGTTTATTTTCTATTGACATTTTGTTACAAAACGCTATACTAGAAGCATCCCAAGAGAAGTGAGATGGGGATGCACTGTATCGTCCAGATGCAGTGTGTCCCCATTTTTATTACGGAAAAATCAGATTCAAAAAGGAGGTCCCAAGCATGTCGCATCAAAAAGGTAGGTTGAAAAACAGCAAATTCTGGTTGTGCCTGTCACTGATTCTTTGCCTTGTAAGTGCCATCGTAGCGTCCGCTGTACAAACTTCTGGTGGGATCAGGATCAAGGAAATGAGCTGGGAAAGTCCCTCTGGACACCAGCTGGCCGCATACCTTTACATTCCACAGAATGCAACCAAAGACACACCGGCGCCGGGTGTTGTTACAATCGAAGGATGGTATAACAACAAAGAAATGCAGGACTTGTATAGTATTGAGCTGCTCGCCGGGGATATGTGGTGCTGGCACTTGATCTGCACAGTCATGGCGACTCGGAAAGCCTGTCGATTGCAGAACTTTACGATGGTGCTGTGGGCGTCGATGGTGCAGTTCAGCTTATTGCAAGCCTTCCGTACGTTGACACAGCTCGTATTGGCGTTACAGGCCATTCCAGCGGCGGTACAGCTGCTAATATGGCGGTAGAGATCGATAATTCCCGGGAAACTCCTTTGATTGCTGCTGTTCTGCAGCAGGCTGGTGACTGGCAGGATGACACCGGCGGTGATCATAGCGGAGATTACGGCTCACGCAGTGTAGGCATTATTGCCAGTACCCATGATGACTTTTACTTTGGAACCTATGATGACGCTGGAAATATGCTGACCAATCCGGTAGCTTCATGGAAACAGATGGTGCTAAAAAATTCCTGAATTTTAATGAGGACGGCTTTGCCGGTATCGCAGAAGGCGGCAAATATTATACGCGCGATTTTGATGGAAAGACCGCTTATCGCGTGATTTATCGGCCGAACATGATCCATCCTCTCGTTGCTTTTTCTACTACTTGTGTCGGCTATGCCGTTGATTTTTTTGATACAACGCTCGGCGCTCCAAAGCCCCTGCCTGCCAGCGATCAGATCTGGCCCATTAAAGCGGTGTTCAACAGCCTCGGCGTGATCGGTCTTTTGATCTTCATGGTCAGTTTCACGCTGGTTCTGCTTGATACTCCCGTATTTTCCGCTCTCCGCAGTGGTGAAATTGTACAGCCAGCCCCTGTGCAGGACAGCGGAGCCAAGGCATGGTACTGGGTTCTGCTGATTATCGGTGCAGTTTTTTCCGGTTCAAGCTTTTTGTTCTGCATGAATACCGTTTACTCAAAGACAACAAACTTCTTTGTGCAGACCGGCCCCCTGACGATCGGTACATGGGCTGCTCTTTGCGGCATCTTTGCAATATTCTGCTCTGCTGTTTTTTACGGTGCTTATGGAAAAAAACACGGTTGGAGTGCTCGAAGAGCGGGTCTGTATTTGAATCTGGAGCAGCTGTGGAAGACCATTGCCCTCGCTGTTATCGTGATCGTTGTTTCGTTCGGCCTTGTTTTTGCAGCACACTATTTCTTCCAAGTTGATTATCGGATGTATGTCGTTGCGTTCAAAACCTTCGGCGCTGATAAAGTGCTGATCGCACTTCGCTATCTGCCATTCTTCCTGCTGTTCTACGTTATGAACTCGATCTCGGCAAATTGCTTCAACTACAACACCATTGGCGGAAAAAATGGCAACATCTTGATTTTTGCATTCTTTAATGCGCTTGGTGCTATTTTTGTGGTTGCAAGTCAATATATCTACTTCTATGCAACGGGTTATCAGCTTTATGGTTTGACCGAAGGCCAGCGCATTGGTCCCATTTGGCTGTTCCCCTGTATGGTTCTTCTGTTTGTCACGCCCATCATGTCCCGCATCATCTACAAACGCACCCGCAATCCGTACATTGCAGGTCTGATAAATGCAATGTTTATTGTAATGATCAGCTGTTCCAATACTACTACCATTCTGGGCGGCGGTGAGCTGATTGCAACCACATTCTGATAAAACCTAGATTTTACATTACAGCCGCCGTGTAACTTATTTACATGGCGGCTTTTTTGTAGAATAATATAAATCAAGTAATTGATAAAAAAGGAGTCTTACCCAATGCATCCTCTTGCCGAAACTCTGCTGAACGAACCGGTGATCGCCGCCGTGAAAACGGACGAAGCCCTGACTGCTGCGCTGGCCTCGCCCTGCAGCGCCGTTTTTCTGCTGGCGAGCACCCTGCTCACCGTAGACGGGCTTGTGCACCGCATACATGATGCCGGAAAACTGGCCGTGGTTCACATCGACCTTGTGGACGGCCTTTCGTCGCGTGAGATTGCGGTGGACTCCCTCAACGCCCTGTGCCACCCGGACGGCATCATCTCCACCCGCCCGACCCTGATCCGCCGGGCGCGCCACCGCGGCCTGCTGACCGTCCAGCGGGCATTCATCCTGGATTCCCTCTCGCTGACCAGCCTGTCCGGTCAGCTGGAGCAGGGCAAGCCGGATTTTGTCGAGATCCTTCCCGCATCATGCCCCGGGTCATCGCCGAGATCAGCGCCCGCACACAGGTGCCTGTCATTGCAGGCGGCCTGCTGCGGGACAAAGCCGATGTCATGGCCGCCATGCGCGCAGGTGCCGCCGCAGTTTCCACTTCTGCGCCCTCCCTGTGGGATATCTGAGCCAGAACAAGATCCCAGCTGAAGTACGAAAAGCATAATCGTATCCTGGTGTTTTATTGGATATGCCCGCCCACCGATGGAGCCGGATCTCCACGGTGAGCGGGCATTTTTTCGTTTTCATTCGATTCGAGTGAATCTATTCAGCCTGCGGATTAACTCGATAATTTAAAGCAATCCTACAAGTCGCACTCCCCTTAAAGTCTTTCTGCTTCCTGCATCTTAGCATCATACTGGATGTCAGAGATCGGCACGAGGCCCTCGATCATATCCAGTTTGCTGTTGACAAGTTCATCATACACATCTTTGATGGACAACGTAATGGAAGGCTCCAGCTGTTCATTTGCAATTACGCTTTCCACCAGTGCTTGTTTGTTTTTCAGTTTCTGCGCCATATCGGGCAGGAAGTGATAATTTTCAATCATGCGCAGAATGATGTTTGCCATAAAATTTCCGCAGATGCTGCTCAACTCGATATAAATCGCTCCGGCATCCTCCACGGAAATTTGTGCGATGCTCATCAGGTAATCAGCCAGAGTCGTTTGCGTATCGTTCAAAATTCCCTGACTTGCCATCCTGCGTTGCAGGATATTCATTTTTCGATAGTCCTGAATTATACCGGTTTTTATCAGTACATTCCACTACTTTATGCCGTCACATGGGTGGCATTCTCTTTCACCGAATTGATCGTATCCATCAGTTCACTCCCTGTTTTGCCATCAAACAGGCGGGTAAACAGAATGGGCTGGTCAAAGGGTGGTTTCATCAGCACCGCTTTGCTTTCCACATAACCGTTCTGCTCGATGTAATGAATGATCTTCTGCACGAACGCGATCTGCTTTGCATTCAGCGATTCGTCATTGATAAATTTTGAAAATGCCTGCATGGCAGCATCGTGGTCCAGCTTTGCCACTTTACGCACCAGCAGACCAAAGGGTGTATCCCGAAACTCCCGTGCATAGTCTTCTTTGCTGCCCAGCTCACAGGTGAAGATATGTTCCAGCTCGGTATAGTCGCCCCGGGAAAGCGGAATGTTCTGGGTCAGCTTGTGGATGGCCAGCGTATCGCTGCGGTGCTCCATGATGTAGCGGTTCACACGTTCCCGGTACTCGCCAAAATCGTAGCCGGAATCCAGCGCTTTGCCCTCGGTCTGTTCCAGTACCGGGTCGGCAAGGGCCGTGTAGACAGGCTTTTGCCCTTCTACACCGTCCACCAGAAACTTGATAAGTTCCCGCAGTTCCAGCCGCATTTCCTCAAAGCGGAGCAGATCATGCGAGGTCAAAAATTCGTCCGTCTGCACCTCCCGGATGAGGGGCAGCTTCGCCTGCACCTGTGGGATGGTAGCTTTCCCTTCCAGCATTGCCGCCGTGCTGCGCAGCTGTTTCTGGGCGCGGCCCAGCCCCGGCAGACCTTCCAGTTCACAGAGCAGCAAGCCATACACAAAGTTATCGAACCGCTTGGCGGCCTCGTCCTTATCGTCCAGCGAGATGAGCGGTGCCACCTCTTTCATCAGAGTACCCTTGTCCGTTTCAGTCAGGCTGACAAAGGCTTCCGGCTTTTGATAGTGTTCCACGGCCTGTCGGTGCAGCCGCACGGATACCAGCTCCGGGTTCAGCGCTCCCACCTCGGCGCGGCAGGTCTCCGTTAAGATCTTGCGCCAGTTCTGGTAGTTTTCGTCCCCATAGGCTCCATCCTGCAGCGCGGCGGCAATGCGCACCTGCTTGCAGAAAATGCTCTCGGACAGACTCTTGGTGTCCGCGCTCTCGTAGCCGTTGGGTTTCTGACGGAAAAATTCAAAGTTGCCGCAGTAGTCGAAGATCAGAAAACGCCGTTTGCCCGTATATTCGCCGTCGATGGCATCCACGCAGGCAAGGGATGGGCAAAGCCGTGTACCACGGCCAATCATCTGCCAGACTTCGTTTTGCTGCGTACTTTTTTGAAGAACACCAGATTCACGCACTCCGGCACATCAATGCCCGTATCCATCATATCCACCGAGACCGCAATAAACGGCGGCTTGTCCTGCTGTTTGAAGTCGTCAATGATGGACTGTGCATAGGCGTCGTCGCAGACACCCGCTGGATGAATCCCGGGTACTGGGTCTCCAGCTGCGGGTAGAGCTTGCCAAAGCGTTCCCGGATAAACTCCGCATGGCGCTTGTTCTGGGCAAAGATAATGGTTTTGCCGATGCGGTCGCCGCCCGCCGTCTGGATGCCGCGTTCCATCAGGTCTTGCAGCACCGTGTCCACGGTGTTGGCGTTGAAGATGAACTTATTCAGCTTTTCGGATGGGATGAAGGTGGGCAGGGTGTCGTCCTCGGCAAAATCGTCCTCGTAGCGGGCCTTATCCTCCGGTGAAAGCTGGTCGTAGTGGATGCCCTCTTCTGTGAATTTCGTCTTGACCTCGTAGTTGTAGTAAGGCACCAGCACATGGTCGGTGTAGACCGCCGTGTCGTAATCGTAGGCGTAGGTGGGGATGCCATGTTCCATCTCGAAAAAGTCGTAGGTGTTGCGGTCTACATCGGTTTTCGGGGTGGCGGTCAAGCCCACCAGAACCGCATCGAAATAATCAAAAATGGCGCGGTATTTCTTGAAAATGCTGCGGTGGCTCTCGTCCACGATGATAAGGTCAAAGTGGGCGGGCGAAAACAGCGGCACGCCGTCCTTGGTCTTGGCGTTGTCGATGGCGTTGAGCATGGTGGGATAGGTGGAAAACACGATGCGCGCGGCCTTATCGTCCTTGGAGGAGCACAGGTTGCACAGCGACTGGTCCGGCAGATACTTCTTGAAGTCGTCCTTTGCCTGCTTGACCAGCGCGGTGCGGTCCGCCAGAAAGAGCACGTTGGTCACATGACCGCCCCGGCTCAGCACATCGGTCAGGCTGGATGCGGTGCGGGTCTTGCCCGTGCCAGTAGCCATGACCAGCAGATTGCGCCGGAAGCCCTGCGTAATATGGGCGCAGACTGCCGGATGGCGTTTTTCTGGTAGTAGCGGTCGGTGATTTATCATCAATTTCGATGGTGTCCAGCGGCTTTTTCTCGGTGCGGCGGTTCATTAGCTTTTGCAAGTCGTCCTTGCAGAACACCCCGCTCACGGCACGCTGCGGGCCGCTCTGCTCATCCCAGAAATAGGTGGTGTAGCCGTTGGTGGTAAACAGCATCGGACGGCGGCCAAACTTCTGTTCCAGACAGTCTGCATAAAGCTGAGCCTGCTTGCGCCCGATGTTGGGGTCTTTGGTGCTGCGCTTGGCTTCAATGACCGCCAGCGGCAAGCCGTCCTTGCCCATCAGCACATAGTCCGCATAGCCCTTCTGCCCCAGCACGCCGTTCATGTTGTCCACTTCGTACTCGGTGCGCACATCGGCGTCCGGCCCGGTGAATTTCCAGCCCATGGCCTTGAGGTCGATGTCGATGATCTTCTGCCGCGTCTCGGCCTCGGTCAGGTCGGCGGCGGTGAAGCTGCGGCTCTGCTGGTTCTGCTGTTTGCTGGCCGTGTACGCCGCCGAAAGGCTCTCCACCTGCTTGCGCAACGCTTCCAGCTCGGCATCCTTCTGGGACAGTAAACTTTCCTGCTCCCGGATCTTCTTTTCGTCCAGCGCTACCTTTTCGCCGGGGATGGCTGTTTCATCAAAGGAGCGCTCCACATAGTCCGTGCCGTAGCAGTAATCCACCCACTGGATGAAGTCGAACAGCCCCCGCAGGCTGAACACTGCATCTGCCGCCGACACGCTGTGCCCTGTATGTACCGCCAGATTGCCCGCCTTCACGATGCTGGGCAGCACGCTCCACACGTTGCGGTCCACCGCGAACCGGAAACTCGGCTCGTGCAGAAGGGATTGCAGATTGTCCTTGTAGGGCATCGTGATGGTTTTGTCTGCCGCATACACCCACTTCACCGCCAGCTCCAACGCCTTCCGGCACCCCACCGCGCACATTGCCGGGGAGGTGGAGAACACTTTCTCGGCCTCGATGGCAGCAAACGCAAACATGGAATATTCAGGTTTGGTGGCAAGATAGGAGAAGTTGGACATGGGAAGGCTCCTTTCAACTTATCTCACGAAAAATCGTATGATATAGTTTCTGTAAAATTAATAGAATCTGCATCATTTGCAATTAGCATTCTAACCGTTTCAAACAAAAGTGACATTGCCATAAATGATGTTCCAGAAAATCGTTCATAATCATCTAATGTTTCAACTGTTAAATCACAATTACTTATTGCAAGCTCTCCATGAACGAATTTTGATCGAAGCGAATACATTTTCTTTATTTCATCTTTTGAAATCATTGGAAAAATTTTATTTATTCTTTTTTGCAGTGTGTAAGAAATTCCAGATTTTCCGGGAGAATAAATGCTTTCCAATCCAATGATAGAATAAATCAGTCCCTCATGATATTGACGGTTAAATACATATGTGAGTGCCGAAAATGCACTTGGGGATTTATCACGATTTCCACATAAACTTGTGTGATTTTTAATCCACATCAATGCTTTCTTATAGCTTACATCAACCTTTTTTATTGTTTTGTATTCTTTTAGAGTTCCAATTGGAATTATTTCTTTGACATAATTTTCGCTTGAATAATAAATTTCATTGATATACACTTCTGTATTCCACACATGCATATGAGGTTGTGTAAAAACAAAAGCCATTACAAGTGCCAGATTTAATTTTGCAATGTATTCTTCATAAAAACTATCAAAATAATCCCACTCACACTCTGAAGCATCGCAGTTCGGAAAGATGATTTTATTAGTATCAAGATCAACATTAGAAGATATTATCATATCAAACGTCATTGCCGCTTTATAACTACTATGCATTTCCAGCAAATTTTTATACTCGTTTTTTAATTTATCATCCGTTGGATTTTGTTTTACTTTTTCTTCTGCTTCTTTTAGTTCTATGTTTTTCTCATAATGTGGAATGATAATCGCTTTCGATGTTATATCAACCATTTCATGGTATATATTCCATCGAAATGACAAGTCATCCACACATTTCTCTATAGCATTTTTAAACCCTTCCGTATCCTCATCACCTTGAATAATGTGCATTGTTATGGCTATTCGCGTCATATAATCCTCACTTGCTCTCATATTCATATGATTGACACTTAATAAACTCCCTCCGGCACGGCTTACGCCGTGCCACCTCCCTCAAGGAGGGAGGCTTTTCGTAACCGCGACGTCAAAGGCTCCCTCCTTGAGGGAGCTGGCGCCGTCAGGCGACTGGGGGAGTTACCCAAAATATTCCTGCATCAGTGCCTTTTTCATCAGTTCCAGCTTTTCTAAACTTTGCTGTACGGTTTGCTTCTGTTGGTCTACACGCTCTACAAAGGCGGCAAACTGTTTTTGAAGAGAAAGAGGTGGCCAAAAGAATAGCATTGTATTTAGCTTTGCTTGATTTAATTTGGGCTGTGCTGTTCCTGTAATATATTCACTAATATCTATTAACGAAAAATAGACTTCAATAAATTTTTGCGTTGCAAAATCATGAAACCTCACAACGTGAGCATGGTTATTGACCCACGACTTACCAGATACCGAAAAAGCTATTGGTGTAGAACGCATTAACAAATTGGCACCATCTTCTGATACTAAAAGAATGTCTTCATCGAAAATATAATCGTTTATCCAATCGACAATGCCGGAAGCTCCATAATATGGATATACACCATCTTTTCGGTCGCTTTCTGTAACTGGAACTCGTTTTGAATCTAAGTTCTCGCTTATAGAATCAAACCGAACCCGTTTCCAGCCCATCGGATTGCTTACTGGATCTCCAAACATCTCCACAAACCGCGCCTTTACCAGTTCGTCCAGTTTAGCAAGCTGCTGTTTGCGAAAATTCACAAGCTGTTCAACTTTGTATAGAGTTTGAGCAATTTTGTTTTGCTCTGAAATATTCGGAATTTCTATTGATAATGTTTCTAGCTTGCTCACAGCCAGACCGGGCTGTGCCGCACCTGTTGCATACTGACCCAAATTCATGGCGTTTAGTGCATAATAAAGCCAATGCACATTCATTTCGATTTTTGGTTGTACAACGACTGCGTGCTCTGTTGCATGAAACTTTCCAGAGGCTAAATTAACATTTCCGCACAACGCCCCCTGTCTGCCAATCAACGGAAACTCTCCATCATGCGTATAATCTGCAACATATCCACGAATGCCGTTTCCTCCGAAACAAGGATACAATCCCTTGTTATATTCAGGTGAAATATCATTCGCTGATACGAATTTTCCTGCCTTTAAGAGACAAACCTCTCCCAACTTCGCCATCACACCATCTCCTCCAGCTCTGCCAGACCCTTGGTGATCTCCATTTCCAGCTCATGCAGGTCGGCAAGGATCTCCGTGGTCGAGGGGTACTCCACCGGCACATACTCCGTCTCTTTGTACTTATTGATGGACAAATCGTACCCATTGGCGGCAATTTCTTCTTTGGGCACAAAGAAACTCTGCTCGGTGCGCTTGCGGTCAATTTCGGCGTTGAGGTTATGGAACCGGGCGATGATGTCCGGGATGTCGTTTTCCTTCACCTCGGTGCGCTTGTCGTCCAGCGAGAAACCGTCGGCTTTCATATCGTAGAACCACACCTTATCGGTGCCGCCCGCGCCGGTCTTGGTAAACACCAGCACCGCCGTAGACACGCCTGCGTAGGGCTTGAACACGCCGGAGGGCATGGAAATGACCACCCGCAGCTGGTGGTTTTCGATCAGTTCTTTTCGGATGCTCTGGTGCGCCTTGCTGGAACCGAACAGCACGCCGTCCGGCACGATGCAGGCGCAGCGTCCGCCGGTTTTGAGCATCCGCAGGAAGAGCGCAAGGAACAGAAGTTCCGTCTTTTTGGTGTTGGTGACGGCTTTCAGGTCATCGTTGATGCTCTCGGCATCCACAGTGCCTTGAACGGCGGGTTCGCAAGGCAGACCGTGTACTTGCTGCAAATGGAGTTTTGCTTGAAAACGCTGTCTTTGTAGTCGATATCCGGGTTGGTGATGGAGTGGAGCATCAGGTTCATGGCCGAAATGCGCAGCATGGTGCGGTCCATGTCAAAGCCTGCAAACATCGGCCCGGCAAAATGCTGCCACTGTTCCGGAGTCATATCGTCCCCATAGTGCTTGCGAACATATTTTGCGCTGGACACCAGAAAGCCCGCCGTGCCGCAGGCGGGGTCGCAGATGAAGTCGTCCGGCGTGGGCTGCACCAGCTCCACCATCATGTCACGGATGTGCTTGGGCGTGCGGAACTGGCCGTTCTGCCTGCGGTTGCCAGCTTGCCCAGCATATACTCGTACAGGTCGCCCTGCATATCAAGGTCGGCAATGTCGTGGGTGTAAAGATCCTCCAGCGGTGATGATCTTTTGCAGTACCTGCGGCGTGGGGATCAGGAACATGGCATCGTCCATGTACCGCGCAAAGGCGGTGTTGCCCTCGTCTGGGCGGGTGGGGTCGTCTGCGATCTCCACCAGCTCGCCGTTTGCGTCAAAATCCGGCAGACGGCCATATTTCATCTTTTTGATGGCAGGGAACACCCGCTGCTGCATGGTCAGGAAAATCTCGCGGGAATCTTTGTCCTTGAAGCGGCTCCACCGCATAGACTGTCCTGCCGCGCTGGCCGGGAAGATGTGCTCCATCTTTTCGCCCGCCATGTTCTCAAAATCTTCGGTGGCAAGCTCTTTCTCGTCCAGTGACCGGATGAACATGAGATAGGTCAGCTGTTCAATGACGGTCAGCGGATTGGTGATGCCGCCTGCCCAAATGTCCGTCCAGATTTTGTCTACCTTATTTTTAATGGCTCCTGTTACCATGCGTTCCTCCTGAATGTTTGCCAATCGCAAACGCTTTGCATCTCGAATTTTTGGTGATAATATCACAATTTTATTATAGCAGTGTACGATTATATTTTCAATGTAGAGCGTTTAGCAGACGTGCTTTCTTGATCGCAAGGCAAGAAATTAGTGGAACGTTAAAACAGCAATTTTCGATATGCAATTCAACGCTGTTGCTATTACATGAAGAAGTTGAATTGCTATAAAACGGTAAAGTGAATTTTACTGCTTTGCCGTTTTTTCACATCTGGACTCCAACATGCTTTTGTGCTATTCAGCGATTCCATCGCGCAGCCTGCGCTCTGCTTACCAACTGATGCTCTCCGGCGGTGATGTGAAGGCCGTACAGGGAACAACACTTGTGCAGGCTGCCCCGGTTGAAGCAGAACCTACCATCTCCATGTCGGCTCTGCTGGAGCTTTTGAAAGACGCGGACCCTGCCGTAAAAGCGCAGCTCCGCTTGGCTTTGCTGACCTGAATTGCAAAAAAATAGCACGAATTGCAGAGTAATTCACGGACTTACTCCATCTGACACGAAAAATGCAGACCGTGCAGAGACCGTGCAAATGGCGTATAAAAAGAAAATCCCACGAGGAATCTTACGATTCT
>ENA-OQAZ01000858-OQAZ01000858.1-human-gut-metagenome-genome-assembly--contig:-NODE-858-length-16187-cov-2.129265_pt1 | contig 16187 bp, 13 predicted proteins | sample MGYA00242737_ERZ504531 | MGnify/ENA primary metagenome ERZ504531 (study PRJEB26092, sample SAMD00036244) | human gut metagenome | host: Homo sapiens | study: EMG produced TPA metagenomics assembly of... | reverse complement strand
CTTCGCCATATTGCCACCCATTCGGCCCAGACCGATCATTGCCAGCTGCATGATGTTCTTCTTTCTACGGTTTTGTTTGATATGGAATTTGATTGGGATTGGTGCCATCCACCCGCTTTCAGCATCTTCCGCAACGCAGAAAAGAAGATGCGGAAAACGAATGGACGGCAAGTTTTTTGTATTTCAGATATGTTTTTTCAGATATGATGCGCGCGAATCGCAATCGCAATTCGTGTGCGAAGTGTTGCGTCAAAGCACCAGCGAAAGCAGCATGACGCAACCCAAGCCGGTGACCGACAGAATCGTTTCCATCAGCGACCAGGTCTTCAATGTCTGACCGACGGTCATACCGAAGTATTCCTTGACCAGCCAGAATCCTGCATCATTCAGGTGCGAGAAGAATACGGAACCTGCGCCGGATGGCGAGCACCAGCATCGCCAGATGCGTCGGGCTCATGCCGGTGGCGAGCGGCACCATAATGCCGGATGCGGTGACGGTGGCGACGGTTGCGGAGCCGGTTGCCAGGCGGATGAGCACGGCGACCAGCCAGCCTGCGATCAGCGGATTCATGGCGGATTCGGTGATCGAATTGGCGATCACGTCGCCAATGCCGGAATCGACAAGCGTCTGCTTGAAACCACCGCCGGCGGCGACGATCAGAATAATGCCGGCGACGGAGCTGAACGACTGCCCGACCATGCCATTGACCGCGTCGCGAGTGAACTTCTGCATGTAGCCGAGCACAACCATCGCGAAAATCGTGGTGATGAGCAGAGCCACCAGCGGAGTGCCGATGAAGGCGAGCGCGCGTCCCCACACGGTTTCGCTCTGGCCGGTCAGATCCACGATGGAAGATGCGAGCATAAGCACGACCGGCAGCAGGATGACGGCGATTGCGGAAGTGAAAGACGGGCGGTTTTCCGCGGATTTCGGGGCTTCTGCCTCAGCAGTGTTTTCTGGGGCCGCGATCGGCACCCACTTGGCGGCGAGCTTGCCGAACAGCGGGCCGGAGATGATCACGGTCGGAATGGCGACGATCAGGCCGAGCGCCAGGGTGATGCCAAGGTTTGCGTTCAGTGCGCCGATGGCGGTCAGCGGGCCGGGGTGCGGCGGCACGAATGCGTGCAGGGTGGACAGGCCTGCGAGGGCTGGAATGCCCAGCAGTACGACCGGAGCTTTGGCGCGGCGGGCGGCGAAGAGCACCACCGGAATGAGAATGACCACGCCGACTTCGAAGAACATCGGAATGCCGACGATGAACGCGATCAGTGCCATGGCCCACGGCAGACGCTGCAACGGCGTCTTGGACATGATGGTGTCGACGATGGTGTCGGCGCCGCCCGACTTGAACAGGATCGTGCCGATGATCGAGCCGAATGCGATAAGCAGGCCGACGTTGGCGATGGTGGAACCGACGCCGGACGTGAAACTGTCGAATGCCTTGTCGTATTCCACGCCCGCGCACACGGCCATCGCGAATGAGCCGGCAAGCAGGGAAAGGAACGGATGCACTTTGCATACCGCGATAAGGAGAACGATGATGGCGATGCCGATGATCGCCGCAGCAATAAGGTTCATGAATCCTCCTCGATTCATGGGGTTGGCTTGCTAGATTTGTCCGATTCTGGAGATTCGGACATATGGAAGCCCATTTTGGGTGCGTACATGTCCGTTTCCGGTGAATCGGACAGTTGGGCTGCTGTTTTTGGGTCCTGTTTGTCCGTTTCTGTGGAATCGGACAAACATGCACCGGTTTTGGGTTTTGTCTGTCCGTTTCTGCCGAATCGGACACATGCGGACTGGGGAATGGTGGGTTAGGCGGCCTGGGTTGCGGTTTGGGCGGCTACCGTCGCGGCTACGGTTGTCGCGTAGGCGTTCAGCGCTTTGATGGCACGGTCGACCATTTCGTCGACGCTGCCTTCGATGGAGATTTCCACGCCGTTCTCTTCGGGGGCAAGCGGCTCAAGAATGGCGAACTGGCTTGGTAGTAGCGCGGGCGGCATGAAATGGCCCTTGCGTTCGCTGAGCCTCTGCTGAATGAGCTTGTGGCTGCCGTTGAGGTGAATGAAGAATGTGGGCACGTCTTTGGCGAGTACCTCGCGGTAGCTGCGCTTTAACGCGGAGCTGGACACCACGGTGTTTTCGCCGAGCGCCTCGCGTGCCACCATCCAGGAGTTGATGACGTTCAGCCATGGCCAGCGGTCCTCATCGGTGAGTGGAATGCCGGCTGACATTTTGTCGATATTTGCCTGCGGGTGGAAGTCGTCGCCTTCCGCGTACACGTATCCGAGTCGTTCATGGATGGCTTCTGCGACGGTGGATTTGCCGCATCCTGCAACGCCCATCACCACTACGTGAATGCTCATGTTGCTCTCCTTGCTATTGACGATCCTGTGCCGCTCCGCACCAGGAATAAGACTACTATAAACCGTAAAAGTAGTATCAGTCAAATAAAAAGTACTATGAATTGAAAAAATCGTGTGACTTGCTATGCTGAAGATAGTGCAAAATGGCGGTAAATCACGCAATCGCAGATACGCAATCATCTGCGATTGGTGATTGCCGTGCGTGTCGCAGAATACGTGAAACATACCGTGAAACAAAGCAGGCATGGTGTGAAGTGGACAAGGGAGGAGCGATCGATGGCTGAAGGCACGGTAATCGCAGAAAATACCGTCGGTGAGCTGATGCAGGATTCGGTGAGTCGAACGCTCGCCATCGAAATGCTTGACGGCGTGTGGAAGGCTGGCGAAAGCCTTACGTTGGAAGCCTTGCAAAGTCGTTTCGGTATTTCCAGAACCGTGGCGCGAGAAGTCGCGAAAACACTGGAATCCATGAATGCGGTACTCGTCAAACGTCGCATCGGACTTGTTGCACGTCCATTCGGCGAATGCAGGCGCTCAACCATCAGGTGATTGAATGGCGTCTCCACTCCACGCAACGCGAACGGCAGCTGTCATCCCTCACTGAGCTGCGACTGGCCGTCGAACCGGCTGCAGCAGCTTCCGCCGCACGTCTTGCCCCCCTCGACGTCAAGGCGAAATTCCCCGTGTATGCGGCGCGAATGCGGCAGATCGCCGAAGCCAACGAGGAAGGCGAAGCCGGGCTTGCGCAATTCCATGATCTTGACGTGGAATTCCATACGCTGATTCTGCATGAAAGCGGCAATGAGCTGTTCGCCGCGCTTTCCGACACCATCGCCACCGTGCTGCGTGGTCGCGTGGAACTCGGCAAATACCCGATGAAGCCGAAGTCCGACGCACTTGACGCGCATGATGCCGTAGCCGACGCGATCGCCAAGGGGGAGCCTGAACGTGCACGCAGCGCCATGCTCGACATCGTCGACGAAGTGGCACGTGACCTCAATTTCTTCTGATTTTCGCGCCAAACTTGCTTTCTTCAGTGAAAAATCGCAATTGCGATTACTATGCGGCCGACTCTTGCCATGCGCGACTTTTCAGACGTAAGGCGACATCGGAAATACGGCATGAAGCAGCTCTGCCAACGTTTCTTTCGGTGAATATGAAGATGCCGGGGAATGCCCCCGGCGGCTTGGAGCCTTCCTTGTTGCCAAGAGAAAGCTTCACTATTGCAGCAAAATTCGCATGCAGAATCAATCAGTCTTGGTGATTGGATTTGCATGCGCAGTTGCAAGCAAGTGTTACTTTACGCTACTTGCGGGTGGGGTCTTTTTTGCAGGAGAAGGAAGATGAGGCGACGATCAGCAGGATTGCGATCGAAAGCACGCCCACCGAAGCGTTGCCGGTCAGCGACGTGGTGGTCGCAACGAGGAAGGTGCCGATAATCGAAGCGGTCTTGCCGAAAATATCATAGAAACCGTAATATTCGTTGGCACGATTCTTTGGAATGATCTTGCCGTAATACGAGCGCGACAACGCCTGAATACCGCCTTGGAACAGGCCTACGAGAATCGCAAGAATCCAGAATTCCGTTGCGGAACGCAAGAAGAACGCGGCGAACAACACAATGCAGATATAGGCGACCACAGCCGTGGTGATCATGGTTTTCGCGCCGAAACGACCGGCAAGCTTGCCATACGCGATCGCGCTCGGGAATGCCACGAACTGCGTGACCAGCAGCGCCATTACCAGATGCGTAGAGTCGATGCCCAGCTGCGTGCCGTATGAGGTGCTCATGGAAATCACCGTGTTCACCGCGTCTATATAGAAGAAGAACGCAATCATGAACATCCACAACGGCTTGTTCCTGCGGATTGCACGAAAAGTGGAGCCGAGCTCTGCGAATGTGCCGCGGATGGCCTCACCGGTCTGACCCGCGGTAGCGCGGTAGTGCACCTGCTTATAGCTGGTGAGCAGCGGAATGGTGAACGCCACCCACCACAATGCGGTGATTACGAACGAAGCGCGCGTGCATGCCACCGTGGACCATCCAAGCAACGACGGACCGCCGAAAATCAGCGCGATACAGGCGATAAACGGAATCGTGGAGCCAATATAGCCCCATGCGAAACCATGCGAGGACACGCGGTCCATACGTTCATTCGACGTGATATCGACCAGCATGGAATCGTAGAACGTGAGCGAACCGTTCAGGCCGACCGTGGCGAGAATGCACACCACCAAGAAAACGAGCCAGCTGAGCGGCAACGCCATCGCACAGCAGGCGACCACGCCCGTCAGGAAGAATCCGGTAAAGAATTTCACCTTCATGCCCTGCACGTCGGCCATGGATCCAAGCACAGGCATCATCACCGCGATGATCAGCGACGCGATGGTCTGCGCGTACCCCCATGTCGACACGATATTCGATTGGCCGGCGGACTGCAGCAGCGAGTTTGCGTAGATTGGCACGACTGCGGTCGACAGCATCACGAATGCGGAATTGCCGACATCGTAGACGATCCACTTCTTTTCGCGGGTGGTAAGTTTTGCGTTGGGGTCCGGCATATGCTCTGGGGCAGTCTCTGAGGCCATGTCGGACGTAGGTGCGGATGCGGGCGCTGTTGCGCGTTCGGACATGATTGTTGACTCTTTCGAATAAACCGTCAATTCACTATTGTATATATTACAGTTCATCTTAAGCGGCTGTAAGGGGAGCGCTCTGCCGTTACGCATGAACATTGCATGAACATTGCGACTGATGTGTGATCGACATAAAAAATCTGAAATATCGAAATGCTGCAAATAATACTGGGAATACTGAAATGACGGAGATGAACAGGTGCAGATTGTAGATTGCATCATCTGTATGTTGATGTCGTATGTTGATGTCGTGAAAAACGTTCGCAGAACGGTATATTGGAACGTGTCAAAATACTGGGAAAACACGAACTAAGTTTGCTGTGTGTGACTGCCGCCGCGCTGTTGCGTCGGCATATTTCTGCGAAGAGTCGAGGAGTCTGTATGAGTGGGGAAGTTCCGGACATGCTTGGTGCGAACGCTGAAATATTGCGCTCGATATTGAGCCAGCCATTGCCTGACACGCTTGACATGATCATCTGGCGTGGTGTCACGAACTCCGCGCAAGCGTCGCCATTCGAACGATTCGCGGCACGACTTTTGGTGGAAGCCGGTGCTGCGGGCATCCGAGACATTGCTGCCGAAAACGATTTTGATGTGATCCGACTGAGCACGACGAAACGATTCTGGCTGCGCTGCAACGGCAACGATCTTTCCAATGAACAATTCAATGTTGTGCAGGCGGTCGAATCGGCGCTTAACCGCATCGACTATGCCGACGACGAAGCGCGCAGGGCGGTGCACGGAGGTATGCCGGAAGCGTGCATCGACGAAAACTTCTATATTGCGAAATCGCAACAGTATCTGCGAAACGTGTCGGGTGCGATCGTGGCAATCGACGGTCTGCAGGAAGGTGAAAACAACTTCCGTAGAATGAGGGGTACGGAAGGGGCGCGCGGCGGAAATTGGGATATCAGCACCAGATTCGCCAATGTTTGCGAAAATCTCGAATTGCCTTTCCGCTTGCATTACCGATTTGACGTCGATGCGTCCAGCGGCGTGATGGTAGTGCGTTTCAGCATACCGAACACGGCGATCATGCCGGTTGCGTCGCAATATCGCGACGGATTCGCCTCCGCGTATGCCGTGCGATTGGCGGGCATGCTTGCGTGGGCGGCGTTCTCGTCAAGCGTACGACTGACGCAAGTCGATCTGACCGGTTGCGTGGGGGATGCTGACGGCATTCCCGTGATTTCCATGGGATTCGATCGCGTGCCATTCATGATGGGTGCGCTGCCTGCCATGAAAAACGGACAATGCGACGTGGTTCCGTTGGATGTCGATCCGCTGGCGCTGCTCAATTTGCTGCGCCCGGTGCGTTATGTGGGTTTCTTTGATGGGAACCGTGCCCTGACGCCAATCACACCGCTGGCAACGTCAGCCGTATTCTTGGAGAAACGTGTTTCCGAATGGCAGGATCAACGTGCGCTGCCTGAAGGATTGCGGGGATTCCTACGTGCCGACCGTGCCTGCGAACTTGACGTGATGCATGACGAATCGCCGGTTTCCACCGATGATGTGAACGCGATTATGGAAGAAAACGAAGGATCCCCATGGTCGCCGAACTCCAATTGGAAGCCGCGTTGGCGCAACTTGGCGAAAGCGGTGAAGCAGGTGGGGTGTGCGAAGCGGGCGGAACTGACGAGACAGGCGTAGCGAAAATTGGCGAAAATGGCGAAATTCCGCTCTACTGCAGCCGTCCAGGCGTGCGACTCATCATCTCCCTGCTAGACGGCGACGAACACACGCGCTACTGGAAACTGCCGGATGCTGTAGTCGACGTACACCAGAATCTTGGGGAACTCGCCAAAAACAATGGCGACTATGAGCGCGCGGAACGTGAGCTGCGCGCCTGCATCAAACTTGCCCCAACCAGCGTACGTTTCTACGAGGAACTATCGCAGGTATACGCAAGAACCGACGAATACGGCAAAGCGGCCGACGTGCTCATCGGCGCGTTGAAAATCGCAGTGCTGCCTATCGATTGCGAAGTACTCTACTATCGACTTGGCTACGCATTGTGGCAGTTGGGACGTCTGCCGGAAGCGCTCGCCTGCTATGCGATGATGGTCAACGGCGGCACGCCATTCCGTACGGCCGCGCGCGATGAGGCCGAAGAAGTGAGTAGGCAGATGGGATTGCCTTCGCCGGATATGAAATATGGGGATGCGTGCGATGCGCTGCGATCCGGCGGCGTGCCGGTTGCGCCGGAAGACAAGGTGTTAGATACGATTGCCCGCGCCGCGATTTGCCTGACGGATGCTGGTTTCCCGCTACTGGCTCAGGATGCGGCTTGGATGCTTGGAATGCGCGATGGCGGTGATGTGATCGGCGCGGTTGCGATGAGCCTGCGTTTTGGAGCCGAAGGGCGGTCGAAGAACTAGCGCGACGACGCCGGGTGGGGTGTGCTGGGCGGTTTGACTGGCTGGCGGCTCGGGCTATGACTGGCTGGCGGCGTCTATGCGCGGGCAAATGGTGGTTTGGATGCGCTGTCTGCCGACCTGACGCATGTTGACCAGACAGCGGCATTCCGGGGAATTTAAGGCGATTGCTATCCACAAATTTGCGATTGGCTGGGGCTGGTTGTATAGTTGAGAAGTTGTGTGTTCTGCCTTGCATTCAGTTGCGGGGCATCGAACGCGCAGACTTGCAAGTCAATAGTAATTATAGGGAGTCCATTATGGCAGCTCGTTGCGCAGTGTGCGGCAAGGGACCGCAGACCGGTTTCACCGTTTCGCACTCACATATTCGCAATAAGCGCACCTTCCGCCCGAACCTGCAGCCGGTTCGCACCACCATCGACGGCGAGAACGTTCGCGTTCGCGTTTGCGTCAAGTGCATCAAGGCTGGCAAGGTTCAGCGCGTTGAAGCGTGAATCGCGAAATAACAGCTTGAAACCCCGGTAGACCAATGGTCACCGGGGTTTTGCTTTATCTTGATCCCGCCAGGCTTTAAGCGTTCGGATTTCTCCACTCGATGGAGAAATCTTCCCGCTTACAGTGGCGTTTGCGTCCGTATTCTTCCAGTAGGTGGAGGAATACGCCCATTGGTTGGCTGGTTTGCGCCCTGATTTCTCCAGCGACTGGAGGTTTTTGCCCGCTGAGGGGCTGGTTTGCGTCCGTATTCCTCCAGCGAGTGGGGAATTTGGGCGGTTTGAGTCGTACCCAGTGGTTGAAGCCGCATCTGTCGGCATAACTGGGGAGAATGGTGCGTTATGAGCACCACACTGGAAACACCGATTTCATCAATCGAGAGCAACCGCCGCAGAGTCGGCGCGCTGAAATCGCTTGGTGTGGTGTCAGTTGGCGACGCCCTGACCTACTATCCGTTCCGCGTAACCGATCCGGTTCCCGCGCGCTCACTGCATGAAGCGAAAATCGGGGAGAAAATGGCGTTCGCCGCGCATGTGCTCGAAACGCGCGTTTTCATGGCACGTCGAGGCTTCCGCCTGATCGCAACAGTCACGGACGACGATTTCGCAGCGCGTCGCAACACCCCAAAATCGTTGGCGTCGCTGGTCTTCTTTTCGTATCGCAAATCGTATGTTGACTGGGTGCAGCGCAAACTGCACGCGGGAGCGCTGCTTGTCGTCGCAGGCGAGCCAAGCGTGTACGACAATCGTCTGCAATTCACGCATCCCGACCTGCTCACCATCAATCCCGTGCAATCGCAGTCGGAAAACGGGGAATGGAACGACGGTTTCGGCGATCCTGCGAATCCGCCGCTCGGCAATCTGAAATACGATGCGCAAACGATCGACGAAGCGCTGAAACGAGTTTGCCGTCCACGACCGGTATATCATGCAACTTCGCGAATTTCCAGCGAACATATTCATGAATCGGTATTGAAATATATGGATGCGTTGCGCGGAGCCGAATATTTGGCAACGCAAAATGCAGGGAATTTCTTAGATAATCCTACGCAAGAAGGGGATTTTGATATTCCCCAAATTGATCGAGAAATACAGATTAAAGTACTCGGTAATGCTATTCCCGATATTATTCCGGAAGATTTTCGTGAGGAATATGGCTTATGCATCGTGCTGAGGCATTCATGGCGATTCATGATCCGGTTGATCGCAAGAATTTCGATAACGCCTTGCAAACGTTGCGATATGAGGAAGCGCTGATCTGCCAGACCGCGCTCGTCAAATCACGCGATGCATCGCGCAAATCCAAGGCTACCGCATGCCCTGAAACGCGGTTGAAAGACGATTTCATCGCGTCGCTGCCATTCACCCTTACGAACGGCCAAAAGCAGGTCATCGCCGATGTTTCCGCCGATATGACGCATGATTACCCCATGCAACGATTGCTGCAAGGCGAGGTCGGTTCCGGTAAGACCGTGGTCGCGGTTGCTGCCATGATGCAGGCCGTCGGATCAGGCGGCCAGGCCGTGCTTGTAGCGCCAACGCAGGTTCTTGCCGAACAGCATTATGCGAGCATTTCCACAATGGTATCCAAACTGGGAAAAAGCGACGCAAATTCGAGTGATAATCAAAAAAATCTAGATGATGCCAATGCGCGGCGAAGCAATAAACGGTCCGCGCAAAGTTCGAAAGATGGGGAATTCGACGCAAAAACAATTCACAATAATGCTGTGGATAAAGGTGTACAACTTGCAGACCTTCTTGATTTGGCCGCATCTGATGATGTGGAAACCGGATTTTCCGGCAAAGGAAACGATATATTTGGCACAAAAGATGGAGATTCCTGTATTTCTTCTCACGGGAAGTATGCGACTTGCCGAACGTCGTCGCGTGCTCGCAGCAGCCGCATCGGGCATGCCCTGCATCGTCGTGGCGACGCACGCCGCATTTTCCAAGAGTTTCCAGGCGCCGAACCTTACCTTGGCGGTGATCGACGAACAGCACCGCTTCGGTGTGGAACAGCGCGAATCGTTGAATTCCAAGGGTTCTACGGCGCCTCATCTGTTGGTCATGACGGCCACGCCGATTCCGCGCACCGCAGCCATGACCTGGTTCGGCGATCTCGACATTTCCTCGCTGACCGAACTTCCCGGCGGCCGCAAGCCGATTCGCACATTCGTGGTGCCGGAAGACAATGCGTCGTTGATGGGTGAAATGTTTGCCCTGATTCGCAAGCGCATCGACGCGGGGGAACGTGCCTACGTGGTCTGCCCGCGCATTGACGCCGATGCCGAAGATGCGGACGGCGCGCTGGCGGCGTCAGCGGCTTCAGGCTCGAAAACCGCAGGTTCGTCGGCCGCGGCTTTTGACGACGCCTACGATCTTGGCGAAGACGACGAACAGCGCGCACAACGCCCCCCGTTGCATTCCGTGGCGGAAATCGTGGAGCGTCTGCAATCGCTGCCGCAGTTCAAAGGCATTCGATTCGCCACGTTGACCGGGCGTGACGATGACACCACAAAATCGCAGGTCATGGCCGATTTTGAATCCGGCATAACGCCGATTCTGGTGGCGACCACGGTGATCGAGGTCGGCGTGGACGTGGCGAAAGCCAGCTGCATCGTGATTTTCGATGCGGACCGGTATGGGCTTTCGCAATTGCACCAGTTGCGTGGGCGCGTCGGCCGAGGAGGCACCGATTCGGGGGCTTTCCTGATTTCGCGTGCGCCCGCGGACAGTGATGCCGCCCGCCGTCTTGACGTGATTCAGGGCACGTTGGATGGTGCCGAAATAGCGCAGGCCGATTTGGAATTCCGTGGCGCCGGCGACGTGCTCGGCGACGCGCAATCTGGCGGAAAGTCAGGTTTGAAGCTGCTTCGTGTGGTTAAGGATGTGAAGATTATTGAGCATGCGCGGGTTGAGGCTACGAGGCTTGTCGCTCAGGATCCTGATTTACTCGAACATGTGCAGTTGTCCGGGGCGGTGCTTGATTTCACGCGCGGCAATGAAACGTTCCTGACCAGTAATTAGTTTGGTGCGATTAATTAATCGCCTGGCACGCTAGAGTGGTGCGTATGCGCGTAATTTCAGGACGATTCAAAGGCGTTGCATTGACCACGCCGAAAGCGGGCACTCGACCGACACCGATCGCACCAAAGAGGCGATTTTCTCGCATCTCGACTCGTGGGGCGTGCTGGACGATGCCCGCGTGCTCGATTTGTTTGCAGGAACCGGCGCTTTGGGCATCGAAGCATTGAGCCGTGGCGCACGAGAGCTGGTGGCGGTGGAATCATCCGCTCCGGCGGCCGCATTGATCGCGCAGACGCTGACCGCGTTGAAACATAACCGTTCATGGGAACGTGGCATGAGTGCCCGCGTGGTGAAGGCTCGCGCAGAAAAATACGCGGCCTGCGCCTCCGCGGTGGCCCCGTTCGACGTGATCTTCATCGATCCGCCATACGCGTTCGAAACCGAGGCATGCAACCAGCTGCTGACCGATCTGGCGGGCCACGAGCTGACCGGCGATGATACGGTGATCATGCTGGAACGCTCCACACGATCCGCCGAACCGGCCGCGCCGGAAGGCTGGACCATCTCCGACCACCGCGATTACGGCGAAACCGCCGTGTACTACATCGAACTAAGCAAGCCAATCGCTGATCGTAAATTCGGCGCTATGATGTCAGCATGTTTACCAGTGCCGCATCGTCGCGAATGTTTTATGTCGACAGCGAACTCGATTACAGTTCGGTGATCAACTCCGATCACCGCGAATCTTGGGGCAGTAATCAGCTGTATCCAGCAATTGTGCGTGTGCATACGGAAATGCCTGCGCAGAATGTGCCATTGCATTGGCATCTTGGCTCGGAACTGGTATATGCGCGTCATGGTGACGTTCGTTTGTTCATCGACGGCATGGACGTTACTCTGCGCAGCGGGCAGTTGTGCTTGATTAGTCCCAAAGCCCTGCATTCCATTCATCCAATGCCGCATGATGATTCACAGAACGTGTTATCCATATCCTTCGATGGTGAATACTTGTCTCGCATGTGTCCGGAATTAGCGAATATACGGCTGAATCAAGGGGTTGTCTACGGAGTAGATGGCATTGTGGACGGTCAACTCCTTGGCTTGTGCGAGCAGATTGTCGGTTGTGTGGAAAATGATGGCTCGGCGCTGCAGATGCTGCAACTCAATGCGTTGCTGTATGAGCTGCTTTATCATGTGTGTACCCAGTGTACGGTGATGGATTGCTATACTACTGATGGTGAGGCAAAACATATCAGTAGTAACGCAGTCTGCAGTACTGCACATGCTTTCAATGCTGGCGATGTTGCGACTGTCAGCGAAGGCTCGGGTGTTGGCGTGCGTCGTATCACTGAATATATGGAACGGCATTACGCGCAGGATCTGTCTATCGGGCAGCTCGCATCACAGTTCGGCTATTCACGTGAGCACTTCTCTCGACTATTCAAACGCGGCACAGGAGTTACGCCCGACCGATATCTGACGGAAATCCGGTTGCAATCGGCTCTTGATGATTTGCTCAATACTGGCGATACCGTTGCGCAAATTGCGCAGCATAATGGATTTCCCAACGTGCGATCGTTTACAACAGCATTTGCAGCACGTTTTTCCGCTACTCCTGCAGTATATCGACGTGCTCACAACGCATAAAATATGTAGTGCGGGCGCTTGCGTAACGTTATGCTTAACTCTTGCGTAACGTTATGCTTAACTTGAGTGATTTTTCGCAAAATCAAGTATTCTCAGCGTGTCACAAAACCGACTTTTTATCTTTAAAAAGTCACCTAAATAGTTGATATGTGCTCTCGTAAGCTGAAATCACAGCCGCATGTCGTAGCAGACAGGCGGCACAGTGCACGTGAACAGTGTGCATAAAGAGAAATAGCGAAGGAGCGAACTATGAGTGATACCACCGTGACAGCTAAAGCTGCCCCAATGTCGCAGCTGCCGCAATCCGGACCGAAACGAGTCATGCTTAAAGGTGCAATCTTGTCTCTGGCTCTGCTGCTACAAAGCATTTCCGTTACTGCAGCAGTCGTGTCCAGTCTTAAACAAGACTTTCCCAACGCTTCTGCCATGGAACTGCAATGCTTTGTGACAGTGCCTGTGCTGGGTAACATCATTGCCACGCTGATTGGAGGACGCTTCGCCACAAAAATCGGTAAGAAAAACCTGTGTATCATCGGTACGTTGTTGTGCTTCATCGGTGGTTTTCTGCCAATGTTCGTGCCGATACTTGATGGACAAACCGCGCTTCGTGTGTTCGCAGGTTTTGGTTTGGGTTTGATCCAGCCGTTGTCTGCATCGTTGATTGTCGATTGCTTCAAAGGTAAGGAAGCGGACACACTGATGGGTTTCCAATCCTCTGCGGTTGGTTTGGGCGCCACTATTATTTCTTCCACCATTGCAGGCATCATGTCGTTCGACTGGCACTACTTCTACTACGTGTATTTCTTCGCACTGGTGGTTATGGTGATTGTGTTGTTCTTCATTCCGAACGCAGTAAACGACTTGGGTCGTGAAGAAGTAATTTTCACTGAAACTAACGCAGCTCCGAAGCAGCGCAAGAAGATGCCGATTTCCGCGTATTTCGGCATGTTGCTACAGATCATTTTTGCCACTGGTTACGGCTTCTACACTATCAATCTGTCGCTTGCCGCTGAAGAAACCGGCACCATCACCGCAGTACAAGCGGCAACGGTCATCACCATCATTTCCGTGTCTTCCCTGATTGGTGGTCTGTTCTTCGGACTTGTCAAGAGCTTCGTCGGCATGTGGGTTGCGTGATCGCCATCGCCATGCAAGGTATTGCACTGCTCATTTGGGGTAATACCACTTCGCTTGCCGCTTGGAACGTGGCTGGTGTGCTGCTGGGCGTGGGTTTCTGCTGGTTCATGCCATACGTGAACATTCTGGTGAACGAGCATACCGATCCATCCATCTCTGCACAGGCCACTTCTTATGCGTTCTTCGGCAACTCCGTTGGTTCCTTCATTCCGCCGTATGCATTCGCAGCACTGGGCGCAATCACCGGTATCACCAGCCCGTGGAAGTCCATGAACATGGGTGCCGCATTCATGGTCGTGTGCATCGTGCTCATCCTGGCATTCATGGCGTCGGAAAAGAAGAAGACTGCAGCAATTGTTGCCTGACGGCAATTCGTGTACTGCAACATGCATATTGAAAAATGGAGAAAACAATAATGATTGATATCGAAACCATGGTAGAACCACCCGCGGCGGAGCCACTCAAACCAATCTTCACACCAGTCGATAAAGTCGCGGAATTCCCCCATTCCGATGAGCTGCCGGAAGGTTGCCAAGTATTTGACATCAACACTGACGATTTCTTCTACTCCACGTATATAACGCACGAAACATATGTGACGCGACGTGACGTGGACGGCAACGACCTCGATCTGCAGATGACCATCTACACACCGTTCCATGACGATGGCAACATGCCCGACGGTAAACCAGAAGCAGGTTGGCCGGTAATCGTGATCATACGTGGAGCCGCTTTCTTTAAGCCGAACCTGTCCAGTTTCAACAGTCTATATATTCGACTGGCGGAAAAGGGATATATGGTTGTAGTGCGGAATATCGTCCAAGCACCGTCGATCCGTTCCCTGCACAAATGCAGGACTGCAAAACCGCTGTACGTTATGTGCGCCGCAATGCCGAACGGCTGGATGCTGATCCTAATCGCATCGCATTATTCGGTGACTCTGCTGGCGGCCATACCGTACTTATGGCAGGTTTTACCGGTGATCGCGAGCCGGATACTCCAGATTACGGCGAGACCAGTGCTGAAGTGCGCTGTATCATCGACTGGTATGGTCCCACCGATTTTGTGAAAATGAACTACTATCCGAGTTCGCAAGATCACAATCCTGCGCAATGCCCGGAAGGTATGGAACTCGGCGGCGTTAGTGTGCTGGAAAACCCGGAACTGAGCCGTGCAGCTTCGCCAATGACCTATTTGAGCGCTGACAGGCCGACTCCGCCGACCTTGATTATGCATGGCGGTCGTGATCTGCTCGTACCGTTCAACCAGAGTTGCAGGCTGTATGCGACCATGAAGGTGCTTGATAAAGACGTGACTTTCTACAAGCTTGACAATGCCAGCCATGCCGCCTATGGATTCCGCAGTGACAAGGCAATCGGGTTGGTACTTGATTGGCTGCGGAAGCGTTTGTGAAACTGGCGGATAATGCGGTAATGCTGTAAGGTTACCGAACTGCTGCCAAATCGTTGCCGAGTCGATATGAGAAAACGTCAATCCGATGATGTTACGTGCATCTTGGATTGACGTCTTTCGTATTTGCGCTTTTGGGAATACGCGACTTTTATCGCTTGCGGGGGTAGGGGCCGGAGACTTCCCAACCGAGCGACATAAGCGTCTTGCGATCGGCCTTGTCGAGCTTGGAGCAATCCAACGCTTCAATTAGATCCGGACGCAGCTCGTCGGTTTTGGCCAATGCCTCATCGCGGCGGAAACGATCCACTTTCGCATGATTGCCGGAAAGCAGCACGTCCGGAACCTTGATGCCACGCCATTCCGCGGGCTTCGTGTACTGGCGGTGCTCCAACAGCGCGTTATCGCCCGTATACGATTCCTCAACAATCGAAGCGGCATTGCCCATAAAACCGGGCAGCAGCCGCGTGATCGCCTCCAGCATGACCGACACTGCGACCTCGCCGCCGTTCAACACGTAATCGCCGATCGAATATTCGCGCACGTCAATGCCTTGCGCGCGGTAATACTGCGGAATGCGCGCGTCATACCCTTCGTAACGGCCGCAGCCGAACAGCAGATGATCGGCATGGCTCAGTTCCGTCGCATCCTGTTGTGTGAACAGCGGGGCGGAAGGATTCGGAAAAATCAGCACAGGACCTGCGGAAGATTGTGCAGTGTCGGAATCTGCAGTATCGCAAGAATCGCCAGTATCGAAGGAATCCGCAGAATCCTCAATATTTTCCGTATTTTCGATTACCGCAGGCTCAAGCTGCAGCAGCTCGTCGAGGCATTCGCTCCACACTTCCGGCTTCATCACCATGCCTGCGCCACCGCCGACAGGAGTGTCGTCGACGGAATGATGTACGTCGTGCGTCCAGTCGCGCAGATTGTGCGCGGTAACCTCCACAAGCCCTTTCGACTGCGCTTTGCCGAGCAGACTGAGGTTCAGCACTTCAAAATATTCCGGGAAAACAGACACGATATCGATCTTCATAATGTTCAGAATACCGGGATGCCTGCCAAAGTGGACAGGAAACATAAAAGGTCGGCA
>ENA-OQAZ01000857-OQAZ01000857.1-human-gut-metagenome-genome-assembly--contig:-NODE-857-length-16236-cov-1.862934_pt1 | contig 16236 bp, 18 predicted proteins | sample MGYA00242737_ERZ504531 | MGnify/ENA primary metagenome ERZ504531 (study PRJEB26092, sample SAMD00036244) | human gut metagenome | host: Homo sapiens | study: EMG produced TPA metagenomics assembly of... | reverse complement strand
AAATATGATTATTCTTTAAGTTCATATACAACATAACTTAGTCCATCATCTGACTTTGCTGTAGTCACTAATGCCATCATCATCAATCTTACAATTATCACTTGTATATAAAACATTGCCTTCTACCTGAACCTTATACTGTTCATCCACTATTAAAATATTACTATCCGTCATACTTTTAATAGTTTTAGCCTTGATTTTATCCTTTTTGCCTGGTTCAACAAAATTACCACTTATGTTGCAATCGTCATTAGAATCAATTGTTCCAATATAGAATTTGTCTTTTTCCACTCTATTATCATTTAACATATAATTAAGTAAATCATATGTTGTTGTAAAATCAAGAGACAATGTTGCAACCTTTTTTGACACACTAAAGCTATCAAGTGTAATTGCATCATCTACTGAAGCATCACTACTAGCATTGTATGCCTTAATTTCAGCCTCTATCTCCTTCTTTAATTCATCTTTATCATAATAATCCTTATCAAACGATTCGCTTACAGCATATGAAACCATACCGTCCTTCTGTATGTAGACAGCACTTTGACTGATTCCAAATCAACATCACCAACAGTATGACCACAAGCCGTCAGCCCTAATGTCAAAACAACTGACATTAGCATTGCCATAATTCTCTTCATCTCTTAGTCTCCTATTTATTTTCTCTAGTTAGTAATTCTATACGTTTAAGCAATTAATTTCAATATTAAATTTCCAGAAATTCTAAAGAATTAAACTTCCTATCTATATGTTTCTTTATATATTTGTTAATTATCCCCTTCATCTGTTCCAGTACTTTATCTGTCACGTCAAAGGAGAATAATCTTGTTATAGGTGATGTAACTATATATTGAAGTGCGTAAATTGTTGAATTGTCAATTATATTTTTCTCTGATACTTTTCCATGACAGTTGCTACATATCATTGTATTATTTTTTTCATCAAAGTAATCAAGATTCTCTTTTTCTCCGCAATTGCCACAAGTAAACACATTTGGATACTCACCATTTATAACAAGAATTCTTAATTCAAATATACATCTAATCAATTCTTTTTTTAGCATATTTTTGGATAATGCCTTCATAGACATATATAGTAGTTTGAGTGTTTCTCCTGCCTCAATGCCTTCCCTGCCATAATAGTCCGCCAGTTCCAAAAAGTACATTCCCATATACATACTGTCAATGTCTTTCATGTCACTGCTGAAATAATCACTTATTTTCATTGATGTTACCGTATATGCATTTCTTCCTCTGTACAAGGTAAATTCACCAAAAGCCATTGGCTGGCTTCCTGCAAGAAACTGACTTGTTGTTTTTCTTGCACCTCTTGCAAAAGCTGTGATTTTACCAAATTCCTTTGTTAACAATACCAGTCTTTTGTCATATTCACTTATAGCCATGGAGGATATTACCATCCAATTACTGTTACTGTTTCTATCATTTGCCTTTTCACCTTCTATTGCAGAAATAAATTTTTCGCAAGCCTGTCTTTTTCTCTCCTCAGAATACTTCAAATAATCTTCAATCTTTCCTGTTGCCCAAAAAGCACTAGAACTTCCCTGATATTCCATATTCCCTCCTAAGTACAATTCTAAAACTAATTTCATTCAGTGCCATCCCCACCATTATGCAGACACCGTGGGCTAAGACCTTTTGACACTGTAATCCTATATAAAATTATATTTTATTTTCCATGTTTTATATGTCTATAATTAGGATTCTCCATAGAAAATTTTTGTATACTTATTTGGGCTTGTAAGAATATATTGGAAATTATTTTTCTTCAATATATCCGTAATTCTTCATTAATAATTCGCTGTCTCTCCAGTCTTTTCTAACTTTTACCCATAACTGAAGATTAACTTTCATTTCCAACTGCTGCTCAATTTCATATCTGGCATTTGTACCGATTTTCTTAAGCATGCTGCCTTTTTTGCCAATTATTATTCCCTTATGTGAATCTCTTTCACAAACTATTGTTGCGTCAATATCCATAATTTCAGCATTTTTTCTCTGCTTCATTCTTTCTATTGTTACAGCAATTCCGTGAGGCACTTCTTCATTTAATGCGTGCAGAGCTTTTTCTCTTATTAATTCAGCTACAATCTGTCTTATTGGCTGGTCTGTAACTGTATCTTCATCATAGTACATAGGACCTTCCGGCAAATACTTAAATATTTCCTCAACAACTGTATCTGTGTTCTGACCTCTAAGAGCTGATGCAGGAATGATTTCATTAAAATCATATATTTTTCTATATGCATCAATAAAAGTCAAAATCTCTTCACGTTTAACTGTATCTGTTTTGTTAATTACAAGAATTACAGGTACATCAATGCCTTTAAGTTGTTCAGCAATATGCTGTTCCCCTGCACCGATAAAAGTGTCAGGTTCTACAAGCCATAATATAAGGTCAACTTCCTTTAATGTTTTTTCTGCCACATTAACCATATATTCCCCAAGCTTGTTCTTAGCTTTGTGGATTCCCGGTGTGTCAAGGAATACTATCTGACCTTCATCACATGTGTATACTGTCTGTATCTTATTTCTTGTAGTCTGTGGTTTTTTTGATGTTATTGCTATCTTCTGACCAATAATCTGATTCATTAATGTAGATTTTCCTACATTTGGTCTGCCTATAAGAGCTACAAATCCTGATTTAAATTTTTCTTTCATTATCTTATTGCATCCCCTGGATGCTCTCCTTTCTTTCGGTAAACAACTGATAATTCTCTTTAGTTCCAATATATCTGTCTGATATTTTTAGTTATAACTTTAAACTAATACTTTTTAAACTAATTCTACTGTTTTTTCAAAAAGTTCTTTGTCCTGTTCTATTGCACTTGCACTACCTACTACGCAAATATTATTGTCTGCCATAGCTTCTCTTACCAAAGGTGCAAGCTCTCTAATGTTTTCAACATTGGTTGAAAGAATCTGCTCACGTTCTCTTTTTAATGTTTCATAATCTGTGTCTGTAATAAAACAGCTAAACTCTCTTCCACTTCTGTCTGCCGCATTAAGTGGTGTATCAATTCCGCTAATTGTTCCTATAATATATTTACGCATTTCTCTTTCATCTACATTAAAATTTTCAATAAAATCTGCTGCTTTTAAATATACCTGATTAGTTTTTCCAAGGTTTGGATCTCTATATGAAGTAAACATTACATCTCCATTTCTTGTAAATGAAGCGTTTACATCCATAAGCTCCACCTTAATTCTCTAATGTTATTCCAAATATATTTACTTCTCATAATATTTCCAAGAACCATAAAGCTTCCACTAAATACCTTGTCTTTATCCTTGTTGTAGTTACCTGTTCTTGCAACGTATTGGACCTGACCTGATGTTTTTATTGCTTCATTTTTCTTTTCAGGTTTAAACTGCCACAAATCCGTATTTCTTGGGACATTATAAACACTATTCTTTAAGTCAATAACAAGTTTTTTCACAAGTTCATAACTTTCCCTATCTCCGGCATAATTCAAATACATTTTCTGGTTGCTAAATACATATTCAATTGTATCTTTTAAATTCTTTGCAAAATCTTCTTTCTTTTCTTCATAATTATCTAAAATATCACTTAAGAACTGATAGAATGCAAGTCCTGTTGACTGTTCTTTTAAATAATATGATTTTGAATAATAAGACATTGCCCTAAGCATTGCAGCACTGTCACCTGTCTTTATTATTGAAGATTTCACTCTTGATTTTAATTCTTCAAGAATTTCTTTTAAACGCTTATAGTCATCAAACTTAGTTTCCAAAACAACTTCTTTAATCAAATCAAAAGTCTTTGGAATCTTGTCATAAAGCATCTTTGCGTGAACCTCGCCTGTAAGCATTGGTTCTCCTGTTTTCTTATTAACATAAATTCCTGAATCAAAAGCAAAACCGCCTAAATCCAAATCAATTTCAGTATTAAGTTCTGTATAAGAATGCTTTTCAGTATCCATGTAACTTAACACAGGTTTCAAAAGTCCCATATAACTTTGATATTTTTCAGGCAAATCTGTACAGTCGAATACTATGTCAAGGTATCCTATTCCATTAGTAAACAGGTCGTTGTAAAGCATTGTTATGCCTTCTTTAGTTTCCGGTTGTCCAATGATTTTTCGTGGTTCTTTTCCTATATCTTCGATTTCAAGTAAAGGAATTTTTGCTAAATCTTCAGGTGATGAAGATGTTGTCTGATATTCTTTTAGTTCCTTTGTTTCTTTTATTATATTTTCAATTTCTTCGTCTGTCATTGTACCTTTCTTAGCTTCCAATGAATCTTTTTAACTGCTGTTCTTTCTTTTCAGTCAATCCTTTTTCAGGTGTTAATATTACCACTGATTTGTGAGTATTTTTTATAAAATATTCTGTGATTAATTTTCAAAATAATCTGTGTCAATCATCTTTCTAAGTTTTTCAAAAACCTTGTTTGTTTCTAATAAAACAAAAGGATTGCTGTCATCATATAACCAGCTTGAAAGCATATTTATTCCAAAGATTAATCCCTTTGGTATTCTGCCAAAATCTGATTCTCTCACTTTAAATTCAAGCTGTTTAATCCTGCCAAAAGTGCCTTTTTACTTCAAGACCTTCCTTTGCCAATTTTTCAAGTGTTTCATTTATTATTGTAATAAATTTTTCTTTGTCCGATTCATTGGCATATTTTGCAACAATGCTGTACATAGGCTGGCAAATATCGTCCTCATACTGACTATAAACATCTTTCCCGATTTTTGCATCAATTAAAGCCTGCTTAAGAAAAGCTCCAGGCATTTCCATAAGAACGTATTCCAAAACCTGAATTGCAGTATTTAATTCTACATCACTGCTATCGCCAATTACATAATTAACTGTAAGAACTGTGTTGTCTTCCAATGATTCACTGTCTGTAATTGCATAAGCCACTTTTTCTTCATTTAACTGTGAAAAAGCAGGCTGTTTCTTTACTTCTGAATCAATTTTCAACATATCATACTTGCCAAGATATTCCCTGTCAATCCACTGAAGTCTTTCAACCATATCCATATCTCCATAAAGATAAATGTAGCTGTTAGACGGATGATAGTATTTTCTATGAAAATCCAAATATTCTTCATATGATAATTCCGGTATATTGTCAGGATTTCCGCCTGACTCATAACTGTAAGATGTGTCCGGATACAATGAATGTAATGTTGCTCTATCCATTACGCCGTCCACTGATGAATAAACACCTTTCATTTCATTGTATACAACTCCGTTATAAGTTAATTCTCCATCCTTGTTTTCAAGTTCGTAATGCCATCCCTCCTGAAGAAAAATCTTCTTTTCATCATATATATTAGGATTAAAAACTGCATCCATATACGTTTCCATAAGATTCTTAAAGTCCTTGTCATTATAACTTGCCACTGGATAAATTGTCTTATCCGGATATGTCATTGCATTTAAAAATGTGTTAAGTGACCCCTTAACTAATTCCATAAAAGGATCCTTAACAGGATACTTCTTCGAACCACAAAGTACTGTATGCTCGATAATGTGCGGAACTCCCGTATCATTATTAACAGGTGTTCTAAATCCTATATTAAATACCTTGTTATCATCATCATTAGCCAGAAGTACTATTCTTGCTCCTGTTTTCTTATGTTTCAGAAACCATCCTTCTGAATCAACTTCTTCTATATTTTTATGAAGAATCACTTCATATTCTTTTAAATTGCTTATCTGCTCATTTAAATTCTTTGCCTCTAAAGTCATTGCTTCCTCCAAAATTAAATCTAATACATTATATACTAACATATTTTGGTTCTTCTATCTAGATTTATACCTATATTGTTTAGCTATCGCAAATATCAAGTCTAATAGCATATAACACAAAAGGTGCATAGCATAAAGCCACGCACCCTTTGGTTGTTTGAAATATATATTTATTATTCTAATTTTTTAAAACAAATATCTGACCACTGACACTTACCACAAGTTTCTCCCATCTTACCTGAGTCTATAATGTTCTCTCTTATGGCTTTGGTAATACTTGACCATTTGGCACTGTTTCCTACAGTTTCAATTACTTTGTCATACACTCTCTTGTCATGTTGTCTTACAGAATCTTCATTCTCACATGCCCCACCCATATTATGTGGGCAATTCTTACATACATCATCTGTTCCTTCAACAATCTCAACCTGAGGATCTTCTTTTTCAAGTTTTTCTTTTATTGCTGCCATAGATGCGACAAATCCATCGCTGTATCCCTTGCCCTCAAAGAACTGCATACACAACATATGATGTGGTCTAATTAAGTATTTTGACATATTTCTTCATCCTATTAACAATAATTGTTGCTACTAATATTTTAACTAAATCAGGAATAATAAATGGTATTACACAGTATCCCAATGCCACTGTCAATGAAGTCTTCATTACAAACATAAACTGAATTGTTCCAATAACAAAACATACAACATCACCTAAAATCATAGCTACAACTGTAGCTCCAATGTTTAACCATGTAGAACTCTTTTCGAAGAAATGAGTGATTATGCCAATAATAAGTGCAGTAAAAATAAATCCTGTTATGTAACCACCTGTTGTTCCAACAATAACTCCCGGTCCGCCTGCACCACAAAATACAGGTACACCAATAATACCAAGCAAAATATAAACTATAACTGCTAATGTTCCTCTTTTAGTTCCAAGTATGCCTGCTGTTACAAAAACACCAAATGTCTGTAATGTAAATGGTACAGGTCCTACTGAAATCTGTATAAATGAACATACAGTTATTATTGCTACAAATACAGCTATAAGAACCATATCCTGAACAGTTAAAAATTTCTTATTATTCATTTTTTATAAAAGGCATCAATTGAGTAATTAAATTTATGCCTATGTCCCTTCTAAATATTCTCTGAATATGCGCACTCCAACGTCACCATTGTAAGACAACGTTTTTTAATTGTCAACCCATTTTATTTTTTAGCTAACATTTTATTATTCATTCACTTTGTTTTGTTGAATAAACATATTTTTGATGTTATACTTTTTTATGTCATATTTTTGACATTATATTTTCATTGCATAAAATAAATTTTGTTATGTACTTCTATTGCATAACTCTTTATTGCATAATCATACTAATTAAGAAAGGTTTCTGTTACCATGAGCATAAAAGATGAAGTTTTAAAACAGCTTGAAGAAAATAAAGGTGAATATATTTCAGGAGGTCAGCTTGCAACTAATCTTAACGTAAGCCGTAACTCTATCTGGAAAGCCATTAAAACTCTTGAAAAAGACGGCTATTCAATAAATGCAATTCCTAACAAAGGATATTGCTTAGAGCCTGACAATGACATTCTTTCACCACAAAGCATTGAACAATATTTAAATTATCCACTTGATTTGTCTGTATATAAAACCATTACATCTACCAATACAGTTTTAAAAGAAAAAGCCGAACAGAGTGCGCCACACGGCACAGTCCTTATCGCCACAGAACAGACACTTGGCAGAGGACGAATGGGTAAGAAATTCTACTCTCCATCAAACACAGGCCTGTACATTAGCATATTAGTAAGACCTGATATTCCTGCTGATCAGGCTTTATTCTTAACAACTTCTGCTGCTGTAGCAACAGCCAAAGCCATTGAAGATGTTTCTAACAAAAAAGCTGACATTAAATGGGTTAATGACATTTATATTGAAGGTAAAAAAGTTTGTGGCATTCTTACCGAAGCTGCCTTTAATATTGAAACATCAAAGTTGGATTATGCCATAGTAGGAATTGGCATTAACGTATGCCCTCCTGAAGGCGGTTTTCCTGAAGATATTTCAGAAATTGCAACTGCTATTTTTGAAAAAAGCAGTGATGCCGTAAATAAGCGAAGCATACTTGTTGGTCACCTTTTAAACTATTTTATGGAATACTATGAATCCTTTGACAAAAGAGCTTATCTTGACGAATATATTAGCCGTTCAATGATAATTGGGCAACCTATCAGCGTACTTTCTAACGGAACTTCAAGAAATGCACTGGCTCTTGAAATAGACAAGGAATGCCATCTTAAAGTTCGTTATGAAGACGGTTCTGAAGAATGGCTAAACTCCGGCGAAGTCAGCACTAAAATTCAAAAATAATATAATACTATAGATTATAAGTTAAATTGTCTTATCCCACCTGTGCCTGCACAATGGTGGGATAATGACTTTAGGACACATCTGATTTTTATTCAGCTATTGCTGACTTTCTAACTGTTATTTCTCCATTTTTTCCATTTACATATTTAAATTTTTCAGTTACTGCAACAGACAAAAGTCCCTCTTTATAGTCTGCATCATATACTTCAACGGTAACATCTCCCTTGCCTTTCATATTAACACTTAACAACTGAATAAAATATGCTACCATTTCCTTATCAGACAATATAGTCGACTGATTTTCAATCTGACTGTCTGAAACTGTTTTCTTAATTGATGCAGAAACTGCTCTGTTTAATTCGTCTGTTCTTAAGTCCTTACTTTCCACAGATACTATTGTCATTGCAGCTATGAAAATTATAACTATGGTTCCCACAATAATTATTATCTGTTTCATACACTACCATTCCTTTGTAATATTTTTATTAAGACTATTGGTTATTCTATAGCCTTTTCCTTTTACAGTCTTTCTTATCTGCTCAATTTCATCACTTGTATACGCAACTTTGAGCATTGGATTTGAATCTTTTAACGCATTAGTTAACCTTGTATTCAAATTCTCATTTCGCTTTTTATTCCATTTTGAAGTATCTGATAATGTATAAAGATATTTACTGCTTATAAATCTTACAGAACCAATGGCTGTTTCATTATCTAATACATAAACTTTAAACGTTGCTGTTGCATTTACACTTGCTGTTTCTGTTTCAGTGTATATTTTTATTTTATATACACTAACCTTTGACGTATTAATGTACTTTTCAGGAACAAGATTTGATCCCGTTGCTAATAAATTGTTGTCTTTGTAATCACCTTTACTGCCACTGTCACTTTTATTGCTACTGTTATTGTTTTTACTATCACTTTTATTGTCAGTACTATCGCTCTTGTTACTACTGCTGTCACTTTTATTACTAGCACTATCGCTCTTGTTACTGCTGCTATCATTTTTATTGTTAGTACTATCGTTATTATTACTGTTGCTATCGTTCTTATCGTCACTACTATCATTATTGACAAGATTATCACTGGTTCGGGTTATTTCTATTATTCTAACATAATACTCATTTCCGTTATCAACATCGTCAGTTACTGTAACTTTTTTCAGCAATTCTTCTCTATTTATAACTATGCCTTGTCCTTTAAAATAATATCTGTCCTTAGCATTTATATATATTTCCTTAGGTGGACGTTTCTTCCACTGAGCATATAGAACTCTTGATTCATTGGCATAAAAATAAGCTCCCGCTGAAATTCTTGTTCCTCTTCCATCTTTTGAGTAATTCCAATGTCTTTTAGTATCAAATTATATATTTTTCTCTTTCAGGACCTTCACTGCTTAATTTAATATTTTCATTCCAAAATTTTACTTGATCTGAAGGCATATTTTTAACTTCATCAGTTGTATTTGAATCATATTTTATTAAGTATTTTTCACTTATAATAATCCAATTTTTCCCGATACCTGAAACATTTTCTCCCGTTCTTAGCAATTGTTGCGAACTTATTCCAACACAACTATATTTCTTTTGCACTTTTTTTTCCTTCATATTCATCACTGGAAGTCCCTTTATAATACAGTTCTTTCTCGCCTGTTCCATTTTCATAATTTATATATACTAATTTTGTTCCATTACTTTTGTCTTCCGATTCTATTTTTGCAATACTTGAATAATTTTTATAAAGTTCACCTGTTACTTCTATATATTTTCCTTTAGGCAGGTAAACTACATTATTTTCAGCTATTCTTGCCGATTCATTAATTTAAGCTGACCATTTACATATATTCCCGTTCCTGTAATACTGTCTAAGGTTTTATTGTCAGAAATTGTCACCATATCATATTTTAACGTACCTTCTTCTGTTATATGGATTCCTGCTCCCCTGTCACCTGTAAAATTATGTTCTATTGAACAGTTTGATACATAAACCTTTCCATGGACAGATATACCTCCACCATATTTATGACAAGTATTGGATGTAATCTGGCTGTTTTGAATAATTGCATATTCTGTTCCTGTTCCCTGTATATTGTTTGGTGTCCAAATTCCACCACCTGACTCTGTACAAGTATTATTACTAATAGTCATATCTACATATAAAGTTTTGACTGACCATTTTCTCCTGCTTCTCCACAGGCAATGCCTCCACCATGCTTACCTGAAGTATTATTTGTTATTGTCCCTTCTTATAAATGTTGTTATTCCACCTGCATCTGAACCTGTTCCTCCGTTGCATCTTACTCCACCTCCGCTTCCTCCTGAAGTATTTTCAAATATTTCAGGTCCCGATGTTGACCTTCCTATAACAAGCGTCGCTCCATATCCTGAGAAAACTGCTCCGGCACTTTCACCTGATTTGTTATTATGTATCTTCCCTGAATAAATAACACACGAACTATCTGCATCTTTTGAAAAAATCGCTCCCCCTTCTTCTAATGCTTCGCAATTCCAAATTTCCGAATCTTCTATACTTAGTGTTCCTTTTTGTGAATTATGTATTGCCCCACCTTCGGTTACAGATACACAATCATGTATTTTTGTATCTCCATATACTTTTAAAGTTCCTTTTATATTTTTAATTGCTCCACCATTGTATCCTTTACATCTGCCAATTTCACAATTAATCTGCGTATCTCCATATGTCATAATTGGAGCTCCGGATTTTTTTTCGTTGTTAAATGTGTTTATCAAACGTGCAAATCTTTCTATATAAAGCCGTCCGCCTGGTCCTACATTTATCCAGCCTGACATATTTGCATTTCCTAAATTCTTCCAACTTCCATCTAATGTAAGCATATTTCCACCTAATCCAAATATTACATATGAAGTATTTAATATTCTAAAACAATATCCCGGATTGCTTTGATCATTAATGGAATCTTTTAAAGATGTACTACGTTTAATTGTTTTATCACCGTTTGTTGCATTTATAACAAAATAACCAGTTCTAACAGTTATTGTTTTCTTAATTTTTATATTAGATTTTAATGATATGTATACCCAATCGTTACTTCCTTTCTTATCAAGAATTTTTGTTAGTTTCGCCTGCATTTGACACTATGTAAGGATTAACCCCTTGTGCCATCTCCCGTATATCCAAAGGCAACTCCACAGTAAATAAACATATTATTGACGTTATGATTAATACTTTAATTTTATCTCGCATATCCTTCTATCACCGCCTGTTTTTATTATCTTTGTTAAACATATTAAGAATTGGAAAGGTTACATTATAAGATAAAACAACAAGCTTACTTGGGTTGTCATTATACATTGTTACATCCTTTACTGATAATTGATAACCTTTGTTTTCCGCCTCGTTAATGCATTCTCTTATAACATCTTCGTTACAATAACTATCCTCAATTCTGTTAACTACCACGTTGTAATAATCTCTTGCGTCAGCCACCTGATTTCCACTGGTAATCATAGATGATAATAACAGACATCCTAATGTAATGGTTATTGCCATAGCAAATAATTCTATTGCCAATCTCATATATTCCCCCTCTTTCTTATCTCTATTCCACTATAATATTTATGTACTTAGTACATGCCAGATTAAAATATGATATTACTGTACATCTTAATCTGTACACGCCCTTTTGGTTAACATCTACCTTTCCATATACTTTCACTTTATCGGTTATATTGCCTCCTCTGTAATCTCTTGCTCTTATGTAGTCCATATAATTAAAAGTGGTATCTCCATAATCTGCATATATAACCTCATCTGCTATTATTGTGGGATATTTGTATTCATTCTTTTCTATCTGATAACTGTTGTTCCTGCTAAGTTCTTTTTTGTAATCCGGAACTATATTAACAATGCCTCTGCTTATTACCGCTGTTATGGTCACTACCATAACCAGCCCTATTAATCCGTATATAATACTTTCTCCATGTTCTTCTAAAAATACTTCCACTACTATCCCCCTATTATTTTTGAAATCTCGTAAGCATCCATATTTCCAACAGCTAAGATTACTGTCATTATTATTCCTAATAATGCTATGGTTACTATTTCGCTTACAATAACTCCACCATGTTCTGATATAAACTGTTCCATAATATCCCCCTTGTTTTTTTCTCATAAAACCTGTCTGCTATTTTGATTAATATATACTTATTAAACGGTTACCGATACAAATATTCCATAAAATCCCATTATTAATAGTACAAATATTATTCCGTATACCAGACACTGTCCTGCCTCTTGATAATAATTTCTTTCATTTCACCACCTCCGAAATTGAAGATGTAAACACTAAAATCATTAACAACATATCAACTATAATCTTTAATACTCCAAGAAACATTGGTATAACTGAATACATTGCCGCTATTCCGATTCGGTCTTTGTTTTTCATTTCTTCTGTCTGACCTGACAGCTTATTATTTCTATCTATTATTGCACCTATCTGCTTAGTTGACTGCTCTCTGCCCAATTCGTTTATTGAATAAAACATCTTTACTGATGATTTCACATCCGGTAAGTCAAACTCTTTTAAAACATTATCATATGGCTCAATTCCAACAGGATATCGTTCAAAATCAATCAATAATTTTCTCACCGGTCGTTTTAATATAAATGGTGTATCCTCATATGATCCTTCTATTGCTGACTGAACTGTATCATTTTGAAGATTAATAGCCACATCTCTTATCCAATCAGGAAAAATCTTGTATATTTCACGTTCCAGTCTTTTCTTTGCTTTTTTGTAATTTATTCTTTCCATAAAACTTAAATCTGATATATTATTGTACCCTTTTTCTACTAAGGCATAGTATTTTATAACCATATTGTCGGGCAAAGCCCTTTCTTCTTTTAACCAGTCAAAATTTAATCGTTTAGTTATTGCAAGATAAGTAAATATCATTGCCATTATTAATATCATTGAACATACCTGATATAATCCATGCTCGGTAAACTTGTAATCCTTAGGTATCAAATATGCCATAAATCCACAGGTTATCAGTGTTGATGCAATGGATATTAAAACATTTCGTCTTGTTCTATCCACATTTCTTATAAATGTTAAAGTCCTGTCACTCCAATTTTTATATCCTCCAACAAAATATCTATATACGTTTCATAATTTCCACCATAATTTTCTATTTTTATAATAAATTTATGTAATGATTTAATTCTTCCACAGTTGTATTCTTTCTCAATTATTGCCAATGCGTCCTCATAAATATTCGCTGACTTGTTAGAATCAATATTTACTATTGCTTCCTCAATTACTTCTCTCATCTCTATGGAACTTACTTTTTGGGCATCTAATAATGCCATTCTAATCTTTGGTTGTTTCTTAAAAGAGTAAATCATTTGTTCCATATACAAAACTACATCATTATACTTGGCTGAATATTGCTTCTTTATTCTGTCCTGCTTCTCTAAAAAAACATTACATACTACTATTGTCAGAACACATATCAGCCCCGGTATAAGTTTAAGTCTGTACGCTAAAACATATGACTGCCACCACGCTAACTCTCTTTAATAAATTTTTTATAATTTTTCATTCTTCATTCTCCTTTAAAAAAGGATTCTTAATTCCCGCTAATTCAAATTTTCTCTTTATATCAAGAGGCAAATCTTTAGTTAATATCTTTCCATCCTCATATATCATTGTCTTCCCATTCTTCTCATCCTCTCTCGAAAGACAAATAACCTGTGCCACCTTTCTTTTTATCTTTTCTCCTTCTTTTACAACAGACCGTATCTGTACTCCAATGTCAATAAAAGAATACACATCATTTTCGTTAATTGTCTGTCCCATATTTCTTAAACGATCAGGGAGTTTGCTAACATCATCAAGATGCACTGTGGTCAGGCAATGTACGCCTGCAGAAATATTTTCCATTAGGAACCGGACCTCTTCGCCTCTTGCTTCTGCTAGCAAAACCCACGTAGGTAACTGTCTCTTACTTGCCTTTAATGCTTCTGAATATCCAAATGTATCGCTTATTTTAATTTCAACGCAATCTTTGCCTGGATTAATTGCTGAATATCTTAGTTCAAGGTTATCTTCTATGGTATATACTCTTTCATACGCTGGAATAAACTGGGTTAAATACTTTACATATTCTGTTTTTCCTACCCCCGGTAATCCCCCCACTACTACTGTACAATGAGCTCGTATGGCATTCTCCATAAAAGTATCAATATCCCCATTACAGTAATCATCTTTAACGATGCTGTCCCTGTTAATTCTTCTTACTGCTGGTGTCTTTCTGATACTTATGCTAATCCCCGTGTTAGTTACTGAGTCATGCAAAATTGATATTCTTAAATTATCCGTTTCTGCCTCAAGTAATGGGTTATTCTTATTAAACTGTACGTTCATTAAATTGCTTATTCTTGTATAAAACTGCTGAATAAAATTATTGTCTAATGTAAAGCCTTTAATTTTATACCTTCCCTTATTTAAATCATTAACCCATAATCCCTGACTCCAATTTATATCCGTAATATTCTCATCCAAATAAATTTTAAAAGATTTCCAAAAGCCTTATCTGGCAATGAAAGTTTCCTCATTCCTACTTCCCCCATCGTCTAATTAATCAATTATAAACACATCCAAATGTATACCTACCTACTGTCCTGCGGTAGGAATCTTTCCTGCAATGCTGTCAAATGTAACAGAAGTTGTGTAGCTTCCAACTACATCCTGTACTGCCTTGCTAATAACCGGGCCAATTGCATATGCAACGCTACTAAAAGTAAGATACAAACTGCTATAAAAACAGTCTTACCATGTTCCTGCAAAAAAACGTCCATTGTATTTCTCCTTTCTTAACTTATTCCTAAGAACAAACATAAAATAAACAAATGAATTTATGACTGTCTAAGATAATACGGCTTTTACGGAAATGTCACTTATACTGGTTTCATCTATTCATATATTACGTTGTGTTCTTTTGGTAAATCGATATTAGCACCTCATTTTTTCATTGTCAACACTTTATTTATGCTTTATTACATTTTGTTGTTAGCTGTTTATGTGATGTTTTTGTAAAAATTCAGTTTTTATACAGTAAATCAAAGAAAAACTTTCCCAAAAAAGTTGCAAAATGTCACATGCTTTTTTCGACTTTTTTATCAAAACTTGGCTTGCAATTCTCAACTGGATTTTAATTAATGGAATTTTCAAAGAATTTTCTTATTAAGTCAAAAAAAAAGACAGCCATAGCATAACAAGCTACAAACTGCCTTTCATTTATTTTTAATAATCTTTACCTTTTCAATTTTTTTAATTTCTGTTAATTATTTTATAACCATTCTATAAATTTTAATTTTCCCGAACAACTATTATATTTTCACATTCCATATAGCCTTCAGGTTTGCTTTTTGTTATTATTGTTGCTCTGCCAAACTGCTGGAATGTTACCGGGCTTATTTTGTCAAATTTGACTGATCAGCCAAAACATAGCATTCTTTACACTGCTCCATTGCCTTATTTTTTACAAGTGCTTCACTTGTATCAGGAGTTGTAAAACCTGCTTTTTTCGTTAAACCATTTGTTCCAAAAAAACCTTTCGTAAAGTGAAATTTCTTAAGAGATGCTGCTGCATATCCTCCAACAAGAGCTTCTGTTGAACCTTTTAATTCTCCCTCAATAAGAATAACTTTGTTTCCCTGCAACGCAAGTTTTTTTGCGTGAGTTACTGCATTAGTTACAAAAACAGATTTGCTGTTATTTAAGTAACCTAACATATAGCCTGTTGTTGTTCCTGCGTCTATATATACAAAGTCTCCCTGTTCAACCAGACTTGCAGCATATTCTGCAATAATGCTTTTTTCATCTTTATTCTTTTCAACTCTCTGATCAACCGATGGTTCTTCAGTGATTACTGTTTCTTCAAGAGCGATTGCACCACCGAAAACTTTTGTCAACTTCCCTGCATTATGCAATGCAATAATATCACGTCTAATAGTTGATTCTGATACATTAAGAACTTCTTTTGCTTCAGTTACTGTAATGCTTTTCTTCTTATTTACCAACTCTAATAATAATTTATGCCTTTGTTCTGTTAACATTTTT
>ENA-OQAZ01000856-OQAZ01000856.1-human-gut-metagenome-genome-assembly--contig:-NODE-856-length-16241-cov-2.206963_pt1 | contig 16241 bp, 21 predicted proteins | sample MGYA00242737_ERZ504531 | MGnify/ENA primary metagenome ERZ504531 (study PRJEB26092, sample SAMD00036244) | human gut metagenome | host: Homo sapiens | study: EMG produced TPA metagenomics assembly of... | reverse complement strand
TTCCGTTTTAATATTTGTACTCATCTGTCTGGCACTTTCAATCGCACGGAGGAGACTTTTGGATTCCGATGATTCATTATAATGGGTGTAGGTGGAACACTGCACTTTCACATAATTTACAATCTCCACCATTCTTTTCTCTGCTTCCGCTTTTTCTGAGTGGAAGAAATAAAACAGGGAAACTACCGCCACACAGATTCCAAGCAGACCGCCGAGCAGCTGGATTCGTTTTTCTTTTTTCTTAATATCCAAGATCATCCACCTCCAGATACTTCTGGGGATCATCCAGATATTTTTCAATGATTTTCAGGGATGTGCCATCCTGGCGCATTTCTTCCAATGTCTGTTCCATCTGCTCACAGATTCCTCTGTCATCATCTTTTGCAAAAGCAACACCTATTCCGGTGATCATCAGAGGCTCTTCCAGGATACGGAAGCTTGTATCATAATCCTTCATATACTGGACAACAGATTCCTCATGTGCGGCAACTGCATCCACATATCCTTTTCCCAGAAACGTATAGATCAGTTCCCGGTGTCCAAGACTGATCAGATTGCCCAGTTTTGGGATTCTCTCATCCATCCTGTCCAGAAAGATACCTTCCGGTTTGGTTGTGGACTGGACGGCAAGGTTCTTTCCCTCCAGATCACTCAACTTATAGATATCGCTGCTCTCGTTTACGGCTACCACCTGTCGACTTGCTATGTATGGTCCTGCCCAGCGGTAATCATCAAGCGTCCTTCCATGGAAAAGCAGCCCATGATACAGTCAATCTCTCCGCTTTCTACCAATTCTTTTTTCTTCTCCCAGTTGATCTGGACAACATCCACCTGATATCCCATTCTTTTGAAAGCTTCTGTAGCAAGTTCTACATCTATGCCCGTAGGTACACCATCCTCATTCAAATAATTGTATGGTGGGTAGTTATCGCTGCCGAGTGTAATGACCGGCTTTTCTGTTTCTTCTCTGGTGTTATCTATGTTTTTACACCCTGCCAGGGTGACTGCTAAAATTTCCGCAAGCAGAATGCCTGCAATCACTCTTTTCCCTTTCATTTTCCGCCTATTCCTAACTATCCTTTTCGTTTTTTTCATATATCTATGAAATAAAAAAACACTGTCCTACAGACAGTGCATCTCATTTCATGCAACTGGCTGCCATTTTACAGGCCCTGTAGCTTTGCGTCCCAGATTTTCATCTGGTTTGCCGATCATCCTATTATAGTTTTTAAACTTATGCAAAAACATTGATGTTATTATACTCCCACAATCTATCGTGCATAAGAAAAACCTCACCGCTTTAACGTTGAAAAATAAAAAAGAACAGCCGATACATATACCCGACGCTGGCGCTACAAAGCCCGTAAATCAAGGTCAAAGGGCTGGGTAATCAAAAGTAATCAAGAAAGTAATCAAAAAAGGAGGAAAACACCGTATCTACTGTAAATACCAGAGCCTGATGATACTCAAATACCCAACGAACCCGAAATCAGTGTGATACCATGAAAAACGAAAGGGCCTTGCGGCCCCGGTAAGCTGAAAAAGTCCCAAAGTTTTGGCGAACGGACGGACTCTTTCGGAAAGTGAGCTTCTTTGAGAACTCTCAACGAGGTTCAAAGGCGGCTCTGTTGATTCGAGTATACCACACTCGATAGGACCAAACCTCCTTTCCGAAAGTTCGAAAGACCTAAAAGGAGGTTCTACATATGCCACACAAAATGATGAATCCGCAGATAGCATACGTGCTTCACGACAACAGGCTGTCGATTGAGGCACGTATGCTATACGCATACCTCTGCTCATTCGATGATGGTGTACCGCCTTCGACCTATCAGATGATCAGGCAGCTCGGCATCGGCAAGACGCGATTCTATCGATATCGAAACGAGCTCGAAGCGTTTGGACTCATCGAGGTCGAGAACAAGATCACGTCCGGCGGCGGGGTCGCAAAGTACTCTTTCCCTGACAAACCGGTGCCGACTGCAGAAGCCGAGGAGATTCTAATCACCCGCCTGATCAACAATAACAACAAAGCGATGAATTTTAAAAAGGAAAGGAATGATGGAAATGCAGGGAAACGCAACTGAAATCGATGAGCGCAACCTTTTGCAGCTCGATGCGCTGCTCTCCCACGGATATGGACTCTCGCCGCAGCTCGTGATGAGATCAAAGGCCTATCCATCGAGGCGAAGGCACTCTACGGATACCTGAGCTCATTTGCCGGCGCGGGGGACACGGCTTTCCCATCAACTTCCCGCATTCTCGAAGAGCTTGATATTAGCAAGAACCGTTTCTACAAGATCCGCAAGGAACTGGTCTCATGGGGCTTCATTTCGATTGAGACCACGGCGACCTCTGCGGGGTTAAGGACTGTCTACACGCTGCCGCAGAACCCGATCGCCATCAAGACGGAAATCGACGAGATTGCAAACCGACGCAATGAAATCAAGAGCAGCTTGGTGGCGAATCTCCATAACGAGGACATGGTGAGTCATAAGGGGGATTCTGAGTCTGAGCGTCTTCAGCAATCAGCAGGTAACGAGCCTTGTCGTCAATCTGAAGCCAAGGCTCAAAACAGGGGCTCCAATCTGAAGCCATGTCTTCAATCTGAAGACGAGGGTTGTCTTCAATCTGGCGACAAGCTATATATAGATACTAATATCAATCCAAAAGTATCAATAGATAGATCTGCCGCCCATCCTTCCGCTGATGAAGGTCCAAGCGACTGGAAAGTCACCGAGGGAATGACTGATCCGACTCAACGAGATGACGGCGAGCCGGATCGCAATGCGAATAGACGGGACGCGTTAGATGCGGTGCCTGACGGCACCTATGATCCGCTCCCTACGGTCGCTGATGGATATACCCTTTCAAATTCCGAATTCGAGGCTTTCAACCGCCTCTGTTCCCTGTCCATCAAGACGGTAAGGGGAGCCGTTCGGAACGAGGCAGCAAAACAATATGCCAAGCGAATCGGGGAAGGATACTCTCCCGCCGCCATCGAAAAGGCCTATATCGACTATGCGGAAGCCTATCGGCAGAACAACCCTTCACCGAGGTTTGCGAAGCAACTGTCAGATTGGTTCGTCAAAAGCGATGGTTTCGCGTATTTCGCCAAGAAACCTGTAATTCGAACAACGACAGCACCAAGGCTACAAGTGGTCAAGATTCGGATCTCAGGGCCGCAACGGAGGCAAAGAACGATCGGCTGACACTTGCCGCGACCGATCCGACCTTCAGGGATCTTGAGGCAGCCGTTTCGAAGGCACGGTCACTCTGGGACATGCCTGCATGACGTCTGACGTGGAGAAAGCAAGCCGCCTCAAGGAGGAGTGGAGCAAGGCAACGGAACGGGCCAACGAGTATTACGAAACCCATTGCACATCAGCGGTCGCGACAGCTTAGACGATCTGAAAACACGGGGGAACGGAAAAATGCCACGTTCCCCCGACCGTGCAAGATGTGAAGTGGTAGAATCTTACAAAAGATTTCTCAAGACCCTACCAAAGAAAGGAGAAATCATATGAGCAGCAATTACCAGCAGAAAAAAATGATGAATGCCCTAGGCGCTATCGATACAAAGGGCAACATCGTCCTCGAGCAGTTCCAAGACGGCACGGCACTCCTCTTCCAGCCGGGCAACGCGCAGCCGTTTTGCGTGGCTACAGACTATGACCGCGCGACGGCCTCGTGGTCATACGGAAAGTACTTCAGCGATCTCGGATGCGCCCATGAGGCTGCTGACCCTGAGATTATCGAGGACGCCAGCGTCAGATGGGTCAAGGAGGATATCCGGGAAAAGCTCAAAGCACAGGATATCGCACCGACAGAATTCAACGTGCAGTCCGTCATCATGGGCGATTCAAGCTTTGGGAACGTCCTCTCGACAGGGAGTTCCGCGACAACATGATTGCAAGCGGCAACGACGATCTCGATGCACGCGTTTCCATTCTCAAGGAGAACGGGAACTTCAAGAATGTTGACACCGCAATGCCAGTGGAAAGTCTTGATGATCTGGAACAATATAGTCTGATCGACTTACGGATAAGGTCACGTCACTTAAAGACAGTCTTGATGCACAATATAAGGCAGATGAGCGTGGTCGCGTTTTCGACCGTCCATGTCAAGTACTTGACGACGGTGATCTCGACGAACATTAAATAGAAAGGAGACAAAAATGACAAGCCGTGAAATGGTTCAAGGTGCCGCCGCACGCAATCAAAGAACTCTTGCTGATGCTATCGTGGCTACAAATCGTTTCAGGGAGCAAGACGCTCGCTTTAAGTCGCACGATGGAATGGACCTCGATCCATCGACACCTGAAATCGAATCGGGATATGAATTCAATCGGCGCTCCATCGAGGATGACCGTGCTGCTGATGACCGAAATTCCATTTCGGATCAAGATATTGATTCACGGCTGTAATATGAATTTCCAGATGTATGGTTTGCAGATTGCATAATCATTGCGTATTAGTACCGTAGGATGCAAAAGGCATCCAGAAGGGATGATTGATAATGGCAGATTTGGGAGAGGAAGCATACTCCTCACAAATGAAAGTCATCGCGACTTTCTTGCGGTTGCTTGAAGAGCTTATGCGTAATAAGCAGCAAGATCTCCGCTATGGCACCAAAACGCAAAGGCGCGGTATCTTTCGTCGAATGAAAGACTTCGTCGGAGGTGTCTTCAAAAAAGTCTATGATGGCACATTCGGCCGCCTGTCGCGTAATGGAAAAGATTATGGTCAACTTGACCTTAATGATCCGGCTGTTGCAAAGCTGTTTGCAGACACAATGAAGCAAATGGGCATGGATACGATGCATGAAGATAACAATCTTCTGTTCAGCACTTCCGATATTGCAAAAATCATGGCCTTTTCCAAGATGGTTGAACAAGAACTCGGTAAAAAAATCGAGTACGAAAACGATACCCCCGAAAAAGAGCAGTCCCAGGAACACGGACAAGACCATGAAAAGCAAGCCGATGCCCGAGATTGGTCTGACTATCCCGCAACACCCGAACAAATTGAGCTCACGGCTACCGTTCTGGCAGCCGATGAGGGTGTTTCGATCGATGAAATCAAGAAAGACTTTTCGGAAAACCCGTCAATCGGCGAATTGCAGATTGCTCTTGAAGCAAAAGGCCACGACACTATGGCAATCCAGCCCGATCTGAGGAACTACGCGACACCAGAACAACGAGCACAACTGGACATGCTCAAAGACAAGGGCGTTATCGGTGAAGATGAGCTTATGCAGCTTGGCAAGTATCCTTCTCAGGACAAGGCGAGCGAAGTGCTCGGAAACCATGCGGATGCCGTAAAAATGCTCGATTCCGATGAAATCTCAAATCGTGCGGAAGCAATTCGCAGTCACGATGGAATGGATCCAGATTCTCGCACCAAACAGGTCGAATCCTGGAAGGAGGATCTTTCCGCGAAAGTCGGAAATGCCTTCGAGGCGTCTCGTGATGCAAATGGCCGACCGAATCTCAACAATTTCGCCCGTCAGTGCAATTTGCGCGGCATTGCCGTGCAGTTCGCCAATGATGGAGAGCCTTCTATTCACGGATGCCAATCAGCATCACAAGCAGGTCCGCGCCGACAACCTCGATCCGAAATTCTCCCGTAACAGCCGAGGCTTTCAACGGTCAGAAAATGTCGAAACCGTTGAAGCAAAAACAGGAAGAAATCATTAAGAGCACAGATCAGCGCAATCATGAGCGTTCACATGCCCACGACAGTCAGGATCACGGCGATGCGCATGGCTCCGAGAATAAGGCTAGGTAAGGTGATGCTCCTTGGCGTCCAATAAATCGAAAACTCCGGGTCCAATTCAGGTCGTGGTAGTTCTAATGTTGACCGTTCTTGCCTTCTACTTCGGCAATCGGTTCGGACAAGTCTTTGATTTCAACACCATGGAGATTACCGACGGGGCGCTCGTGACGGTCAATTCGATCGTCGCGGCGCCTGCCGCTATCTCAACGGCATCCGTTCCCATGCTGTATGCAATCGGACTCGCCATCACGGTTCTCATCGTCTGGCTCTATACATTCATGTATGCCGGCAACTATCGCTATGGAGAGGAAGCCGGTTCTGCGAAATGGGGCACCCTTAAAGAAGGAGTCGCTTCAAGGATCAAACGGATCCGTCCAACAATCTTCTCTTCACGAAAAATTATGGCCTTGCCTGAAAAAACCAAAGTTCGACCTCGAACATGACCGAAACCTCAATGTCATGGTCATCGGCGGTTCCGGCTCTGGCAAGACCCGTAACTATGTAAAACCTAATCTCATGCAGCTTAATGCAAGCTACTTTCTGACCGATCCGAAAGGAACATCCCTTCCAGAGTGCGGATATCTTTTCAGGGACAACGGTTACCGCATCAGGGCGTTCAACACCATTGAATTTAATAAATCGATGCACTACAACCCGCTTAAATACGTTAAGACAGACGCAGATATCCTTTCTTTCGTCAACTGCCTGATCTCGAATACCAATGGAGATAAACAGTCCGGCGGAGATCCGTTCTGGGAAAATTCGGAACGTCTGCTCTATACCGCGCTCATCGCCTTGCTGAGAGACTGGTTCCCACCGGAAGATTACTCGTTGGACGGGTTGTTGACACTTCTTTCCATGGCAGAAGCCAAGGAAAACGATGAGAATTTCAAATCTCCGCTCGACATGATCTTCGATGAGATCGAGACGGGCAAAGTTTACGAAAGAAACCCGTTCTACCAAGGCCCGTCGACCTCAAGCTCCTATGCCGACGCGGAATCAGACCGAATGGCAATCAGCGAGAACACGACCGACGAGTTCACTTGGCAGTCAAGCCTCATGGAACGCAACAATGACGGCCTGTCTCCTGCACGTGAAGGTGGATTGACGTCCGATCAGGATTTCGCATTGGCAAACTATAAGATGTTCAAAGTAGCCGCCGGCAAGACGCTGAAGTCCATCATCATCAGTTGCAACGTGCGCATGGCCCCGATGCGAATCGAGCAGGTGCGCGAACTGTTGAAATACGATGAGATGAATCTTGACGAGATGGGAGATCCCGGGCAACGCACTGCTATCTTCGCCATCATGTCGGATACTGATAAAACCTTCTCGTTCCTGCACGCAATCATGATGTGGCAATCGATTGATATCTTGTGCCGCCGTGCGCTCGAGAAATACAACGGCAAATTGCGACCATGGTCAATTTCATCTTCGACGAGTTTGCAAATATCGGCACGATTCCCGATATCGAGCAGACGATCGCCGTTACTCGTTCTCGTAACATCGGCATCTCGATCATCCTCCAGTCTGTCGCACAGCTGGAAAGCCGCTATGATAAAAAGGCAAAGACGATTATCGATTGTTGCGATACCACTCTCTTCCTAGGTGGCAAGTCGAATTCCACCAACAAGGAAATCTCCGAGATGATCGGCAAGCAGACGATTAACCAGAAGACATTCGGCGAGACGCGCGGACAGTCCGGTTCCAGCTCGAAAAACATTCAGATCCAAGGTCGCGACTTGATCGACGCCGCTGAGATCGGCAAGATGAATCGCCGCGAGGCAATCCTGCTCATCGCCGGTACAAATCCGCTTAAAGATCTGAAATACCCGGTCGAGCAACACCCTAACTACATCTATCTCGACCCCGGTCGAAACAAGCCGGGTCAGGTCAAAAACCGCTGTCTGTATGATGAGCCGTTCGATATCCTGGAATACATGGACGAAATTAGGACAAAAGACGCTACCTACGCGTCATAACTCACGCGTTTGGTATACACTGAACCAGTGCAACCGACACGGGAAAAAGGAAAGGAATTGAATGGGTGGATAAACTTATAAGGATTTTTGCCCAGCCGATAGGTTTCGCCGGTACTGCTTTTGGCATTGCCGGCCTAATCTATCTCGGCATCTCGTTGGCAAGCGGTGGAAGCGCCAGCCTGAAATCGTTAAAGCCATTGCAATGATCGCAGCTGGTTTTACAGTCGCGGCAGCAATGGCGCTGTATGGCTACACCGGGCATTAAGCTCATGAAATCTAAGAATATTTAAAGAAAGGAATTTAGCGTATGCTCTCTCAAATCATGACCAAAATCTCCGGAGGTGTCACCTTTCTCGGCGGCGTCTCATCGTTTTCGGTCTTGTCAATCTCGGTATGACAATTAAAGACGGTATGCAAGGCGGTGGCGGCCAGCTCGCCGGCGCCATCGCCATGATCGTCGGCGGAGGTATCGTCATCGCAGCCTCCGTTTTTCTCGGCAGCCTGGACACCAGTTTCGCCGGCTAAAGGAGGAAATGCCCGATGCTTAGCGTTGCAATTCATAAGGATATCGCCGAATATCAACCGAAAGTCATCGGTAAGCTTACCGGCCGTACCCTTATCTCAATCACTGTCGCATTAGGGCTTTCCATTTCTGTCGCCGTTTATATGAATCTCGTTTTGAAGATCGATCCGACCGATCACCTTGAGTTCATCTATGCGGTTTCACTGCCCTGTTGGTGCTGTGGCTTTTGGAAGCCTCACGGGCTGCCATTCGAGCAATTTGCTCTCCTTTGGCTACAGCACCAGCTCTCCGATAATCGACTTTTTTACAAACCGTCAATGTTTAAGAGCGGGTTCGTGAACGCCGGATGAGATCACGCAAAGCAGGAAAGGAAAGCTTTATGACAACTCAACCAGAAAGTTCCTTGATGGGACAAACGGGCTCGAAGCTTACAGCCCAAGGGCAGGTCGAGTCATCTATTAACGATACAATCAATTTTATCATGGCTAAGGTTGCCGCCGGCGAAATCGACGCCGCCACGGCAACCGAACTGATTGCTGCCGCCCGCAAGGATTATGAAAGCAACGTTCCGGTGACCGCATCTGCCCAACAGGCCGTGCAACCTCAACAATCTGCAAATACCTATCAAGCCAATCCTCAGACTGCATATGCTGTACCTGAGATGGAACCGGAACAAACTCCTGTTGATTATGGGCAATTCGCCACCCCGACGAACTATCCGCATACCTACGATGTCGAAGATTCCTCTGATGTCGATATGGATGCGCTGAGCGGGATTGCCGGCGATATGCTCGATAAACAGCCACGGAAAAAGCTTTCCCGTAAAGAAAGAAAAGCCAAGGCTAAGGAGATGAAAAAACTCCAAAAGGAGACGAATGCCAAGCTCAAGGCGAACGCAAAGAGCAATAAGTCCATTCAGAAACAACTAAAAGAGCGTGATAAGGAGCTCTCGAAAAAGAATGAATTTGCTCGCTACAAGCGAAAAACCGCAAAAGATGTCACTTCATTCATCGGATACAACCGCATGTATGAAGACGGTATATGTGAGGTCGAGGAGGGAATGTTCTCCTCCTGCATCTGTTTCGAGGACACTTCTTACCATTCTGTGCGCGAAGATGCCCAGAAAGCCGTATTTACGTCGATCTGCCGTCTCTACGACCAGTTCGGTGCAGACACGCTTGTACAATTCAATATCATCAACACCCCGCTTCTCAAGGAACAGATCGGTCATCGCAAGTTCTTCAATCCGAGCAGCCAGCTGAATGTAAACGCTGCAAACGACGCCGCCGTCTTCAATGAGATCTTGAACGAGAAGATGCGTCAGGGTGTTTCAAACATCCGGCGTAAGATGTATATCACCTTTTCAGTTTCCGCCGCCACGGTGGACGATGCCGTTCCGAAACTTACCCGTATCGAAAATCAGATCTCGCAGATTCTCACATCCATCGGTTCAAAGAGCCGTGTACTCGACGGTGCGGAACGACTGGCACTTCTGAATAGCCAGCTCAACCCGCTCAAGCCGTTTAATTTCGATTATCGACGGGATATCTCCGCCAGAATGGTGCAGACGACAAAGGATTGTATCGCACCGACGACACTCGATTTCAAGCCGGAGGGACTTGCCGACTGCTTCAAGACGGGTGATATGTGGGGTCAGGTTCTTGTTATCAAGAAGCTTGGTTCGGAACTAACCGACCAGGCGCTTTCCGATATCACCGAGCTCCCGATTCCGCTTAACGTCACTTGGTTCGCACAGCCTATGGATAAAGCGGCTGCCGTCGCTTTCACGCGACAGCGTTTGGCCTGGATTGATAAGGAGATCATCGAGGAACAGCGCTCTGCAGTTCAGAAAGGCTATGACTTTTCAATCCTTCCGCAGGAGCTCAAGTACTCTAAAGAGGAGACCGAAGACGTCATCGATAATCTTCAGAACAAAAATCAACGTCTTTATGTTTTCACGGGGCTTTTCTATACATACGCACCGACTAAGAAGCAACTGGATAACCAGGTGCTTTCCATCATCTCTGCCGCCCGCCAAAACTCTATCGAGGTAAGTACCTATGAATACCGCCAGCGCCAAGGTTTCAACTCTATCTTGCCGTTAGGTCACAACCACTGCGAGATTTCCCGCATGTCCACAACTGCCGAGGTCTCCATCCTCATGCCATTTGCAACAATGGAACTGGATGATAAGGGAGGCAACTATTACGGTCAGAACAAGCACTCTTCTAACCTGATTTTCTGTAACCGCAAGCTCCTCGCATCACCGATGGGTTTTGTTTGCGGCAAGACAGGTAGCGGCAAGGGCATGTCTGTAAAGACCGAGATGACCGGTACGATTCTCAGCAACCCGACAGATGAAATCTACATTATCGACCGTGCTGGAGAGTATACCGGTATCTCAAGTCGCTACGGTGGCGTAACATACAACTTCGCCGTCGATTCGGATACCTATCTGAACCCGTTCGATACCGTTTCCGTCGAAAGCCTCAGCCTGATGCCCAGCTTGCCTTCAAGATCGATGCCATGCTTGCACAGGCCGGCGCCTCCGCCGCCGAAGCAGGACGAGACCTTGGAGAGGAAGACCAGTCGATCATCACGCGTTGTGTACAGGAGGCTTTCTTCGACGCGCGTCAACGCGGCGACCAGCCGCCCCTCCTTGAAGACTTCTACAATAAGCTGCTTGAACAACCTGAGCCGGAAGCAAAGACCATCGCATTGCGTTACGAGCGTTTCGTGACGGGCACCCAGTCCTTCTTCAACCATCAGAGCAACGTCGACTTCAAGTCTCGTATCGTGGATTTCAATTTGAAGGACCTGCCGGACTCGATGCTCGTCTTCGGCCTGATCAACGTCTGCGAGGCGGTTCGTAACCGCATGTACTTCAATGCGAAACGCGGAGTGCGTACATGGCTGTATGTCGAGGAGGTGCAGTCACTCTTCGCCTATCCGACTGTTCTGAACTACTTCTCCCGCTTCTCGAACGAGGGCCGAAAATTCGGACTTTTGCTGACATGTATCAGTCAGAACGCCGTCGCAATGTTGAAGAACAAAGCCGCTCAAAATCTTGTCCTGAATTCCGACTTCCTGCTCCTGCTTAAACAGTCACCGCTCGACCGCGCCGAATGGGTACGCCTGCTCGGTCTTTCCGAACAAGAGGAGGAGTTCATCGACGAATCTGTCGAGCCGGGCGATGGTTTGCTTATCGCCGGCGGTGCGCGTGTCCCGATTCGCGGTAAGTTCCCGTCCGGTAACGTACTCTATGATCTCTTCTCGACGAACCCGAATGAGGCAGCCGACAAGAAGCGCATGCAGGAATTTGCAGCACGCGAAAAATCCCGCCTTGGATAAAATTAGCTGAAAAGGAAAGGAGCTGACAAGATGAGAGCAGACGATTTCGTCACAGGTGATTCTGCAAGAGGAGCTGGTCAGAGTTCCCTTGTTGGCACAGAATCGACGAATGCAGTCAACACCGGTCTTGTCGGCTCCGCCGCTGCAATTGCCAAAAACATGGTTATCGGCGGCACTGAACTCGGTGATGTCGATAAGATGTACCAGGCTGGCAAATCGGCTGTAAAAGGATCCGTAAACGCCGCGCGTGCCGGTTCTGACCTTGTGAAAGATACCGTTGACACGGCAAAAACAACGGCCAAGCCTTTAAAGCAGGCTTAACGGCGAGGATATCGACCTTTCCGGAACGAAATCCCGTTCCGGAAAGAATCTAGCGAAGGGCGCGAAGAAAGCTGCCAAGGACGGTTTTCGAGCTGCAAAGCGTGCTGCCATCAAGGATTCCGAACTTGAGGATGTGGACAACCTTTATCAAGAAGCAAAAGGATTAAGCAAAGCGACTGTCAGCTCTGCAAAAGGTGCAGTCAGCAACACCCGTAAATCTTGGAAGATGCTAAAACGCTCAACCGCGCGAATTAAAGCCCTTTCGAGAAAACGGTTTACTGCCGGCGCCGGCAACAAGTTCAACCAGCAGATGTACAAATACATGCGTTCGGCTGCCTACCGTTCCGTTTCCACGAGCAGTGGAATCGTAAGCACCGTTAAGAACGCGATGTCTGTAATCTATTGGGACATTCGGCTCGCTCTTTCTAGTATCAGTTCTGCTATCGGTCTATTTTTAGGTTTTCTTGGAATCCTTCCCTTATTATTAGTAGTCTTTGTTCCGATTTTTTTCTTAATTTTCGGTACGATATCCGGAACCAAAGCAACAACTGTAGGATCGCTCACTGGTGATGAAGCCACAATTGCACAATATCTAATCGACAAAGGTGTCGATCGTACCCATATTGCCGCAATCATGGGCAATATGTTTCAGGAGTCTGGTTGCCGTCCTACTGCAATTAACCCTCATCGGGAGCATATGGTATCTGCCAATGGCTCGGCGGCCGTAAGACCGGATTGGAAAACCTTGCCAAGCAAAAGGGGAAGGATATGTCCGATCTTTCCGTTCAGCTCGACTGGTTCTGGGATGAATTCGCTGAATCGTGTTCGGGTTGGAATAAAGCAAAGTATAAGGTTTTTTGTGCACAGTCCGATCTCAAACAATGTGTCTATCTTTTCAGAAGCCAGTTCGAGCGCTGCGGGGAGAGTGAAGCGGCCGATGCGAATCGTTTAGCACAGGCACAGCGTATCTACGATGCACTGGGAACCAGTAATGGAACTAACGGTATTGACGGAAATGGCCAGGATTTAAAAAAAGCCACCCGAAGGCAAAAAGATGTAGTCAATGCCGCAAATACGACTACGTCGCCAGGACAGGGATGGTGTGCCGCCTGGGTCACAAACGTCTTTCAAAACGCCGGCATCGGTTACTTTGGGGGAAACGCTTGCGACATGTGTCGTGCTTACTGCACCAGCACCAACGTTCGCGATTTAAAAGTTGGGATGATTATCGCTGACGTGTCACATCCCGGAACAGGCGACGCGGGTCGTCTTTATGGGCATGTCGGAATCTATATCGGCGATAATAAGGTCATCAGCAACGAGGGGCCTATTACCATCAAGAGCCTTCAAGAATTTGTCGGCTTTTATGGAAAAGGGACAGGATGTAAATGGGGATGGCTTGGCGGCGTCGATCTATCTAAATAAAAGGAAAGGAATAAAAGCATGCGAGACATTTGGTTTTTAATAACAGACCATAAGGGAATCGTGAAAGTTGCGGTACTTTTAATTGCCATTTTCTGCGCTATCTCGATTGGAATCGGTGTATATACAACCTCTGTTCAAACCCAAGAACAGCAAAAACAAGAGCAAAAGGCAAAGAAAAAAGAGCGCAAGAAGCAGATTAAAAAAAGTTCTGTCACGTTGACAAAAGCACAGCAGAAGATTGTCGATAAATATGACCAGTCGACTGCACAGTTCTCCGCTCTACTCTCTTCCAATATCTGGGCAACCTACAGTGGCACCGGACGTACGCTTTATTTTACCGAATCATCCATAATCATCGCCGACCCGGAAGCCAATCCGAACAAGGTTGAAAAGCCTTTTATCATCAAGGGTCTATCGACTGAAAAAGTCGATGTCGGCGAGATGGTGAACCTTACTCGCTATAACTGTGCCTATGAATCAGACGATGACAAAACGCATGTCCTGACCGTCGACAAAAACGATGACGGCACGTATTTCAAGATGTCTATCGACGTGGAAAACAATGGAACCAATGAGGAATATACGCGAACACAAGCAGCGGGTTCCTTTGATATCGACGGTATCGATGATGGTTTGAGTGAAATCCTAGGAAATGCGAAGGATACCATTGAAGATTATGTGCGTGAGCAGTGTGCGCTCTTCTATCCGACGGCTGTAAAAGCGAGCTGCAACGGGATCCTGACTGCAGATTTCAATGCTAACGAGTATCGTCTCGACTTTTCTTTGGAGGATTCAGACGAGCAACAGCTTACGGGAATAACCGTGATCTACCATTTGAGTAATCAAGAATGCGAATTGATGTAAAGGAGGAAAAATGAACGAGCTTGAAGACAATAAACCCAGTAAAACTAAAAACGGGAGCCTATGTCTTGCAAAAAGACTAGCTAAGATTCTCATAATTCTCCCTCTTCTTATTGCATTAGCGTTTCCTCAGCCTGCTCTCGCTGCAGATAGTACAGATGACTTCCGGTTTCGATATTTGGGGTTCTGTTTCCGGATGGTTGGTGATCGTCTTTCTGATGCAGGAGACGCCATTGCGCATGGAGCCGCACCATTCCTCGCAGGTTGGTCTGAAAGTCTGATCAACCTTTCAATCAACAATATAAAGACAACATCGACAAAATCCATTCTAGGGAAAAGCTTTTCCAACCTTCTAGGCAAAAAAACAGGAGGATTTTATACAACTGTCACCACTGTACATAAGAACTTTGTGGTCCCGGTGGCAGCATCAATTTTGAGTTTGGTAATGCTGATTCAATTGATAAAAATCTCTCAAAGAATTGATGGTTCAGCAACACTTCCGGCTATTAAGGACATTGTTTTTCTAATCGTCTATGCAACGATTTTCATTTGGCTAATTAAAAATTCGGTGGATATATGTGCGGCAGCATACGATACTTTTAACGATATTGTTAATGGTATCAGCCAAGTCAAGATTGACTCATTAGATGCTATTACCGTTTCGGAAAAAGTTGGGGATAGCCCAGGAGCAGCGGGAAGTCTTTTCGTTACCTCCCTCGCAATGCTGCTTGCAAGTTTTGTGGTAAAGGGGGCTGTATCTGTCATGTGCTACATGAGGGCAATCCAGCTTTACGTCTTCACAGCCTTTTCGCCTATTCCATTTGCGTTGCTTGGCTTTGATGAAACAAAGAATTATGGTATTAGCTTTTGCAAGAACTACCTAGGAATTTGTCTCTCCGGAGCAGTTATCATCTTGGCTTTAAGCGCGTTTCCGTCGTTGCTGTCAGGTTTCAGCGGTGGAGAGATCACGGGAATTAAGGGAGAAATGTGGGGATCATTATGCGCTGTTTTGGCTATGACACTGATTATCATTAAATCTGGAACCATTGCCCGCGATATTCTCGGTGGTTAGTATTAGGTGAAAACATTTATTAAGGAGGTGCAGTGCCATGGATGATGAAAGACAACAAGGGTCTTGGTGGGGAAACCTTGAGACAATTCACCCTGATGAAGACCATGAGGATTATATCGAAGAACAAAACGATGGCGAGAAGCGAAAAAAGCTCATTGCTGTCGTGGTTGTCTTCGGCGTCATTCTGGTGCTGTTCCTCGGCGGCGTGACTGCTTTTACCGTTTTTTCGAGTAATAAAGGAAACGGCTTAGACACAAAGAAAGAACAAACGCAAACTCAGAAGAAAGAGACCTCGACTGAGAATGCAAAGAAGAAAAAATCCACTGAAAAGAGTGCTGTCTCCGTCATGGTGACAGCTGACGGAGCTGCTGAGGATTCTAAGGCTTCCGTTTCGGTTTCCGAAAAGGGTAAGAACGGAAAGATTGTTGTCAAAGATATTTCCGTTGCAGTCAACGACGAAGTAAGATCTGTACTCTGCCGAAAGGCAAGTATTTGCTGACCGTTGAGTCGGCACCGGACGGTTATGATAAACCAGCAAAAAGCACCAGTTTCACCGTCAAAGGTGACGGGAAAAAGGTGTCAGCTTTCGCCTTTTTAGCCAAACATGTCAATAAGACTGCTGAGAGCAGCAAGTCTGAAGATAATGCCGAAGTGACTCCGGCAGACGGGGCTTCGCAAAACCAGGACGCTTCTTCTGACGGTCAAAATCAGAACAATCAGGCAGAAAATTTTTCTGCCGGCACGGATAGTGGCGCTTCCTCTCCATCTTCTGGCAACGGACAGCCCTCTTCTGCTTCAACGTCCAGCCAGACTAAAACGATGACTATCCATCATCCGCAGAGACGATTAGGATCGCGATCTGCGACACATGCGGGGCGGATATCACCGATGATATCGAAGGCCACAAGAAATCAACCGGCCAACGTACG